>JGI24702J35022_10002479_pt1 | contig 11268 bp, 5 predicted proteins | sample TergutTh196P4_FD_35022 | JGI IMG/M metagenome (IMG submission 35022)
GTGGAATCATTTCGTTTCGAAGACCTGTTGCCGGCATCAGTTCGCGCTTTGGCCAGCAGTGTCTTTACGATTTTGCTGATTTTATTTTACCAGTTTCTTACGATTCGTCGCAAATGAACCTCGATGTACGAAAATATTTCATTGTTATCACTATTCTTATTGTAGGGATAGCTCTTCTTGCCAGACTGTTTTACCTTCAGGTAGTCGATGTTTCCTACAAGGTAAGCGCCGACAATAATTCACAACGCATGGTAACGCAATATCCTGCACGTGGTTTGATTTTCGACCGTAACGGGAAAACCATTGTCGATAACGAAGCGGCTTACGACCTGATGGTAATTCCGCGAGAACTGAAACCGTTCGATACCACTGAATTTGCCAATATTCTGGGGATGAACAGGAATGAAGTGATAAGAACGTTCAGGAGATTAAAAACGGATAAAGGATATTCGTCGTATCGTTCGTCGCCGTTTCTCAAGCAAATGTCAGCCGAGACATACGCTGTGTTGCAGGAACGGCTGTACAAATTCCCCGGTTTTTATGTGCAGGCGCGTACGCTCCGCAATTATGTCCGACACATTGCGCCGCACGTGCTGGGTTATATTACCGAAGTGGATTCTTCGGACATACGGCAGGACAGTTATTATAAAAGCGGCGACTATGTCGGGAAATACGGCGTGGAACGGTATTACGAAAAAGAGCTTCGTGGCCGGAAAGGGGTAAACATACAGTTGGTGGATGTACACAACCGCGTGGTAGGTTCTTTTCGTGACGGCAGTTTAGATACGATGGCTATAGTCGGTTCCAACCTCACGCTGACTATTGATGCCGATTTACAGGAATATGCCGAAAAACTGATGAGGAAAATGCGGGGAGCAGCCGTAGCCATAGAACCGGCTACAGGTGAAATACTTGCGATGGTATCCATGCCCAATTACGACCCTGCTCTTTTGGTAGGACGCGTGCGTTCGGCAAATTTCAACAAATTAAGCAGCGACGTGAGCAAACCCTTGTACGATCGTGCGGTGATGGCGCCCTATCCTCCGGGTTCCACCTTCAAGGTTGCTCAGGGTTTGGTGGGATTACAGGAGGGAACACTTACGCCCGACACCAAATATAGCTGCGCTGGTGGTTACGCGGTGGGAAACTTCTACCAGGGATGCCATAGACATGCATCTCCACTCAATCTGCCACAAGCCATTGGAAATTCGTGTAATACATATTTCGCTATTGTATTCCGGACAATACTCGATAACAAAAACAACGGCACGGTAAAAGAAAATTTTGAAACATGGCGCAACGATATCCTTAGCCTGGGTTTCGGGAACAAGCTTGGTGTAGACCTCCCGAATGAAAGAAATGGTTCTGTGCCCACTTTGGAATATTACGACAGGACGCTGTTCCGTTACAGTGGATGGAAGTCGCTCTCCATAGTATCGCTGTCCATTGGTCAAGCCGAAATGGGTACTACTGTGTTGCAGATGGCCAACTTCGCTGCTACGATTGCCAACGTTGGCTATTTCTACACGCCTCATCTCATAAAACAAATCAATGGACACGATACAATTCCCCCGAAATATGCCGAGCGGCGCTATACTGCCGTGGACACCGCACATTTTGGAGTAATCAGAGAAGGCATGTTCTACGCAACCACTGGTCCCGGAGGTACGGCACGTTCAGTAGCCATTCGTGGTATCGATCTTTGTGGTAAAACGGGTACGTCACAAAATCCTTTTGGCAATGACCACAGCACGTTTATAGCATTCGCCCCAAAAGACAACCCCAAAATAGCCGTGGCCGTGTATGTGGAAAATGCCGGTTTTGGCGCTTCATGGGCAGCTCCGGTGGCTTCGCTTATGATAGAAAAATACCTTAATGGCGAACTGAGGCAACCTTCCTGGTTAGAAAATAAAGTGTTGAACTTTAACATATACGATAATCGTGAGCCGGCAAACTAAGCCGCTCCTCTCACATTACTAACCTAACTGTACGATATTACCTATTCCGTTTCTCCTTTTTGCAAAAATTCATACTTTTTTATTAATGGACAAAGAAAAAATGTGTCATTAATCAAAAAAAATCATGTAAATTTGCATGAAGCTTATAGGCTTATACCAGTTTTATAAATCAACAAAGTGAGTTTTTCATATCATATAAGTAAAAAATTCGATTTTTGGCCGGTACTGCGTAACGTATGTTACGCATTGTTATTACTTTGTATCCATAGCAGGGTTGCTGCACAATACCAGATTCCGTTCATAAATTACACCATGAAGAACGGTTTGGTTCAAAATCAGGTGCTTGATATTTGTCAGGATCATAAAGGCTATATTTGGATTGCCACAGGAAGCGGCGTTTCAAGGTTTGATGGTAAGAATTTTAAAAATTTTACCGTCTCTGATGGACTTCCTGTAAACACAATAACTGAACTGCTTGTCGATCGCCGGAACAGAATCTGGATGGCTACTATCGGCGGCGGTTTAACGGTATACGACGGTAAAACATTCCGCACCTATACCACCGATAATGGATTGGTTTCCAACAATTTTAGTTTAGACGGATATAATAAACTGTTGATGGAGGATGCACAAGGAAATATTTGGTGCCGGACAAATGCGGAAGGGATATCGGTTATTGACGATTCAGGAGTGATCACATACAATAAAAACAACGGATTGGTGGCTGATAATGTATTCTGTCTTAAAGAAGACAGGCTGGGGCGTATTCTTTGCGCTACCGAAATGGGGCTTTCCGTGATTGATCGTGGAAAAATCAATCATTTTATTTTCGAGAATGCCGGTGTTAAAGGTATATCCGATATTGTTATCAATCGGAAAGGTGAGATTTGGGTTTACAAAAATCAATTAGCCCAATTTGTCGATGACCATTTTGTTGTATATCCCCGGTTGAGCAAAATTAATGCAGCAGATTTCGATTTTCATGATCACCTGTGGATCGCCACAGAAGCCAACGGATTAAACATTTTTAAAGGAGGAGATTTTTCTCATGTCTGCAGGATCGAAGAACCGGTCGTCAAAATTTTTGAGGATCGGCGACACAATGTGTGGTTGATGACACAGAGCAACGGAGTGTATCGATTGACCGGTGACAAAACGGAACATTACAATGTTCAATGCGGATTGGTAGACAACACAATCACTTGCATTTTTGAAGATGACGAAGGGAATATATGGATCGGAACGAACAACGGAATATCTATGTACGGTAAAGTCATTTTCGAAACATTGACTGTGGAATCGGGCCTTCCCAACAATCAGGTTCTATGTGTTACCTCCGATTTGTCCGGAAATGTTTGGTGCGGGCCTCTCAATGGCGGATTGGTACGAATTAAAGGACAACAATTGACGTTTTTCGAATCGCACATCAAGGAAAAAGATCCATCAACAAATGTGTTTTCCAATATTGCTCCTTCCGGAAAAGATTTGTTGTTAGGTTCTATGGGAGCTGGAATCGGTCGTTATTCGAATGGAAGAATAACATTCGACAATCAAAGAAAAGAGAATAAGCATGTCAACAAGATTCTGACCATTAACGATGACGAATATTGGGCGGCTTCTTCGGCAGGTTTGATACATGTTTGCGGAGATATCAAAAGATACTATACCTCTGCAGACGGGTTGCCCGACGATTACCTGAACATGGTTGCCCGCGACGACAGAGGAAGAATATGGTGTGCCGGTTCGTTGGGATTATCGGTTCTTGACGGAGAACAATTTACGAATTATACCGTCGAAAACGGTTTGCCGAATAATGCCTGTAATGATATTACGGTCGACAAGTACGGCGCCGTATGGGTGGGTACCGATTATGGTTTGTGCAAAATAACTGAAAACGACGGAAAACCGGTGTTTAAAATTTATACCACTGCAGACGGATTAGCGTCCAACTTGATTCAGATGGTTCATGCTGACCAGAGCGATCGTTTATGGGTAGGCTATTTGGGTGGTTTGAATACGATTGACTTGAGAACAGACAGTATAGTGAATTATACTGAAGTGGATGGGTTTCGTGCTTTGGACATCTATTATGGCGCCGCTGCTACCGACATACAGGGCAATGTGTGGTTCGGAACTGTGGAGGGTCTGGTAAAATACGATCCTCAAGCGGATTATATACGCTCTACGCCTCCACGCACATACATCACCGACATCAGTTTAACCGACAGAAGCGACATTGCCGCATTTGCCGACAGCATTTCCATGCAAACCGGATTACCCGTGAATTTAACGCTTCCTTATCATCTAAACGATATTCGAATCGACTGGATCGGAATTCATTATACCATACCATCCAAAAATAAATACCGTTTTATACTCGAAGAATACGATAAAACATGGTACGAAGCCAGTGTAGAAACATCTCGCGTATACCGACTGCCGCCAGGGCATTACACTTTTAAAGTAGCTGCCTGCAATAACGACGGTGTTTGGAATCCAAATCCCGTTGAATTTTCGTTTACGATTCGACCACCATGGTGGGCTAACCCCTTGGCATACATAGCTTATATGCTTCTGCTGGCCACGCTCATTTATTTTTACATCCGCAGACGCGAACGTAAATTGACAGAGGAAAATCATATTTTGGAAGAAAAAGTCTACGAAAGGACAATAGAGATTGAAATTCAAAGACAAAATATTTTCGAGGTAAACAAGCTGTTGAAAGAGCATAAGGATGAATTAATAGTGCAACGCGACATGGCAGCCGCTCAGCGCGATCAAATCGCCGAGCAGCGTCGTGAAATCATGGACAGCATCCACTATGCCCAAAGAATACAAAATGCCATCATGCCCAATCAAATGTTGATGGATGAGATTTTTAATGATTATTTCGTATTTTTAAGACCCCGTAACATTGTCAGCGGTGACTTTTACTGGGGAACCAGAAAAAATAATAAAACGGTTGTAGTGGTAGCCGACTGTACGGGACACGGCGTACCAGGCGCATTTATGAGTATGCTCGGTATTTCCTTCCTCAACGAAATTGTGTTGAAACAGGAAATAGAAACGGCTTCAAAAATACTCAACGAATTGAGACAGAATATCAAACACATATTGTCGCAAACAGGAGTTGTCGGCGAACAACGCGACGGAATGGATATGGCGCTCTGCATCATCGATTACCAGACTATGGATTTGCAATATGCCGGAGCATACAATCCATTATGTTTGGTACGAGACGGCGTCCTGATCGAATACAAAGCCAATAAAATGCCTGTTGGGATATTTATTGCTGGAGAAGAAAAAGAATTTGCCAATCATCTGATCCCTTTGAAAAACGACGATATGTTGTATATTTTTACCGACGGCTATCACGACCAATTCGGCGGGGAAGACGATTCAAAATTTAAAAGTAAACCGTTCAAACAATTGTTAACCAAAATGTCAGTAATGCCGGTGGAACGTCAAAAGGAGTTATTGATCGAAACTCACGACCGGTGGAAAGGCAACAGAAATCAGTTAGATGATATTCTTGTAATCGGAATACGAATATGAATTACGAATGCAGATGCTATTCGCATTTTTTTAATTTTTAATTACTTTCACCGTGTGTTCCGTTCCTTGCGATTCGATTCTTAACAAATACATTCCTAAAGACAGCTCATTGAGATGAAACGTTATTTCGGGCGATGTACCCATCACCGATTTGACAACCTGCCCCGTCATGTTGAAGATTTTTACGATGCAAGTGCCTTCAAGCCCGTTAATGTGTATTACATCCGTTACCGGATTGGGATAAACGGACAGTTGTATTTCTTCATTCGACAACACCGATGTAGTCTGTTCGGCATTTGCCGTTATGGTTTGGGTTTCTTCGCTGACTAAAAAGTTTTGGTCTCTGTAGGTCTTACCTGCTGAATTCGCTGAAACCAAGATAGATTCGGTATTTTCGAAACCCGGTATTTCTACGGTAACCCGATAAGTTTTCCTGGGTAGATTGGAAAACGAATAAGCGCCATAATCGTCAGTTTGTGTCGTGGCCACCAAAATCCATTCGTCCTTTGCTGTTGTTAATGAGTGAAGCGTTACGGTTGATCTTTGGAGGACACGAGGTGTTGCTTTCAATAACGACTTTGATGTAATCTCCTCCAGGATGCCGACGATGGTGATTTTTTCATCCATTAATTTCGGTTTTTCCTCAAGAAAAACAGTAATGTCTGAACCAACAGATACTTTTGTTATTCTTTCATCTCTCCATGACGTCACAGTGGATTCATCTGTATTTGCATAAAAAGAGAACAGGTAATCGATTGCGTCAATGCCAATGATATAATCGCCTGGGGGCAAACGATGTGTAGATTTATTACTACGTCCGAGACCGTCCACTGTTTCTATCAAAAAGTAATCGTCATTTTGAACCAAATAAACGTAAGCCGTTGCTGTTTTTGTAGTCGATGGGTTGGTGTCAATATTTATTATTCCCATGGAGCGGGTAATGTCGGAAGTATATAGTACATCGCCGTGAATATGGCTACTCATATAGTAGTGGATAGTAATTGGGACAATATCACTATTTGACTTCTGCAAATTATCGAGTTTAAAATAAAAAATACCATCATTGTCAGAATTTTCAGGCAAGATACCATAGTCTTCCACCCAATTAAAGCTTATGTCTGGAAACAATTCGTTGTTCTGTTCGGTGCTCAAATCTATCGTTACATACAGTTCGTCACCTTTCCATACTACGCCATAAACAGAATCAGTTACTTCTTGATTACAGAAAAGAAATTCATCCGGCTGGTGCGTTAAATTTATTTTGGAAAGCAAAAGTTTGTTATTGGAGAGCAAAAGGCTTTTGATTTGGTTGCAGTTTTTAAAATCTGCATTGGTAATCATATTGTCATGTAAGTCGACATATTCCAAATTTTTACAATCCTTCAAATTTACGGCAGTTATTTTTTCATAATAGCACACTACGTTCTTTAAATACGAACATTCACTAAAATCAAAAATTCCGGATAAATATAACATAGATTGCGTCCGGATACGGTTCGTAAGATCAATTTTGGTAATTCTTCTGTAAAAAATACCTTCTTCAATAAAATTATCCCATACTACAAATCCTTCTTGCTGTAAATACTCTAACCATTCCGAATCGTTATGCCAATTGTTAACATACCTTTCATTCAGAAGCAAATGCGCGTTGGTTTCTTTTTCCTTACTACCATTTTCATTAACCGCATTTTCACACAAAAAGCTAATGAGACATTCGCGATCTGTATCATGATACACGTAATCTTGCGCTAAATTCACTCCAAAAACAAAAAACAGACCACAAAACAGTAATTTCAACTTTTTCATTATCACAATGTTTTAAACTAATGATTTCTTTTACGTGAGAGTAGAAAAAATGTTTCAAAAATTCTCACTAATCCATTTTTTTCAGTCGCAAGAAAAATGTAATTTTGCCATCCCAAAAAAATCCTTGAATCCTTGTCCTGAATCAGGTTCAGGATTTGAATCCTTGAATATAGTTATGAATATCGAAAAATTATTATGTCAATATGTAGCCGAAGCGATTGCATCGCTTTACGGAATGATGCCGGATAAAGGGTTGTTGCAGGTACAGGAAACGCGCAAAGAATTTGAAGGAAATTACACGGTGATTGTATTTCCGCTGTTGAAAATCTCAAAACAGTCGCCCGAAGCCACTGCTACGGCTATTGGCAATTATTTGCAGGCCAATTGCACAGAAGTGGAATGCTTCAACGTCATCAAAGGCTTCCTGAACCTCGTGATTTCCGATGCCTTCTGGCTGCAATTTCTTGCCGGTACGATAATTGACGAACGATACGGTTATGCAGAAGCCCTTCCCCAACCTTCTCCCAACTTAATGCCAGCGTCCTCACACAGCAAAGCAAGTAACGGGTGGGGGTCTATTCCTCAAAAGATGATTGAATATTCGTCGCCCAACACCAACAAACCGCTTCATTTGGGACATATCCGAAATAATCTGCTGGGGTGGTCGTTGTCGAAGATACTGGCTGCGGCCGGATACAATATTATTAAGGTAAATCTGGTGAACGACCGCGGTATACACATCTGCAAGTCGATGCTGGCATGGAAACGCTGGGGTAATGGTGAAACGCCTGAAAATTCAGGAAAAAAGGGCGACCATCTGGTAGGCGATTATTACGTAAAGTTCGATTTGGAATACAAAAAGGATGCTTCGTTGATACGCGAAGCACAAGAAATGCTGCGCCAGTGGGAAGCCAAAGACCCCGAAACAGTTGCCCTCTGGGAAATGATGAACGGATGGGTGTACGAAGGTTTCGATATGACATACAAAAGACTGGGCGTGAGTTTCGACCGTGTGTATTACGAATCGCAAACCTACCTGCTGGGAAGGGAAATGGTGATGGAAGGTTTACGAAAAGGTATTTTCTATCAAAAGGACGATGGTTCAGTGTGGGTTAACCTCACTGGCGATGGCCTGGACGAGAAACTCCTGCTCCGTTCCGACGGTACTTCGGTGTACATGACACAGGACATTGGCACTGCCTGTCAACGTTTCGACGAATACAACATCGACGAATTAGTGTATGTCGTAGGCAACGAGCAGAACTATCATTTTCAGGTGTTGTCGCTTGTTTTGGGGAAATTAGGCTATTCGTGGGCAAAGAGCCTGAAACACATGTCGTATGGGATGGTGGAACTGCCCGAAGGTAAGATGAAGTCGCGCGAAGGCACCGTGGTAGATGCCGACGAACTGATGGACGAAATGCTGATCACAGCGCGTGAAATGTCACAGGAACTGGGTAAATTGGACGATTTATCGTCTGATGAAGCCGAAAAAATCGTTCAAATCATTGGTCTGGGTGCACTGAAATATTTCATGCTGAAAGTTGACCCGAAAAAAACCATGCTCTTCGACCCGAAGGAATCCATTGACTTCAACGGAAATACCGGGCCTTTCATACAATATACCCATGCACGTATCTGTTCGGTACTCCGCAGAGCTGCCGCGACAGGGATCAACATCCAAACCATTAATACAGGTATCGCATTGAATGGCAAGGAAATTTCGCTGATTCATGCCATCTACAATTTCCCGAAGACGGTAGCCGACGCCGCCAAAACATACAGCCCTGCGCTGATTGCCAACTACGTGTACGACCTCGCCAAAGAGTACAACCAGTTTTACCACGATTATCCTATCCTGAAGGAAGAAAATACGGATATACAGAATTTTCGCCTCTTATTGTCGAAAAACACGGCCCAGGTTATCCACACTGCGCTGGATTTGCTGGGAATAGAATCTCCAGAAAGAATGTAATGGCGCATTAGAGAATTTCCCATTTTCATTTATTATTGATATTCAGTTATTTAAAAAATACATTAAAGAAAAAATCAAAAAAATATTACTTTTCGTATTTCCAATACAAAAAAAACATTTACATTTGTAACAGATTTTTTTACATGAAAGCATGTCCATTGAAGACATTATTATTTCCTCGTTGGAGGAAAAAATAGGACGGGTCATCCGGTTTGCTGAAGAGCTTAAAACCCATAATGGGCAGTTGCTGCAGCAGGTTGATAAATTGTCGGGGTTGCTTAGTGTTAAAGGTCAGGAAATGGAGGTTTTAGAATCGAAGTATCATAGTCTCAAGCTCGCAAAAACCTTGACATCGTCCCAGGAGGATATCAGGAACACGAAGCTTCAGATGAACCGGATGGTGCACGAAATAGATAAGTGTATTGCGCTTTTGAACAAGTAGACTGGATAATGAGTTGGAAGCAAAGTATAAAAATCATAATTGCAGGACGTGAATATCCTTTCAAGATTGAAAAGGAAGAACACGAAGAACGCATCCGCAGGGCAGGTCGGATCATCGAAGACAGGCTGATTGAATACAAACAACGCTTTAGCGACAGGGACATGCAGGATTTTCTTGCCCTGGAAGCTTTACGGTTTGCCGTCAAGACTATAGAATTAGAAGCTAAAGCCAGTTCAACCGAGCAGGCAGATAAGCTAAAACAATTGGACAAACAACTCAATATTTTTTTGAATCAATGCGCTGATTGTTAAGTTCTTTTATATAAGGTTTACCCGCACGGTTCCATCAATCCTTTTGAAACTCAACATTTTAAAAATTAGAGTTGGACTTGAGTTACCTAAAACAGGCCTTGTACCGGCTCCCGCCGGGATTCTGATTCGTCGGAACGTTGGAAGTTTGAAGTAATTGGCCGCTCTTCCCATGTAATATTGGGGTTTTATAAAGTAAGACGGAGTCGGGCGGGTTTTTTGTTTTTAACAAATTGTATCCATCAACATGAGTCAAATAATCATTGGAATCATCACTTTTATTGCAGGAGCAGGGCTTGCTTACTTTATTATTAACTTTCTTTTTAAATCAAAAAAAGAGCGCGAAATAAAGGAAACCGAAGCAGAAACCGAAGTCATCAGGAAAAAGAAGATGCTCGAAGCCAAAGAACATTTCTTGCAACTGAAAACCGAACACGAACGAACGGTCAACGAACGGAACAGTAAATTAGCCCAGGCCGAAAACCGTATCAAACAAAAGGAAGGCACATTGTCGCAACGCATGGAGGAAAACCAGCGTCAGAAAAGAGACCTGGACAATTTACGCGACAATCTGAAAGCACAAATTGAATTAGCCGAACGGAAACAGGAAGACCTTGAAAAATCCCACAAGCAACAAGTCGACCGTTTGGAAGCCATATCAGGTCTTTCGGCTGATGAAGCCAAAAGGCAACTGATGGAATCGCTGAAAAGCGAGGCGCGTGCCGAAGCCATGTCGTTCATCAACGAAATTGTTGACGAAGCCAAGATGAATGCCACTAAAGAAGCGAAACGGGTTATTCTGCAAACCATACAGCGGGTAGCCACCGAAACGGCTGTGGAAAACTCTATTACGATTTTTCATATTGAAAACGACGATATGAAAGGTCGTATTATAGGACGCGAAGGGCGCAATATCCGTGCGCTGGAAGCAGCAACTGGCGTAGAAATTATTGTAGACGATACCCCCGAAGCCATTATCCTTTCGGCCTTCGATCCTGTACGTCGCGAAGTAGCGCGACTGGCGCTGCATCAATTGGTTACAGACGGGCGTATTCATCCCGCACGTATCGAGGAAGTAGTGACCAAACTTCAGAAACAGGTGGAAGATGAAGTGGTTGAAGTAGGCAAACGTACTGCTATTGACCTTGGCATTCAAGGCCTGCATCCGGAACTTATCCGTATCATTGGAAAAATGAAATACCGTTCGTCCTACGGGCAAAACCT
>JGI24702J35022_10002480_pt1 | contig 11266 bp, 8 predicted proteins | sample TergutTh196P4_FD_35022 | JGI IMG/M metagenome (IMG submission 35022)
GGGGGGGGGGGGGCGGTGTACGGCTACCGCTACCCCGGGACACGCTTCGACATCGGCAACCCTGCCGGGTACCGGGAGACGCTTGCGGCGTTCATTTAGCACGCAGATGACGCAGATTTTTTTTGATTTGCGCAGATGGATTCGGGGACTAATTTGGATGAAAAGGTGGATTTTAAAAGTTATTAAAGGGGGGATATAAAATGAAGTCTGCTTTAAAATATTTGACGGGGATGTTTTGTCTGCTTACAGGATGTTATAAGAATCAAGTACCCGAAGACGCTAAGTATTCTGTTTATGTTTCAACACTTTTCCAATACGAGACTAACCTCTGTTTCATGGCAACAAGTGGACAGGAATATTGGTCAGGTCTCTTTAAAGACATTCGGATCCCGCTTGCCAGAAAATTAGACTTAGTGGGTGAAATCAATGCTGTTGTTTCGTCACCCAACAAGCCAATGGATGAAAAGGTCAAGCGTCTCGTCAAAGAAACCGTTTCTCGCCCTAGAGACAAGAAAATTCTTGATGAGTTCCTTGCAGAAATGGGCGACATGAAGAAGGTGACTGAATACCTTGATAAATGCGATTTGCTTGGATTGCTTGGGGAAATGCGCGACAAGCATTCATTTCATGAGGCTTTTTTAAGTTATAATTATATTGATGAAGTGTTTTTGTATTCATTGCCAGAGGGTATAGGTGGTCGTGAAATTTCGGTTCTCTCGGAATTAACCGCTTTGCATGGCGAGCATGAATGGAACGCTATTTTGACAGATAAAGGGGTTGACTTAGGTTTAAAACATGGATTGGTGATAGATATCCATGATATGGCAAGATATGGGGAATATGCCCATCCTGTTTTTTGCACAAAATCAGATTATGTCTCGATACTTTTTCAATATGAGACGAACCTTTGTTTCATGGCAGCAAACGGGCAAAAGCACTGGACGGATATTTTTAAGGACACTCGGATTCCGATTGCCAGACAACTGGACTTGTTAATTAAGATAGATGACATTTCTCAACCGAATGAAGCGATGGATCAAAAAGTACGGGAAATTATCAAGCAAAATGTTCCGAAAAATGTTGCTGAAAATGAAGACCCCGACAAAGATAAAAGGGAATTACTTGGAGTGCTTGAAAATATGCGGGATAAGTATTCATTTCATATTGCTTTTTTAATTTATAATTATATTGGAAATACATTTTTAGATTCATTACCAGAGGGTATAGGTGGTCGTGAAATTGCGGTTCTCTCGGAATTAACGGCTTTACATGGCGAGCGTGAATGGAATGCCATCCTGACAGATAAAAATGTCGATATTGGCTTAAAACGTGGGTTAGTGATAGACATTCATGATAGGATAAGATATGCACGCAGATGACGCAGATTTTTTTTGACAGGATTTCCCCTGTGGGGACGTATAAAGGCTATGAGAGGTTTGCCCACTAATTTACACGAATGGACACGAATGAGGGTTGATGTTTTTTGGATTCGTGAAAATTAGTGAGGATTCGTGGGCAGGATTTTTTGAACAAAACCCTTTGTGCCCTTTGTGCAACCCATTGTGTCCATTGTGGTGAAAAAAACGGGACGCTTTTAATGTGATTTCGCAGATTCGCCGTAACGTATTCAATAACAACAGGAAAACTCTGCGTAAATCTTAATCATCTGCGTCATCTGCGTGCTAAAAAAGTTCATCCGAAAAATGAATAAGACGATAAAAGCATTACTCGCCACGATGCTGTTTTGTGCGCTTTCTGCCTTTATTGGGGTTGCGGTTACGGTATTCGCACGTTTTTCAAAAAAAGCAAGGAGTGGAAATTACTTACTGCTCAAAAGGTAAATAGCGTTATACTCGAAAGGCTTCTCCGACAAGGGCGAATTGCAACAGAAGTTGCATGAATTTTTAATAAAAAATGAAAGAATATGAAAGTAAAACTCGGGAAAGTAAGTATTGGATGTTTTGTCGCCAGTGTGTTGATGTATGCGGTATGTCTTTACGAGGCATGGGGCTCTATAAAGATGAATGAGGATTGTCCCGTTTGCCAAGGACCGTGCATGGATCGTATGTGGGACAGTTTTTCAGATGCAGTCGGTACATTTTTAGTTTTATTTGTACCCTTGGTTCTTTTAGGGGTTACGTTGGCATTTTTTGGTACGATGAAAAGCGAATTCCCGAAAATCTATTGGAAGTTGGGACTTATCCTCAACGGCACATGGGTATTGTTGGGTATATTTTTGTTTATAATTTTTCGTCTGTTTCGTGGTGTTTAAGACAAGGGAATCAAAGGTTTTTCTCCGAAAACCATCTGGGTGTGAACGGGTTGCATGGTAAAACCCCGTCCGTTTAATGTTGTCATCGAATAACACGAATGTCCGCGAATGTTTTTCTGATTCGTTTTCTTCGCACTATTCGATGACCACATGAATCCTCCGTTTTTTTCTCACACAAAGGCACAAAGGTCACAAAGGTTTTTTTCAAAATAATCCTGTGTATATGCGCCCCATAGGGGAAATCCTGAACAAAATCCTGGACATATGCGCCCCGTAGGGGAAATCCTGTCAAAACAAATCATCCGTTTCATTTTGTCATCAAATAGCACGAATGTCTGCGAATGTTTTTCTTATTCGTTTTATTCGTGCTATTCGATGACCATATGTTTTCTTTATGGGCGACGACGTGGAGCCACGCAGGAAAATTATCGAGGACAACGTATTGAATGAGAGTAATTTGAATGTGTAACGATATGCAAAAGGTAGGAGCATCAAATCATACGCCGACAGACTATCCTCAATTTTTAGTTGAGATAAAAGAGCGTATCCATCAAAGCAGATACGAGGCGGCAAAAACCGTAAACCAAGAAATCATACGGCTGTATTGGGATATTGGGCGACTGATAACCGAAAAACAGAAAACACTCGGTTGGGGAAAATCGGTCGTGGAAACCCTTTCGGGAGACTTGCAAAAGGAATTCCCCGGAATGAGTGGGTTTGGAAAATCCAACCTATGGTCTATGGCGCAGTTTTATGCCGAATATCACGCAGATACAATTCTCCAACCATTAGTTGGAGAAATTGGTTGGTCAAAACACTTGGTCGTCATGTCCAAGTGCAAAGATACGCAGGAAAGACAATTTTACATTTTGGCAACCAAGAAATTCGGTTGGACAAAAGACGTGCTTGTTCATCATGTGGAATTGAAAACCTATGAGCGGTATTTGCTGGGGCAAACCAATTTTGACGATACCCTGCCCGAAAAAGTCAAGAAGCAGGCAGTTCTGGCAGTCAAGGACGACTATAACTTTGGGTTCGCCGATTTGTCAGACGAACATTCGGAAGCCGATTTGGAACAGGCGTTGATAAAAAACATTCGGGCATTTCTGGTTGAATTTGGAAGCGATTTTTCTTTCATCGGAAACCAGTATCGCATCGAGGTTGACGACGAAGAGTATTTCATTGATTTGCTACTGTTTCACAGACGTTTGCAATGCTTGGTGGCGGTTGAATTGAAAATCGGGAAATTCATCCCCGAGTACAAAGGCAAAATGGAGTTTTACCTCAATGTACTCAACGACCGTGTGAAACTTCCGCATGAAAACGAGGCTATCGGCATTATCGTATGCAAAGAGAAAAGGCGTACTACGGTAGAATATGCCTTGCGGGATTCCAAGAAACCCATCGGCGTGGCAACGTACACCCTTTCGCCAACCCTGCCCGACGCCTACAAGAAATTATTGCCATCCGCAAAAGAAATTGCCCAGAAATTAACCGCTTTTTTATGAAGTGAACACGACTGCAAAAAGGAACACCCCCGTCATGAATCCCGCCAACCACAAAATGCTCAAAGTCGTCCTTGACGACACCATCCGCGCCGATCAGATTTTTAAAATTCTGATGGGCGACGACGTAGAGCCACGCAGGAGGTTTATCGAGGATAACGCACTAAATGAAAGAAACTTCGATATATAGCCAAGGACATCATTTTTCAAACTGCGGCAAGTCAGTCCCGCAGGGACGCCACTTTAATAACCGTAGGTTTCAACCTACGGGCAAGGGTATGCCCCTCTCCCTCCCCAGCCCCACAGGGGCGACACTTGAGGGCGGACACAGTGCCGTCCCTGCGGGACTTGGCGAATTACGGATGACCCGTCACCGTGGGTTGAACCCCACGGTTATTAAAGTGTCGTCCCTGCGGGACGTGTCAGGAATTTGGACGCATGGTGCGTTCTTATTACAAAAACAGAAAGAGAGTTACAAATGAGCCATAACACTAAAAGAGACCGTGAATTTGCTTGTATGGCAATAGTACAAGCACAATTGTGTGCACCTGATTCAAAAAAGAAAGTATGTCCTAAAGTTGGTGCTGTTGCAACAACGAAAGACGGAAAACTGCTAGGCTCTGCCTACAGAGGTCAAATCAAAAAGGGGGAACATGCGGAATATACACTGTTGGAACGAATATTAAAAAACCAAAAACACGACCTTGCAGGTGGAACATTATATATAACACTTGAACCCTGTACTTCACGAAATTGCCCAAAAATACCGTGTGCAGAAAGAATCGTGAAGGCTAGAATTGCTCGTGTTGTATATGGTATGATTGATCCCAATCCAAAAATTTGTGGAAAGGGCATCAGATACCTAGAAGAACATGGCATAATAGCTGACCGTTTTCCACGAAATTTAATAGACCAATTAGAGGCTATGAATGCTCCATTTCTCCAAAGTGTTACCCAAGACAAACGAGCCAGTTTGAGTTCAGAGAAGGCAGCCCCCCGACCCGTTTCTAATGAACGAGACTCAAATAAGTATTATCGAGACTCAAATAAGTATTATAAGGATAAAGACACAAACGAGAAAAAAAGATTAAACATCCAATCCCAACTGGTAAAGGATTTTGAACAGCCAGTTTACGACAGTATAATCTATGGAAAAAGTAATCTGAATGTCTTGGACATAGGCTGTAATAACGGTCGTCATATAATGGCTCGTCTCGGCGATAAGCAAGAGGTTCAAAAAATTATTGGGCTTGAATATGACCAAAAAACGGTAAATCTGGCAAACAAAGAGTTTGGGGCAGGAAAAGGAAAATTTTATCAATGTGACCTTGAAAATGATAATCTGGCAAATTTTATTGAAAGCGTAATGAAAAAAAACAAAATCCAATCTTTCGATATCATCAATTTATCCATGATACTTCTGCATCTGAAAAATCCGTATACGATTATGAGAACGCTACGGAAGTTTCTTTCATTCGATGGTCTCCTTTATATCAAAGATATCGATGACGGATTGAATTATGCTTACCCCGATTCAACAAAAGATTTTGAACGCATTTATCAAATTTGTGAAAATAATGAAACATCGGGATGTCGAAAAAGCGGACGTCAGATTTATTCTTGTTTAAGAAAATGCGGTTTTAAAAACATTAAACTAGAACGTTCTGGACTGAATTCTATCGGTATGAACCGCGACCAAAAGCAAGCGTTATTTGATACTTACTTTTCCTTCATCATGGAGGATCTCAAGATTATGAGGCGTAGGCATCCTAGTGATGAAAAAATAAAGGAAGATTACAAGTGGTATTCTGCTATCTATAACTCAAAAAATTTGGAAGAGAGATTTCACGAGGATGGGTTCATATTTTCGCTAGGATTTATGATTTTTACTGCAAGCGAGTAACAATGAGAACGACTCGAAATTAGGGACTGTCCTTGCCTCATCTCCCACCCCAACCATGTACACCCCCATCCACATAGACTGAGAAAAACGAACCTTCACGGGAATCCCGTTTCCCGATTTGGCGACGCTCGATGGCGTGACGAACATCATCGGGGCAAACAGGGGCGGAGGATTTCTGAAAGTCTTGATGGAAATGGGGGGCAGGGAAATGCTAAAGTAGTGGAGACTTGTCTATGAATAACGGATATGTTAAGCTTTAAACGGATTGTTTTATGAAAGGAAAACAGGATATGTCACAGAAAAAACAGTTTCCCAAGGGTATGCCGACGTATGATAAGTTGATAAACCCAACGGTTTTTGTCTTGCAAAGTCTAGGAGGTTCAGGAAATATCGAGGAAATCTANAATGGGGTGTTGGCTCATTTGAAGTTACCAGAGAGGATAATAGAATACCTGCATTCAAAAAATTCGAGCCAGAGCGAAATACAATATCGTTTGGCGTGGGCGCGGACCTATTTGAAAATTTATGGCATAATAGACAATTCCTCAAGAGGTATCTGGAGCATATTGCCCAAACACAAGGACACCAAAGAGGTGGATGTCGATAACTGCGTGTCTACGGTTAAGAATAAATTTAAGGACAAGAATTTGTCTAAAGAGAATGGCTCTGGTAACGTAAACGGTGATGACGGAGTTGAGTTGCCAGAGGAAATCAAACCTTGGCGAGTGAAGTTGCGAGAAATACTGATAACCATGGATCCGTTTTCTTTTGAGAGGCTAACACAACGCTTGTTGAGGGAATGCGGGTTCTCGGAAGTGAAAGTCACCAAACAGACAGGCGATGGCGGGATTGACGGCTTCGGGAGACTCAAAATCAGTGGGATTTTTAGCTTTAAGGTCGCATTCCAGTGCAAACGTTATAGCGGAACCGTCCCCACAGGCGACATTAGAAATTTTAGAGGATCCCTGACAACCGATGTTGAAAAAGCTATTTTTGTCACGACAGGTTCGTTTTCGGCATCTGCAAGGGCAGAAGCTTTCGCCCAAGGAAAAGTGCAGGTTGACTTGATTGATGGCGAGGAATTCATTGATAAGCTAGCTGAATATAATATTGGCATCAAAGAGGTGAAAGATTATGTAATAGACGAGACGTATTTTTCACAGGTATAAGAAATTAAAGAGTGTGCCGATAAAGTCTCCTCATATCCTCCCTCCCCCTCATACTCCCATGTACACCCCCATCACCCATAGACTAAGAAAAACTGACCCTACAGGTATATTGCGAAATTTGACAAACGCCACAGGTCCCACCCCTTTGGTTCTCATTGAAAGTTTCGTAGTCACAAAACGTATTGTCGAGTTATGCGTGAACCCCATCAAAACCAAAGACTCCTCCATATTGCTGGACATCCACAAGCACCTATTCCCAGACATTTATTCGTGGGGGGGGAAAGTGGGAACGGCAGAAATCAGCAAAAGCGGAAAGTCCTATAAGCTCAACTTCTTTCATCCCTTCNGGGAAGCATCGTAAAGTACCCCGTGAAGGGGTTTGTAAACAGGAAATCAGNCATGGCACGAATTTACGACAACATTGATATCACCTTTGAGCAAGGATTGAAGGACATCATTTCCAATCAAGGTGTCACGCATGTTGACTTTTGCGTCGGGTATTTCAATTTGCGAGGATGGGAAATCATTGCCAATGAAATCGATCGCCTCACGGGTGAATATGTTTTTGAAGGCGATGAACGGATATTGCGCCATTGCCGCCTTCTGATAGGCATGCACCGCCCCCCAAAGGAAGTCATCGAAGAACTCTATCCTTATTCGGCAGAAACCAAATCGGTCGATTCTGAAATCGCGCAGCGTGCCCGGCGGAAAATCGCAGTAGAATTTCGGGAACAGTTGATGCTCGGCGCCCCTTCGGCACGGGCGGAATGGGCGCTTCGGCGATTGTCGGCGCAATTAAAGGAAAAACGGGTGGCACTCAAACTTTACTTGCGCCATCCCCTTCATGCGAAACTTTACCTTGCCCATCGCCCCGGTGACCATTTCAATAAAATCCAAGCCATCATGGGAAGCAGCAACTTGACCTACAGCGGCCTTAGCCGTGAAGGGGAACTGAATGCGGAGTTTGGCGACAGCGACAGCGCCGAGAAGTTGGCGCGGTGGTTTGAGAAACGTTGGGAAGATTACTTCTGCATTGACATTTCCGCAGACCTTATCGAGGTGATTGACTCCAGTTGGGCGTCGGAAGTTCACATTCCTCCGTATCACATCTACCTAAAGGCAGTGTATCATTTATGCGAAGACGTTCGCGCCGGATGGAAAGAGTTTGACTTGCCCTTTGACCTCGAACGCGACCTCTTCGATTTTCAAGTGACCGCCGTTAAATTGGCCGCCCGACGATTGGACAAGGTTGATGGGGCGATGATTGGCGATGTCGTGGGGCTCGGGAAGACCATCACCGCATGCGCCATAGCCAAGGTGTATGAAAAGCGCAATGCCTGTAGCACCTTGATTGTATGCCCTCCGAATCTTCAACCCATGTGGAATAAGTATGTTCGGCAATACGATTTAAAAGCGGATGTGGTGTCCATTGCCCAAAAACTGGATTATGAGTCCATTAAATATTATAAGCTGGTCATTGTGGACGAAAGCCATAACCTGCGAAATAATCTTAGGTCGAGGTATGCGAACATCAAGGAACTCATCGAGCATCAAAGTCCTAAAGTCTTGCTTCTTTCGGCAACACCTTACAACAAGGATTATTCAGACTTGAGCAATCAGCTCAAGCTCTTTGTCGGAGAGGAGGACGATTTGGGCATTCAACCCGACAGGTACCTCAAAGCCATTAACGGAGTGCGAGAATTCAACAAGCTACATCCCGATGTCCCCCTTCGCAGTATCAAAGCGTTTGAAAAAAGCACGTATGTCGAAGATTGGCGGGAACTCATGCGCCTTTATCTTGTCAGGCGCACACGGACATTCATCAAAGAGAATTATGCCATCCATGACCCGATAAAGAATCGGTACTATCTTGAGTTCCGAGAAGGTCGCCGAATGTATTTCCCCGAACGGAAAGCGAAATCGTTGAAATTCAAAACCACCCCCGACGATATGTTTGAACGGATGTATTCGGAGAAGATGGTGGATTGGCTCAAGTCGTTGCGCCTGCCCCGCTATGGGTTAAAAAACCACATCGATGCGACAGTGCGGCAATCCGCATCGAACCATGAGACTCAAATTTTAGACAATCTTTCTCGTGCAGGAACACGCATGATCGGATTCTGCCGGTGCAATTTCTATAAGCGAATGGACAGTAGCGGTTTTGCTTTTCTGCTTTCGTTGTATCGGCACGTATTGCGAAACGTGATTTTTTTGTATGCCTTGGATCATCATTTGCCATTGCCCATTGGCGACGAGGGGAGTTTGCCTGACCCCATGAACGATAACGACACCGATGCCACCGAGGATTCAGATACCGTTTTCACTTTCCCGTGTGATATGGCGTATTACGAACAACAGGCAAAGGAGCAATACGATCGGATTATCGCCGACAATCGTGTCACATGGGTTGCGCCTACGTTTTTTAAGGGAACGTTGAAAACGGAATTACGCAAAGACAATGCAACGCTTCTCAAGATGATTGTACATTGCGGCACATGGCTTGCCGAACAGGACGAAAAACTCAACACGCTCGAACACCTGTTGCGCCAGACACACCCCAAGGAAAAGGTTCTTGTCTTTACACAATATTCCGACACGGCTCGCTATATCGGGCGGCAACTTAAAAGACGAAACTTTTCAGATTCGGAGTATATCACAGGGGACAGCGAAAATATCTTAACGGTCGTGGAGCGTTTCTCTCCTGTCAGCAACAAAGTAAATTCAATGCCTTCCGTCGAGCATCAAGTACGGGTGCTGGTGACCACGGATGTCTTGAGCGAAGGCCAAAACCTTCAAGATGCGCATATCATCGTTAACTTCGATATGCCGTGGGCGATTATCCGTCTCATTCAGCGTGCCGGACGCGTTGACCGTATCGGACAAACCGCCGAAGATGTCTTTTGCTATTCTTTCTTCCCGCAAGACGGGATAAATAAAGTCATTCGACTACATGAACGGCTGAAAGAACGCATGAACACGGCAGCAGACCTTCTTGATTCTGACGAACTCTTTTTTGAAGGTAACGAACAAACCCTCCGCAATCTTTACAATGAGAAAAGCGGCGTGTTGGACGAAGCGGACACGGAAGAGGTTGATATTCAATCCCAAGCCTTCCAGATTTGGAAGACGGCGACAGAAGCCGACCCCTCTCTGAAAGAGAGCATTCCCAAGTTGGCGAATGTCATCTATTCGACCAAAGCCCCTGAAGGTACCGAGCACCGGCTCGGCGTTCCCGGCATCATTACGTATGCCCGCACAACAGCCGATAATAATGTTTTGACATGGATGGACTTGGACAAAAACATCATCACACAATCCCAACACGCAATCCTTCAAGCCATGGCGTGTTCGGCAAATGAACCACCTTGCAAGCCCCTTGCCGAGCATCATGAGATCGTGGCAGAGTCCGTTCGTCAAATTCGCCAAGAGAAGGCATTGACCAGCGGGACGCTCGGCAGTCGTTCCAGCACCAAGTACCGCCTGTTCACGTTGCTGGATGGGTATTGCAAAGAAGAGCGCGACACGCTTTTTGTCACCGACGAACTTCGATTTGCCGTGGATGAGATTTATAATTATCCGATACGGGACAATGCCAAATATCTGCTCGGACAGATGCTCAAACGCGGTCGCTCGGTTCAAGAGATCGCCAAGGAGGTTGTGGATTTAAGAAAACGCAACGAACTCTGTGTTGTTACAGACGATGACACTCCTTCCAAAGACCCCCACATCATTTGTTCCATGGGACTGCGAGGTAAGCCATGACCAAAGACAAATTCATTCAATTCATCAAAGACGCAGATTTCAGAACCCTTTTTAATGAAATGGGATGGGATAGACCCAGCCATCGGGATTCGATTCCGCCGTTAACCATTGATGGAATAGACTATCAGCCTCTCCCTGTCGCTCAAAAAAGAGGGCTACACGTGTTTTCCTGTGCAGTATCCGATATGCCGCAACATGCGCTTCGCCGTAAACTTGATGTGAAACTTCGGAAATACGCAAATGATTATATTCTCATCTTTACGATCATTGGAAAGGCGGGGCATCACCTTTGGATGGTTCCCGTCAAAAACACGGAAAAGCGGGATATTGTTGTCATTGAATACGAGACTCCGGCAAAAGCCGATTTTCTGCATGGGAAGGTGCAAGACATCAGTTTTGACTTGCTCAAAGTGGTCACGACGAGTGATGTGATCGAGAAAGTCCGCCGCGTCTTCTCTGTCAATGCCGCCGAAGTCACCAAAAAGTTTTATACCGACTTCAAAAAGCAACATACGGCATTTAGCGACTTCATCAGCGGCATCGGTAGCGTAGAGGATCGTCAGTGGTACACGTCCGTCATGCTCAACCGCCTGATGTTCTGCTATTTCGTCCAGAAAAAAGGGTTTCTTAATTTTGACACGAACTATCTCCGCAA
>JGI24702J35022_10002484_pt1 | contig 11260 bp, 12 predicted proteins | sample TergutTh196P4_FD_35022 | JGI IMG/M metagenome (IMG submission 35022)
TGAACCACGATTTTGGCAAGATTTTCAGGATTGGCAGGATTTTGTGGGGCAAAATTTTTTTGCCCCGGTTGTGGTAGAGAATTTTTTGAATTGAGGGGAATTTTATGTGACATAATCTTGGTAATCTTGTGAATCTTGTGGAAATCGTGGTTCAGACAATTTAAAATGTCTGAACCACGATTTTGGCAAGATTTTCAGGATTGGCAAGATTTTGTGGGGCAAAAATTCTTTTGCCCCGATTGTGCCATAAAATCTTTTGAATTGGAAAAATTTTATGTGACATAATCTTGGTAATCTTGTGAATCTTGTGGAAATCGTGGTTCAGACAATTACCAAGATTTTTTATGATTGCACTTTATACTTTTTATTGAATAATCTCTTGACTTGCAAACTTTTAGCACCAAAGTTTATTAATAATCCAGTTTGGATATTGTATGCCTCTAAATAATTCATTGCTTGTGCTAAATGCACATCTTCTAAATTGACAATTGCTTTTATTTCAACGGATATTTCATTTGCCACCAAAAAATCGACTCGCCTTTGTCCTACATCAATATCCTTGTAAAATAAAGGCATTTCAAATTCGCGTTGATGGTCAATGTACCGCAAGTTCATCTCCACAGACAATGCCCGTTGATAAACAACTTCTTGAAAGCCATTCCCCAAGATATTGTGGACTTCCATTGCACAACCGATTATTTCGTGTGTTAGTTTATCTTGCTCATTTTTTATCATGTATAAACTTTTTACTATAACTATACTCTTGTCAATAAAATGTCTGAACCACGATTTTGTCAAGATTTTCAAGATTAGCAAGATTTTGTGGGGCAAAAAAATTTTTGCCCCGATTGTGGCATAGAATCTTTTGAATTGGGGGGAAATTTTATGTTGAAGTGTACCCCATATAGTGGACACATTTTTCTAAGATTTGTAAGATCATCACCACACTACTTTAACTTTAAATTTTTTAATGGATGAATACCAGTTACAATGTATTCATAATATTCGCGAGGTGATAACTTCGCCAAATCCCATTGATAACGATCATTGTTGTAATAATCAATCCAATCATCAATTACTTTTTTTACATCTTCGTTTGTAATACACTTAGATATATCTATTTCTTGTTTCATATGACCGAAGAAACTTTCCTGCGGTGCATTGTCCCAACAGTTCGCTCTGCGCGACATCGAACGACGAAGTTTTGAGTTATTCAGTAATTCAATAAGTTTATGGCTCGTGTAGTGACTGCCTTGGTCTGAATGAAAAAGTACATCTGTTTTCAATTCGGAACCATGATTTGTCATTAACAAGTTTACCGTTTCTAACACAAAATCAATTTCAAGTGATGGACTAACAACGTAAGCCAAGATCTCTTTTGTGACGGCATCCATAATTGCAGAAAGATAACTGAATTGACCATCCTGTCGTTTTAAATATGTAATATCAGTCAACAATACAGAACGGACTCCGTGAGCCTTAAATTCCCGATTTAACAAATTTTTTGCGTAGTCGTTCTCTCTTAGGGCTTTCAATATTCTGCGGTATGGGTTTGCCTTACGAATAGGGCATTTCAGGTTAAATTTATGCATTAGGCGATAAATCTTCTTGAGATTCATCAAAACAGGTGGATTATGCCTAAGCAACCGCATGTGAATCCCTCTGCCACCTTTATCGTAGCCGCGAAAACTGTACGCTTTCAGAATTTTGTCAAATTCTGCTTTGTCATGAGCCTCTCGCTCTTGACGTACAAACTCTGCTTTCTGCCACGCATAATAACCACTCCGCGATACTCCGGCAATATCACATAAGTGCTTTGTATTTAACAAATTGCCGCAATTGTTAAGCATTTTATCAATTATTTCAAATTTAATATTTGGNGAGGCATTCATNATCATTTTGATTTTACTCCTCTTCCCGCTGAAATAATTTTTTTTATAAACTCTTGCTCTTGTTTTAGATATTCCACCTCAAGCCGCAGTCGATTTATTTCCTGAGCNGGTGGAAAGTTTTCCCTCCTATGTTTATCTGTTTTTTTGCGTCTAAAATCTGAAAACTCGCCAAAATTAGCAAGCTCCTGTTTGAGATTATATGCTATATTGCGAATNCTTGCTGCACCAAGTATTTCTGCATCTATTCCCAGTAACCCAAGTATCTCGCGGGGCATAAGATTTTCTTTTGTGTACATCTCCCAAAAGCGTCTCTTGAACTCCCCTGTGAATGATACTTCAATTGCGCCTACCTTGCGAACATATGGATTCTGTCTTAATATTTCAATTTGTTCCCATGTAAATTTTGCCATTTTTTTANCCCCCATATTTGTAAACGGGAAAAGAAATCCACATCAATTGTTTCCACTTTTAAGATATTTTAATAATATTCTACCNTAAAATATCTTAAAATATGTGTCCAATTCTTGGGGTTTCTGACTTTCCCATGTGTCCANTTTTTGGGGTACAGTNCATTTGAAAAAACTCTTGGCCATCTTGAAAATCTTGTGAAAATCCCGGTTCAGACATTTTAAGATTTATGTGTTTTTCAGCTCTACCTTGGTATGTTTCGCTTTTTTTAAAAAAAAAGTCTTTGACAAAAAAATTTTTTATAAAATGCTCGCGAGCATCGTATATATAATTAATTAAGTAAAATATTATTACATGGTTAATTATATGTTAAATAAAAAATACGATTGATAAGGATAAATTTATGAATAAGAAACTTAAACAACTACTTAAAAAACATGTAGATACTATAAAATCCATATATGAAGTCTATATTGAAGTTAAAATGGTTGGTGATGATATTTTAATTGGTATTGATTCTCTCGAAATTTCTAACAGAGAAGAATATGAAGATTTAATATACACTTTTATTAAAGAATATCACAGAAGAGGATTTGCCAATATTTTCTGGGGTGTTGATTCTACATTAACCAAAGACGAGCTGCACCTGCTTGAAGATGATGTTAAACCACTTGCGAAAGAAAAAATAGTTGAATACCCAATAACTCAAAAAAGATTCGCGCGCAGATGACGCAGATTTATGGTCAGACCAGTGTGCCTGACTATATCAAGTGCATTTTTTTAATAAAAGTTTAATTTAACATTGGTTCTTTTTAATTAACATAAACGAAAATAAATAGAAAAAAGACTTGTTTTATTTTTAAAAGCATTTTAAATACCCTAAATTTGAATTTGATAAGGATATGCAGTAAAAACTAATTGATTTTATAAAAAATTTTCTATTGAGAATATATCATTATGTATACAAATTTAGAAAAGTATAGAATTAGAGATGAAATCCCTGAAGATATTGATCAGATAAGAAAACTGTTCATAATGCCGGATTCCGCTGATAAATTTAATGAATTTGGTCATGAACTCCTTGATCTGATACATAATTTTTTTACAGAAAAAGGCGGGATACACAGTTCAATACTTTTGAACGATCTGGCTAAACTATTCTCCAAGACAGATGTGCCCGAATCTCCCCATCTTTTAAAAAATGTTCTAAGTGAGATAAAGAGTAATGTAATTTCACATTCCGTAAAAGTCGGCAACCCTTACTACATCGGACATATGACAAGCGCCATACCGTATTTTGTAATATTGATTGAAATGATAATTGCAGCATTAAATCAGAATCAGGTTAAAATTGAATCTGCTAAAGCATCAACTTTTCTTGAAAAGCAGCTTGTATCATGGATGCACCGTATTATATATAATCGCTCTGCCGATTTTTACAAAAGCAATATTCAGAATAAAGATACTGTCCTTGGCAATGTAACGCTTGACGGGACAATGGCAAATCTCACTGCGCTTTTAGTTGCGCGTAATATTGCGCTCGGCCCGAATGGCAGATTCCCCGGAATCAGAGAGGCGGGAATATACGAAGCGTATAAACACTATAACATAGATAGAGCCGTGATTCTTGTATCACAGAGAGGCCATTATTCAGTTGATAAAGTCGGGAGATCAATTGGTATTGGTAATAGAAATGTAATAAAAATACCGGTGGATTCAAGAAACAAAATTGATCTCTTAAAGTTAGAAAAGACTATCATGGAAATAGAAGAGTCCAATAGAACAGGTAAAGTTAAAACAAAGATAATCGCCATGGTTGGGATTGCCGGTACTACTGAGACGGGAAATATCGACAATCTAAAAGAGATGAGTCATATAGCAAAGAAATATAAAATATTTTTTCATGTAGATGCCGCATGGGGCGGTTCGGTTCTCCTTGCAGATGAGTATAGGTATCTTTTTGCAGGGATTGAAAATGCGGATTCCGTTACTGTTGATGCTCATAAACTCCTTTATACTCCGCCCTCGCTTGGTATGGTTTTCTTTAAAAATGGCGCTGAATTGAAAGCCCTGCGCCATTATTCCAACTATATAATCAGGCCCGATTCAATGGACCTTGGCCGTTATTCTTTAGAGGGGTCACGGCCCTTTGCATCGCTTAAACCTTGGGCTACAATAAAAATATTCGGACGCAACGGATTTAAGCTTATTTTTGATCATGCCTTTAAGCTTACATCAGTACTTAGGGGGATTGTGGAACTGCATTGTAACTTTGAGGCAATGAATCAACCTGAATTATTTATATTTAACTACAGATTTATTCCCAAAAGAGTTCAGGAAAGATTAAATATGCTGATGGCAAAAATTCAGAATGAAGAACTTAATGGGAGTAAAAAATCAAGAATCAAGACAGGATACTTAAAAAAAATTGAAGATATAAACATTGCCCTAAATGAATTAAATATAGAACTTCATAAAGCCATAAGAGAAGAGGATGAAAGTTTTGTATCAAGAACAATGATAGATTCTCCGCAATATTTTTATCAGCACTGTGTAGTTCTTAGGGCAATTACAATAAATCCGCTTACTACTATAGAGATACTTAATGAAATTATTGAGCAGCAGAATAATTTAGGACTTAAAATTTTTAAAAACAGCTTTGCAGGAAAGTTTAAAAAACTTTAGAAATAATAAGAGCTATAGGTGAAAAATTATGTATGGTAGATTAAATAGAAAATATTGTTTTTTAGTAATACTGTTTATTGGAATTTTTAGTTGTAACACTCAACAAAAAATTCAATCCGAAGATATAACAAAAGAGGATGTACCAAAAATGTCAACATCTGATAACAAATTTGATAACAGTATAACTGAAAAATATTGGAAGCTTGTAGAATTAAACGGGCAAAAAGTAATTGTAAGTAAAAATCGAAACAAAGATCCTCACTTTATTTTGAAAATGAAAGATAACAAGGTTATAGGACACGGAGGTTGTAATTCATTTACAGGAACTTATGAACTTCAGGGAATGAATAGAATAAGATTTTCAAAAATAGCTGCTAGCATGATGGCATGTATAGATACATCCGATATGGAAACAGAAGTGCAGTTTTTTAGAATTTTAGAATCGGTAGATAACTACTATGTTAATGGAGATAAACTACAACTCAATAGGGCCAGAATGGCGACATTAGCACAGTTTGAAGCTGTTTATTTTAAGTAAAGAGATGGAGAGATGGGTTTCCAACCAATCTCTCCATATATATTTTTTAATAAAATTGTCTTGACATTTTTCATCCTTAAAAAATAATGGATTAATAGAGTATAAATATGATGACACGAAATAGTTTATTACTTAACCTTTTACTGCTAAGCCTGTTAATAATCGGCGATGTTTCGTGATGTCTATTTAGTAAAAAGGAAATTCAAAAAGCCGTCACGAAAAAAAAAGTGGCGGCTTTTTTTGTTATAGAGATTTAGTATAATATAAAAAAGGAGATAGATATGAACAGAGATAAGATATTTATTTTTGACACAACACTAAGAGATGGAGAACAATCGCCGGGTTTCAGCATGAATATAGATGAGAAGCTGATATTTGCAGATCAGTTAGAGAAACTTGGTGTGGATATAATAGAAGCAGGATTTCCTGTTGTCTCTGACGGAGATTTTGAGGCGGTAGTTCTCATATCGGAGAAATTAAAAAAAGCGCAAGTTGCAGGACTTGCAAGAGCAAATGCGAAAGATATTGAATCCGCAGCAAGAGCATTAGAAAAAGCGGTAAATCCGAGAATTCACACATTTATTTCAAGCTCTGATATCCACATTGAATATCAATTTAAAAAGACCAGAGATGAAATCTTAAGGCAGGCAGTTGATGCCGTAAGGCTCGCCAAAACATTTACAGATAATGTTGAATTTTCCGCAATGGACGCAACAAGGAGTGATAGAAAATATCTTACAGATATGATTCAAGCTGTAATTGAAAGCGGCGCAAAGATAGTAAATATTCCCGATACTGTAGGTTATACTGTCCCTAATGAGTTTTATAATTTAATAAGGTATCTGTTTGAGAATGTAAAAAATATAAATGAAGTTATTCTTTCGGTTCATTGTCATAATGATCTTGGACTTGCTGTTGCAAATTCACTCTCTGCAATTCAGGCAGGAGCCCGGCAAGTGGAATGTACTATAAACGGTATCGGAGAGAGGGCAGGGAACACGGCAATGGAAGAACTTGTAATGGCTATAAAAACACGAAGCAATATTCTTAATGTCCATACCGATATAAACTCAAGATTGATTATGCCTACGAGTAAACTTTTGGTTAATATAACAGGCGTTGCCGTTCAGCCGAATAAGGCGATTGTAGGGGATAATGCCTTTGCTCATGAATCAGGTATTCATCAGGATGGAGTTTTAAAAAATGCAATGACTTATGAAATTATGCGGCCTGAGGACATTGGGATAACTAAGTCTAAACTTGTACTTGGCAAACATTCGGGACGCCATGCCGTCATGTCTCGTCTTCAAGACTTGGGATATGAACTGAAACAGGATGAGCTTGACTCATTCTTTGCAAGGTTCAAGTGTATTGCAGATAGAAAGAAAGATATTTTTGATGAGGATCTCATAGCGATAATCGGCGAGGTCCTTCATAAGATGGATCAAAAGTGGAGATACAGTGTTAATAATGTACAGATACTAACAGGTCATTTGTTATCTCCCATAGCTCTTGTTAATTTGAAAGATAATGAAAAGAACAGCGAAGATTTTTTTGAAGTTGCACATGGTAATGGCGGAGTTGATGCTGGAGTTAATGCCGTAAAGAAGATCACCGGAACAAAAGCATATATTAAATCTTTCAATCTTGTTGCTATTACAGGAGGGTCAGATGCTCTATGCGAGGTCTCTGTCACAGCGGAAGAGGAGTACAATGGAACTATACTTAAAGTTTTCGGCAATGGTATGAGTATAGATATTTCCGTTGCAGGAATTTTTTCCTTTGTTGATGCAATCAATAAACTTGAGTATATGAAAAAGGCAGGGATAAAGAATATTTTCGAGCCTGCCGAAGGAGTGTAGGGGTAGTGAGAGGGGGAAATTTTTTGATATAATTACAGAGTATGAGTTTATATAACATTGACGATATAAAATCTCGTGTTGCTGATATTGCCGGTCGATATGGCATTGGGCGGATTTTTTTGTTATGAGTAATTCTATTGAATACCTGAAACTTATATATTAAATTTGCAAATAATTATTGTAATTTTGCCACTGAATTTTATTATGAATGAAGTAAGTATAAAAAATGGGAGATCAATAAAATGGCTATCGTTCGAGTGGAGATTAAAGATTTTCTCGTGTTCAAGGACGAGTTTGCAGCAGACTTCTGCTCCGGTGTAAATGTGTTTATTGGCGGGAATGCTACAGGCAAGACTACGTTGTTGAAAGCGCTGTATAGAAGACTAAAAATGGGTGCGTTTCATAGCAGTATTCCCAATTCTCCCGGAAAGGTTATTTTTGATATGGAGGAGAATTTATTACAATACGATAACATAATTACTATTGTCGATATTACAAAAGACATTCGTGCTGTTTATATTCCTGAAAAAGACATCCTCGAACATGCGAAAGGGCTGTTGACCTTTATTGAACAAAAGCAGACAGGATTCGCTCCGGTATACAAAGATGTGCTGATTGCCGCACAGGACGTTCCGACGCAAAAACAGTCCAAAACGCAAAAAACAGTAGGGCAGAAAATTGCGACTATAATCGGCGGGAATGTGCATTGGGACAAGGACGATGGGTCATTCTATACGTTGAAAACAGACGGTAGCCGTATCCCGTTTGCCAATGAAGCATCCGGCTATAAAAAATTTGGTTTTCTTGGTTTATTAGTATCAAGCGGGCAACTTGAATCCGGTTCCATCCTTTTTTGGGATGAACCTGAAAACAGCCTCAATCCCGAACTTGTGCCGGTGCTTGTTGATATTTTGCTTGAACTGTCGCGTAACGGCGTTCAAATCTTCATAGCAACACATAGCGAGATACTGGCGAGTTACTTTGCGGTCAATCGTCAGAAAGATGACAGCGTGATGTTTTATTCTCTGTACAAGGATGGTGAGCAGATTAAAACAAACACCAGAGATCGTTTTGACTTACTTGAACCGAACAATCTTACAGCCGAACCGGTGAAACTGTACGAAAAAGAAATTGAGAAAGGGTTGGGCGGCAATGGCTAGTGTTATTACAGAGAGTGATATGGATTTTATTGCCGAAAATACCTTTCACATCGAAAAATCAAAGCTCTATACTAATCTAGGCGAAGGTGTCCGGTCGGTTGAATTTGTCCGCGTTAAGAACGATAACCTGTTGTTCGTTGAGGCAAAGACAACTTTTCCTAACCCGGACAATCCAAGCGTGGATAATAGCGCTAGGTTTCAGTCGGAGATAGACGATGTATGCGATAAATTCATACATTCGCTTAATCTTTTTTCGTCAGTGAAAGTCGGTCTTGCAGAAGATGTGTTCGATAGCAGTTTCGTTCTGCCTGAAAAGGTTTCACTAGTGTTTATATTAGTGATAAAGACCCATGAGTTTAAATGGTGCAATAAAATAAAAGGAACGCTTATGGCTACTTTGCCATTGTATCTAAAGAGGATATGGAAACCGAAAGTATATGTCATCAACCAAGAGGTTGCGGCAAAGCTGAATTTAGTCATCAGTTAGTCGAACTGGTTGGGAAAATTACTCTTACCTAAAACCCCAAAATCTCTTCATTCTCAATTATTCTTATGCCGGAATGATCTAATGTCGCAGCCTCTATCATTGCATTTACAATCTGTTCAATCCTTACGGAACGGTATCTCCTTAATTTACCTATTAAAAGAGGATTGATTATCTTCATTACTTTTCGCAAAAATATTTCTCCTCTTCGATATTCAATCCTATTGCCTTCAAGAACTGACGGTCTTATAATTGTAAGGCTTTTAAAGTTCAAATTTATAACAGCATTTTCAAGTTCGCCCTTTACTCTACTATAAAAAACAGATGATCTGCTGTTTGCTCCAAGCGCTGACATGAGTATGAATCTCTCAACGCCGTTTATTTTACAAGCTTCGGCAAACTTAAGATTATAGTGATAATCAACCTTGTAAAAATTTTCCTTAGTCTTGGCTTTTTTTATTGTAGTGCCAAGGCAGGTAAATGCCGTATCAGCTTTAAATTTCATATCGCTTATAGTATCAAAATCAGTTTGAATATATTTTATTTCGTTATTTTCACTACTTGGAACATTTCGTACTATACATGTTATTTCTGAAAATTCATTCTTAGATAGGAGTTTGAGCGCTAGTTCACTGCCGGTAAGTCCTGTTGCGCCGATTATTACGGCATTCGGTTTGCTAAGCATAGGTGTTGAGGTTTGTCCCTTTTGCTAAAGGGTTGTTATTCAATTTATCTTTATTATTAGAGTATAAATTATTTATAGCTTCGGATTCCATGGCTATTGCAGCATTTAAGGCTTGAAAATCTTGAGATGACGGAGCTCCCGGCGCCATTGATGCTTTTTTTAAACTTTCCGCTTTAGCAAGAGCATCTTCAGGTGAATTGGGATTTCCTGTTGATAAAGTAACCTTGCCGCCTGTAGCATAAGCCTTGCCATCCGGTCCGATAGTATAATCAAATTGGGTAGAGCCGATTTTAATTAAATTAGGATCTGTCCCATGGGCCATCTCATGGGCTCTGACCTCTTTGTCGCGAATTTGCAGCTTACCGATTATTTTTTGTTCTTCCGAATCCGGATCTGCAATATTATCTCCGCGGATAATCAGAACATGATTTCCCGGAAATTTGCCTACTATTATGTCACTTATACTATTCATAATATATCACTATCTATCACATATATCTATCGGATAAAAAGAGATAAATCTTTAGTAAAAAAGTTATTATTGTGAGATAATTTTTATTGATTTAATTGTGAATATATGGGGATAATAGCCTATGTATATTTATATAGGCACAATGGTCACCGGATAAGAATGAAAGTAAAGAAGCAATATACAAAGACAACCACCCCGCCCGTTGGGCACCCCTCCACAGGAGGGGAATTGACTTGTGACCGTAAGATCACTATTCATAGAAAAAGTAAATGCCTCCATTCCCCTCCTGTGGAGGGGTGGCGCATAGCGCCGGGGTGGTGTTACCGTATACATTATATATTACTAAAATGTTTTTTAATCCTCCTTTTTCTCGTGTTTGAGTCATGTATCCCAGGTACTGAGTCGGTTCCGGTAATTAATCAGGTGTTAAAGGGCAATCGTGTGATTCCTGACGGTATAAGCAGGATATATGTAGAAGAAATTATATGTAGTGATATTAGTGACAATATTATGGATAGTTTCAAAAGTTCACTCAGAAAGCAGATAAATTCAAACGATAAAATTTCAGCAGCGGATTCTCCCGAAGAGAGTGACATGAAACTCAGAGTATTAGTTGATGAATTCTATTCCGACCCTATAAAGATTAATTCCTTGGGCGTTGTTGATGAGAAAAAAATGAGGATTGTTTCATACATGTATCTAAAATATACTAAAACCGATGTCGAGTGTTTAAGCAACAAAAAGGTTGAGTCTGAAGTTGTATATTCGGAGGTAAATATTCCGATTATGTCCGAATATAAGGCTCTGACCCTATTAACAGACCAATTAGCAGAGAGAATTATAGCTGTTATAACAACCGGTTGGTATTTAAAAAAATAAGAAACGGGGTTCCCGCCCGCCGACCGCGGGCGGGAACTATTTATTGACGCGACCGCGTGACACGCAGCATGCCTATGCATATTTATTGCCACGCCGCCTGCGGAGGCATAGTCGATATTGTAGTTCCCGCCCGCGGTCGGCGGGCGGGAACTACTTAATAGGCACGCCGCCGCAGGCGGCGTGGCAATGTAACTG
>JGI24702J35022_10002485_pt1 | contig 11259 bp, 5 predicted proteins | sample TergutTh196P4_FD_35022 | JGI IMG/M metagenome (IMG submission 35022)
TTCAGGCTATCCACAACATGTTCAATTAAGGATTTTCCACATAGTGGATGAAGTACTTTAGGAATATCGGATTTCATCCGAACACCTTTCCCGCCGGCGAGTACAATTGAAGAGATCTTTTTGATAGTTCATCTCCTAATTGACAAATTCTGAGGCGCAAGGATTCGAACCTTGGATGCCGAGACCAAAACCCGGTGCCTTACCACTTGGCGACGCCTCAATCACTTAATCTTAAAGAACTTACCGACATATTCCATAAAATACAGCAGTAAAGTCAATCATTAATTTATATTATGATGGAATTTAGTATAATAAACCCTATTCCCTTGTTTTTCAAGCGTTTTTTTTAAATTATTTGCACTATTTTTATCATTAAAGACACCAAAAATACTGGACCCAGAGCCTGACATTTGGGCAAAAATAGCGCCATTTTCATACATTTTCTCTTTAATTAATCCTATCTGAGGGTATTGATTAAAAATTACAGCTTCAAAATCATTTCTAAAAATATCTTTCCACGTTGAGATAGTATTGATTTGTGCTTCTATTTCTCTTTTTTTATTAATAGAATTTATTTTATGCGGGCGGCAGGTTGCCGCCCCTACGCAGGATGCCGCCCCTACGGTTGAAATTTTTCTTTTTAGTGAATTATATGCTTCGCCTGTATTAATATGTATGCCATTATTGACTAAAAGAATGTAGCTATTATTATAGATTTCGATCGGAGAGATTTGCTCACCCTTACCTTCTACGAATGAAAATCCTCCATTTAGAAAAAAGGTGACATCCGAACCTGTACCTGCGCTTGCCTCTATTACATAATTGTCAATTCCTCGCCCAAACAGCTCCGACACTATCTTTAAGGCTGCTGCCGCATTACTGCTTCCGCCTCCAAGTCCTGCGCCTGACGGTATATTTTTAATTATACTAAATGTAAAATCTCCGCCTTTCTTAATAAGACTTAAGTATTTTTTTACAGCGATTGTTATGAGATTTTTTTCTGTTGGGATATCTTTTAATATCGAAGAGGATTCTCCTCCATTGTTTATAATTTTTATAGATACATTGTCAGGGTTATCTGATAGGGTATAGTTCTCAATGTTTATGACATCGTGAAGATCAATCTCTGCCATGACACTGAAAAGATTATGGTAATTATCTGTTCTCCTGTTTAATACTTCAAGATGCAGGTTTATTTTTGCGAAAGATTTAATGTGTTTTCTCCGAAATAATTTTCTTTTATGATTTTGGTTCTTTAAATTTTGGATGAATTATTTTTTTACGTCAAGTTATTAATTTTTTTGTGTTATTGCCGTTGGGGCAAAAAATTTTTTGCCCTTACATGCGTTTAAAAAAATATTGACAATCTCATAGAATTTTTTCTATGTATAAAACAGTAATTTTTAAAAGGATAGATGCAAATGAACAATATGGAATCCTTTATTAATGCAGTTAAGAAGTATAAAAATATTATGCTTATCATTATCGGATCTCCCGATCCTGATGCTATTGGTTCTGCTTATGCCATAAAATGTATTCTATCTACACTATCAATAAATTCGGATATAATTATCTCAAAAAAAATATCTCTGTCGCAGAATAAGGCTTTTGTTAAATATCTGAATATACCCTTAGTATTTAAAGAGACTCTCACGCCCAATAAATATGACGCATATATTATTCCTGATTTTCAAAATAATATTGTTAAGGGAATTTCCGATAATATACCATGCGCCGCTCATATAGATCATCATGCTGCAGTTCACGGTACTGCTGCAGATTTTTCTATTATTGATCCAAAGGCAGGATCAACATGTTCAATAATTTCATTGATGGTAAAAGACTACTTAAATAATTTTAATAATAAAGAACTTATTTCAATATGTACTGCTTTGATGTTTGGAATTCAAACAGATACCGATAAATTTCTTCATGCCGGAGAAATAGATATGAATGCCGTTAATTTTCTATCCGAATATGCAGATGGAGAAATAATCAATAAACTCAATGGTATTCCGCTGTCCCCTAAGACAATGAAGTATTTACAGAAAGCTGGAGAAAATCAGCAAATTTATAAAGATTGGCACATATATGAAATCGGATATGTTGATATTGGCCATCGCGATTCCATAGCTATTATAGCCGATCTTCTTTTAAATAGACCGGACAGTCAAACAGTAATTGTCTATGCAATAATTGAAGATAAGCAGGAACTATTTTTGGATGTTTCAATAAGATCAAAATTAAAAAAATTAGATATCAACTCATTTATCAAAAGGATAACCCCTACCGGCGGCGGCAGGAATTATAAAGGGGCATACCAGATCAAACTGGATTATTTTATAGATTGTCCTGATAAAGAATTATTACTTAAAACAGTAGGACTTACAACACTTGAAAAAATAAAAAAGAGTAAAGATAAACTTTCTCTACCTGAAATTTCCACTCTCTATAAATCCGCTTTGGAGAGTCTTGTGTCATTTTTTAAAAAATAAATGAAATACTTCCTCCTATCTCATAGGAAAAAACTTGCCTGTTAATATCATCGTCAACCCTGTTTCTAAAATTTTCTATTGCTAAACTTCCGCTGATTCCTCCCTGGATATTTTTATGGAGATCAAGTGTCAGTTTTGATGTCAGCATAAAAAGATCATATGGCTCCGGAGAAACTATTATGTAATAGTCATATCTATTGATCTCCATTCTATATTCTATAGAGAATAAAGGAATATTTGTCAGTTGATATAGATTAGAGAATATATTATATAGCCATACTACATCAGTTTCAAATGTAGATATAAATCTATGTCCGTAATCTCTCTCTATAAATTTATTATTCCCCTCCATATTCATAAGATAAACATAATCTCTATCATCTTCTTCAAGGTCGATGCTTATATACTCCTTGTTTGTTCTTATTCTAAATTCATAATCATATTTAAATCCTATGCTGTTTCTATTCCATTTAAAGACTATGCCGCATGACGGTGATATTTTTTTTTCATTTATATTATAGGTAATAAGCATATTATCTGCAAGATTTAATCCTATATTTATTAGTGACGAATAGTATGTTGAATCATCACTGCTATCCTTCTTGAGAAAATCGAACTTAAAAATTTTTAGGAGATCAAATTCAAAATTAATCCCTGTATCCATAATTAATATCTGATTAGGAACACCAAAGATATTCCTCCTTTCGCAAACCTGGTTTATATTCCAAAAACAAGAAATATCAACAATACCTGTGTCAATTGACAGATCAGTAGTAAATCCATCCATGAGTCTAAGAGAGTTATTATATTCATTAGAAATGCTGATCCCATTAGTCATTTGATCATCATTAAGTGTCTTGTAAACTAAGTCACGGCCTTCTCCTGCATTTCCCCTACCTTTAAAATAGTAGCCGGGGTACCTGTTGAATAAATCGTACACGGATGGAGATAAATGCGACAACACATTTGTTACACCATACTTCTCATTAAATAATCCGGCCCCCTCTCCTTCAAATGGGACATCTTTTTCATCAAAATAAACCGAACGGTTATAATTAATCTGAAAATGCTTTATATTCTCAAAAAGCTTTATCTTCCCTATGTGGATCGGAAATTTAATCCCTGTTAACAGATTAGACATACTATTTTTATACCTATTAAATCCCTGATCAATCGGTTGATCGTCTATGTAATCTTTAAAGTCATTTTCCTGATAATTTATATCTGAAGAATATTCGGGAGATAAATAGTCAAATCCTTTAGTCCCAATGGTAATATTAGCTCCATTAATCCTCTCTAAGAGTCTTGAATTATCTCCACCCAAATACGGCAAATGAAAATTTCCGTTTATATCATTTACAATTCCCGTCTCATTATATTTATCACTTCCCTTTAATTGCACAATCTCACTCATGGAGGTATTAACTCTTGGTCTTAGAAAAAATAGTGGATTGGAATATTCCATCTCGAATTTAATATTTGAACTTTGTGTTTTTTCAGATTCCTGCAACGGAACAGATGTTGATAGAACAATATTGTCAACAATAAGGGAATCCCGATTAATTTTATCGTGAGAGAATGACATATCAAGCATCGTTCTTAATGAAAGATTCCCATATAAAAAATCAGAGAAGGTCTGTCTGTAAAGAACAGTCGGAGAATGAACAATCTTCATTTTATCTTCGATATACCCAATAGTATTTGATGTATCTCCAAATGTTGTAGCTTCATGAGAGTTCTCATTTCTGTCTATAGAATAGCTGACTGTAATATATGGATTGTTACCTTGCGAACTAATAATCGAATTCAGCATTAAATAATCGCGCCTTGCATCTCCTCTTTTAATATCTATAACCTCTTCATTAAAACTGTCGGTACTGCTTAATTCATTTATATAATTTATATTAACATTCCAATTAGGGAGTATATTTGCCGATGCGAATAGTTCATTATAGCTCTCTTTAATGTTAGATACTGTTTTATTGATTGAATTAAACTGCGAAGAGTTTCCTTTATTAATATAACGGAGATTCATATCCGAAAGAATGGGAACACCTGCGTCTGTTTTAAAGAGGGGTTGTAATGTTTTAAGTTCAAATTCATACCAGTAAGCATCGCCTTGACGTTTATCCGGTTCGGATACATATATCTGATTCAACCAAAATTTACCGCTTATGTCGGTGTTAGCATCACGATATACAACGACCTTTATATACTTTATTCTTTTTAAATCGGGAGGATTCTTTGTCGGAGGAACTTCTCCTATTATATCACCTGGTGAATCATCGGATAATTTTAGTTTTAGCTCTTTCCATTTCCATATAAGCGGAAAATCAAGTTTTACCTTATATTCAATACAATCATTGTCCGATGAACCTATTATAAATCCGAGAGTACTCTCACCTTTAATCTCTCTGGCATTGAGCCAAATACTCATTGTCTTATAAAAACTTATATCTAATTCTTTTGTAAATTTTCTTTGAATAGAAGCATAGTCGCCGTCTGTACTCTTAATATCATATTCTATTTGAAGTGCGGTTTCACTTACACTCTCTATTTCATCAATACTTTTACTTCCATAGAGTGACTTATAGATTCCGGTTTCATTGTATAAAAAAGAATCTTTTCTATAATCCTCGTCATCAATAGAATTCACAAGAGTAACGCTAATTGTCTCGGAATTATCTATGGGCTTGTCGTCTAATTCAGGATTTTTCCATTTAGCACTTATAATTTTAAGACTATCTATTTTAACACTTCCTTTAATCCCGGCACCAGGTGTACGTTGTATAAAATATAATCTAATACTTGTTGTCTGCTGCAGTGTCAATACCTGGGCTGCTGTTAAAGTACTCCAATTTATAGAAAATCTTTTCCTTTCCCACTTACCGTCAGTTGACACTATTGGCCCTAAATCAGCTGTATAGACATTATCTATAATATCTAACATTCCATTTCCATTTAGATCCTCAGTGTTTAGAACGCCATCGCCTAAGGTTGAACTATTTAAACTTGGTCCGCTACCTACTTGAGTTATAATATAAGTACCGGTTGGATCATGAAATGTATATCCTCTATCTTCGGAATATCCTGTTGAAGGATTTGAATCTATATAGCCATTCCCATTAACATCTTCCGTATGAAGTCTACCACATCCGTCGGAATCTTCATCAACAGTACCAATATCCATTAATAAATTGACCGATTCGCCGGGTCCTCCATCATACTTAACCCAAGCCTCAATATATTGCATACCTGAAAGATCCATAGCCGTATCAGTTAGACGTTTGGTAACAACAGTAACAACAGGCCCGGAAGTAAAATCAAAATCAAATACAAGGGACACCTGTTGATCTTGTTCTAATATATTATTATCTGTAATATGCCCCATTGCAATATTATAAGGTCCGGGTTTTACGTCATAAGATATTTCATGTGGTGTAAAGCCCGGTCCCCTTAAAGTTTCAAGCGAGTTTAAACTTCTGTAATAATAATACTTAAGTAGACCTCGTTCGGATTGAGTATATCGATCGGTTTGCTGATATTTAGGCGGCATTGATGATAATTGCCAATCTTTTTCAGATAGTGAGATTGATATTATCTCATCAGCTTTTTCCATGTTGTCAATAAGGGCTTTCCCGAATGTATTTGTATCGGTATAGCTCTTTGCATATTCACCATAAGCAGAGAACTCCAGCGGGATCGATTTTTTTTTCCTCTCTGCAAAGATATTATATAGATCGGCAATCCTGTTTGAATTTAATTTTAGCGAAGCATCACCCTCTAACATAAGGGTCTGTTCACCCTCCTGCCCAACCTCCGGGATAACATCCATTCTTCCATCCCTTGAAAGAAGAATACTCCCTCCAATTCTTAAACTCTTGTTTATATCATAATCCGCACGCATTCCTCCTATAAATTTTTCAGCCATTGCGCCAAAAGGAATATATTCATATTTGATTTCAATTCTTGTATCCGAACTTATCACAGGATTATCAAAATTAGCAAATGAAACAAAACCGGATTCATGATCTACGCTGTAAAGTGACGGAGATAGATCCAATTCATCAACCTTAATGCGCACGCTATCTTCAATTAAGTTATCATGTTTGAGTTTAAAGACTCTTGCCTCGGAATAATAGGCAGAAGACATTTTATACTTTGAGTATAGATAGGCATCTGTAATTTTTATCTCATTGTATATTTTTGAAGAATTTAATTCGGGAAGTAGCGCTTTATATGACTCTCTTGTATAAAATGATATTGTCCCATCAACAAGGTCCAATCTATACTTCCCTAATTTAGATATAACATCTTTTTGCATTATATGATCATCTTCATAAAAAATCAAAGAGAAATCCGCAGCAATTATGTTTTTAGCGCCAAGTGAGTAGACAGATCTTATTTCATATACATCAAGATTTATCTTACCATCCTTGTTCTTATCTTTTTCTGCAGTATAAATTTGCTGCCATGGTTCGGTATCTTCATTTATTGAATATCCATACTTAATGAAAACAAAAATCCTATCTGAAAAAATACCGGGTCCAGATGAAAGAGCGCAAGGATCTAGGGTTCCTCCGTTTCTTTTATATACTACAAATATTCTGGAATTTTCCGGTATAGTTCTTAAAAATTGAATAACGCCTGTTGTGAAATTAATAGTGTAATCACTGCCACTTACCATTTTTGTATAATAGCCCCCATCCATTGGTAGTAGAATAGCATTATTCTTATTGTATGGGTTTTGATCATCAATGTAGATTTCAAAACGGTCTGGTGAAATATTGACCGGATTCAATGTATAATTAACAGGATCTAACGGAGCGGATGTCATAGCTACACATTTATAGGCGTCGCCATGTTCAGGCGGAGCTGTTACTCCATCATATCTGAGAAATGGTTCAAGCTGGTAGTAGGTTCCTCTAATGTATTGATAATCTAATATTGCTATCTCACCGGGAGATGAGTTTCCTCTAAAATATTCTACAGCAGTCTCTCCGCGGGCTACACTTCCAAATGCCTTAAATAACAGATTGCCCTTTCTTATTGTAAAATCCGCTCCAAGACCTTTAGCATCGGTATTGTCATAAACAGCATATTTTGAATGATTAAACTTTATATCTATCTCTCCGACATTTATCTCTCTTATGACTTCATCATCAGATATAGCCTTGTAATTCAGAATATAGCGATTATTTTCTTCTCTGCTGTCATGATCAATGTAAACAGTAATCCTATCGCCAATAGTACCATCCATATGTAATTGAATAATCTGCTCGGGAAGAAATCCTGAAGTTATTACTTTAGATGTAGGTTTGTCTTCATCATACTGTTTATACTTACTGTTTGTATAATAGGAGTTTCCATATTTAAGATTACCTTGAATGGAACCAAGGGCATTTATATTTACCATATCATCGGAATATATATTTCCCTCTTGAATTCGGGCTATATGCTCATTATATTTAGGATCTGTTACATATTCGGACCATTCGTTCTTTTTAAAAAAAGTATCGCTATCGTTATCCTCATCGCCATCATTGGTGAGAAAAATGTTATCACTGTCGGTTTTTTTAACAGGCGGGTCTATTTCACCATTTTGCTCAAGGTTTTGAGTAGTTTCTTCATTTGATACAGGATTATTTTGACCTACAGCATAATATATAGATGCTGTTATTACAATAATTGCTAAAGAGTAAACTATAAATATTCTAGACATTCATTTGCTGTTATTAATAATTTATTTTAACAGCCGATTGTAGAATATAACTATAAACTGGGCAATTAAAATATTACCACATTCTGCTCATATTCATCTGCTCATATATGGAAAAGGATTAATTGGTGCATCTCCAAGTCTGATTTCATAATGGCAGTGATTTCCCGTAGCATTACCTGTCATACCAACAAAGCCTACTACTGTTCCGGCTTTTATCTCATTATTAACTCCAACATTAGTTGCGCTCATGTGACCATAGATTGTTTCATAGCCGTATTTATGTTTAACTTTAACAGCTTTACCATATCCTCCCATCCATCCTGCAAACACAACTTGACCCGGTGCGGTTGAACGTATTTGCGTACCCGGTGAAGCTGCAATATCAACACCTGTATGAAAATCCCTTCCATGGCCAAACGGCGACCTTCTCCACCCGAAAAGAGATGTTATATGTCCTATTTTACGATCAACCGGGTCCAATGAAGGCATCTGATTCATAATCTTGCTTCTTTCATCTATAAATTTTTCGACTGTTTTAATAATATTTGCAGAATTAGTTAAATCTGTTTGAATATTTTTCATTGCAAATATATCATCAGAGACCAATTTTTTATTTCTTAGGAGTTTCTCCATACCATCAAGATCAAAATCATTGTAGGACCATAGATCACCGATCTCTTTTGTATCCGATGCAAGTTGATATATACTCTCTATTTCAGGTTTGAGATCCTCCACGAGATTTGATATTTCATCTGTCAACTGTTCATATTTAAGAAGATTAGCCTTAGTACCGCTATATGAAAGAATCTGCTTTTTTATCTCATTTTGTTCTGCTTTGTTTTTTATTACCGCATATGATGATGTTATAATAATGAAGACAAACAGGCTGACAAAAAACATTATGATAAATTTTGATATTTGGAAATTTATTATTTTCTTTTCATCGTGAGGAATAAACATTATAGTCATTTTTTCATGACCTTTTTCAACAAATCTATTCCAAAACTTTTCTCTTCTTTTTTTTAAAATGAAATATTTTTCATATAACTTTCGTATTAATCTGTTGCGGAAATCCCTTATTTTAAATCTCATACTTTATTAATCCTTCCAGAATCGTCATTTTTTACACAAATAGCACTATATTCATATTTAGCAAGTATTTTTTTATTTCGTAGGGCGTTGCCCCACGTTATTGCTGTAAGACCTTCGGTCTATTGTGGCATCAACTTTGTCTTATGGTAATTATTTTTTCTAACCTATAATCAGGAATTTATGTCCGGTATATTTTTAATTACCCTGCGATTGGTATCATTTCACAAAAGGCTGAAAGCCTTACAGCAATAGCGTATGGCAACGCCATACGCTAAAATGATTATGGCAACACCTTGGGTCTGTAAAATAATTAAACCATCTTAACTATAAGTGTTGTCCCCATTCCTCCGCCGATACAGAGAGAGGCAAGGCCCATTTTTTTATTTTGCTTTTTAAGTTCATGGAGTAAGCTGACAAGTATTCTGCCGCCTGAAGCGCCGATGGGGTGACCAAGGGCAATAGCTCCGCCGTTAACATTAACTTTACTCATATCTACTTTACCGATACCTTCTTTCTCAAGACCTATAACAACAGACATGGCTTGTGCGGCAAAAGCTTCATTAAGTTCAAATAGTTCAATTTCGGAAAGCTGCATATTCGCCTTTTTAAGGGCATTGGTTATAGATGGAACAGGACCATATCCCATAATAGACGGGTCAACTCCGCCTGAAGCATAACTTATAATCTCAGCCATAATGGGAGCGCCAAGAGCCTTAGCTTTTTCTTCGCTCATTACAACTATTGCTGCTGCGCCGTCATTAATTCCCGAAGCATTGCCTGCAGTAACAGTACCGTCTTTTTTAAATGCAGCTCTTAGTTTAGCCAGACCATCAAGTGCGGAATTTGGACTGTAGTGCTCATCCTTATCTACCATCACAGAACCTTTTTTTGTTTTAACCTCGAAGGGAACAATCTCATCATTAAATCTTCCGCTCTCAATAGCCTTCTTTGCTTTTTCCTGTGAACTCTGCGCAAATTTGTCCTGGTCTTCACGTGTAATATTAAATTTTTCCGCTAAATTTTCGGCAGTAATACCCATGTGGTAACCATTGAATATGTCTGTAAGTCCTGTAAATACCATTTCATCTATGAGTTCAAAATTTCCCATTCTTGAACCCCATCTGGGTTTGTTGGAAATATATGGCGCCATACTCATACTCTCTGTTCCTCCGGCTAAAACTACGTCGGCATCGCCTGCTTTAATTAATTGCGCTGCTAATGATACGCTTCTTAAACCTGATCCGCAGACCTTATTAATAGTTAATGCAGGAACTTCAACAGGCAAACCTGCCTTGATAGAACACTGACGGGAAATATTCTGTCCTAATCCTGCCTGGAGAACGCACCCAAAAATAACTTCATCCACATCCTTTCCTTGTATCTTAGATCGAACTAAGGCTTCTTTCATTACAGCCGCGCCTAATTCCGAAGAGGGAACTTCTTTAAAGCTTCCTCCGAAACTGCCTACAGCGGTCCTAACCGCAGATGTGATAACAACTCTTTTCATTTAATTTACTCCTATGAATTTAGAATATAACAAAAAAAATTTAATGTGACATAAATAATATTGACACCTATGGTATATTTATTAAAAATATCTAATATTGAGTCAAGGGAAAAATATATGAATTCACTAAATAAAAAGGATCTTCTTGATATTAAATCACTATCTCCCGATGAGATAATTCTCATTTGCAAAACAGCAACATACTTTAAAGATGTTTTTACACGTGATGTTAAGACTGTTCCTGTGTTAAGGGGTAAAACAGTATGCACCCTGTTTTATGAGCCTTCTACGCGCACAAGGCTCAGCTTTGAACTTGCGGCTAAGATGCTTTCGGCGAATACCGTAAATGTTCCTGTTACAACATCAAGTGTTGTGAAGGGGGAATCACTCATAGATACTGTGAGAACCTTGGAGGCTATGAAAGCTGATTATATTGTGATGAG
>JGI24702J35022_10002486_pt1 | contig 11252 bp, 11 predicted proteins | sample TergutTh196P4_FD_35022 | JGI IMG/M metagenome (IMG submission 35022)
CCGCCACAACAGGGTATGGTGGCTGTGTCCCCCTCACAGAACACCCGGATCGGGCGGTCTGGCGACCGCCAATGAGAATTGAGAAAATGACCAATAGCTGAGAAACGCGGCATACGATACTTTAGCTGGTATCAAAAAGGAGCGTATGCCACATGAGGTGCATAGGACTGGACGTACATAATGACACGATTTGTCTGACGATGCCGCTCTGCGGGGACGCCCGCCGTCAGAGGTAGTCGCCGAACAGCTCGGACGCCTTCCCCTCGTCGATCCCCAGCGAGCCGACCCACCCGGCCCAAGGCATGTCCATGTCGGACCTGCCCTGCATGTTCTTCAGGTCCCTGCCCGGCAGGGCGATGTCGCCGGTGGGCGTCCAGGATCCGTGGGACAGCGGTATGAACCGGTTCGGGATGACCCCGACCCTCGCCAAAGCGTCCAGGATGCCGCGCCGGGTGTACACGTCCCCCTGGACGGTCTTCGACCCGGCGAGCCTTTTCTCGAACTTGCCCGGGGTCTCGTCGCCCGGGGACGCCCGGAGCATGTCGAACAGCCCGGCCAGGACGGAACGGTCGTCCGCGGTCGGCGTCACCGGCCGCACGCCTGCCAGATGCCGGAGGTTCAAGTAGGCGTACATAGGGTCGGAAGAATAGGCGTTGCCCCTGTAAAGGCAATATTGGAGGTACGAATCGTTTTGGAACTTAGGCTTGTCGTCAGAGCTACAGATCCAGCAACAGGCGAACGGCAGCCTCTCCTCGTAGCTGTGGGGGCGCAACGTGTCCAGATAGTGCCATGCCGCCAGGGCGGAGCGGCCGCGGGGATAGCTCCCCCCTACGCCTGCGACGAACGCGTCCAGGCAGCGCTTCTTCGAGAGCGCGGGCTCCCCTTTGAGCGACGACAGCTTCTCGAGGACATCTTCATGGCCGGAGAACCCGACGATCTCGTTCGCCTTCCAGCCATAGTCAGCGAGCAGCTTCCTCTCTTTTTCGGACAGGGCGGCATCCGAATAGAGCCTGACCCCACGTTTCCTGTCGTACTCTCCACTGTCATACTTGTAAAGCTTGACCAGCGCCCTCATGACCTGGGGCGTCATCGTTCCCTCTGACGACATGATGATCTCTCCAGCTGTTCTGTGTATCGTTACTTTCAACGCCCTATTTAGCCCCTTTGTCAAGGATGTGTGGAACCCGGCCCGCCTGGGAGGTGCGGTCAGGGGCGTGCCTGCGGGCCGCCGGGCGCGGCATGCCTGACGGGGCGGATGTGCTGCACCACGACCCTCAGCCTCCCGTCCTTGTAGTACGGTATCGGCTCGCACTCGTACTCCCCGGCCGCGTTCCTGCACTTGAACCTGCACCCGCACCGCTTCGGCCCCCCGACGGTGTTGTTCGCGGGGCAGCTGTCGCAGCAGCAGGTGGCCCCGAATATCTCGTAGCACTTCGAGCCCACCGCCCCCTCGACGTGGACGTCCAGCCCGCGCTGGGCGGCGCGGTTCATCCATATGACGTTCCGCTCGGAGTCGTTGATTATTATCATGTCGTCGACCTGGTCGAGGATCATGTTCAGGAGGCTCTCCGCGGAAACTTCGTCGGTGTCCATGATATGATGCAATTGCCTTGCCGCATAGATAATGGTGACGGCGGGCGGGACGCATCCGCCTTCGATTCTCGTAGCGGCCCTGCGGATTCCATAACTAAACCAGGGGAAAATCAAGTTACCGTCGGCTGGAACGCAAAAAAACACAGCCAGTTATGGACAGGGTTTTATACGGATAGATAATACGACCCTAAAATGTGCTATGATGTCGTCGTTATCGGCGCCGGGCCAGGGGGACTAACGGCCGGCATATACGCTCGATCGAAGATGATGAATACCCTAATACTCGAGGCGGGGCGCGTCGGCGGGCAGCTGACCAGCCTGTACCCCGAGAAGGGGGTGCACAACTACCCCGGCTTCGAGACCGTCCAGGCGAGGAAGCTTTCCGACAGGCTGTACGCCCAGGCGGAGTCCATGGGCTGCGACATCCATGAGAACGAGAAGGCCGTGGAGATAAACGACGGCGACGAGGAGCTGGTGGTGGTCACCAAGAGCGGCGCCTACCACGCCAAGTCCGTGATCGTCGCTATAGGCATGGGCAGCTTCCACCCCAAGAGGATGGACTGCCCCGGCGAGAAGGAGCTCGAGGGGAAGGGGGTGACCTACATCCTCCCCGTCAAAGAGGAGCTCGTGGACAAGAGGGTGGTCATGTTCGGCGGCGGCAACAGCGCGATAGAGATGGCCCTCATCGCGGACGACGTCACCGACACCACGATAGTCCACAGGCGGTCGGAGTTCAGGGCGGACGAGAGCAACGTCAGCGCCCTCGGCGACAGCAACATCAGGACCGTCATGGGCGCCAGCGTCGTCTCCTTCAACGGGAAGGACGCCCTGGAGAGCGTCACCCTCGACCAGGGCGGCAAGGTGTTCGACGTGCCGGCGGACCTGGCGGTCATCAATATCGGGATAAACTCGGACCTCACCGACCTGAAGAACTGGGGGATAGACCTGACCTCCGAGGGGCTGGTGAAGGTGGGCTTCGACATGGCGACCAACCGTTTCGGGATATTCGCCTGCGGGGACGTGGTCGACTACCCCGGGAAGTACAAGCAGATCATAACCGCCTGCGGGGAGGCGGCCACCGCGGTCATAAACTCGTACAAGTTCGTGAAGAAGCCCTATTGGGCGTGAAATTGTTTTCTCAGCGGGTGTCCCCGCTGTTGGTTTGAGGGTGACCGCCCGGTCACTCCACTATGGCGTCCGAGGGGCACTCGTCAACGCAAGCTCCGCAGTCGATACATTTGTCCTGGTCGATGACGGCTACGTCGTCGCAGACAATCGCTCCCTCGGGGCAGGCATCCACGCATGCGCCGCATGCTACGCACTCTGCTTCTATTACTTTCGGCATGGTTTAAACACCTTGGCCTGGTAGCCTGTTGAAAGTATTTTAACGTTTCCGATGCCCTCTGGCACGCCGGGCGGCCCGCCCGGCCACCCCCCTCCTGTCAGCCTGATTTATACTGCCATGCGCATGCCCTCCCATGGATGTCCTCAGCGGCATTGTGCTCACGGCGGACGGCCTCGTCGAGGGGTACGTCTGCGTGGAAGGGGGGGTCGTCACGGCCGTGGAGGAGGGGCGCCCACCGGCGGAGCCCCTCGCCTCCGGCCTGGTCACGCTCCCGATGGTCGACTCCCACACCCATTGCGCGGACGGCGGCCTGCCGATACCGCCGGGGATCACGCTCGAGGGGCTGGTCGCCCCGCCGCACGGGCTCAAGCACGCCTACCTGGAGGGGCTCGACGACCGATCCCTCGAGGAGAGCATCGCAGGTTATGCGGAGGCGTCCCGCAGGAACGGCATAGGCGCCTTCATCGATTTCAGGGAGGGCGGCGAGAGGGGGTGCCTGGCGCTCAGGAGGGCCGCCCCCGCCGCCGTGGCGCTCGGCAGGCCGGTCGGCGGGGAGCACGACCCCGAGGAGGGGTCCCGGATACTCGACGTGGCGGACGGCATAGGCCTCTCGAGCGTGTCCGACATGGATCCACGGTACATGGAGGCGGTGGCGGACCAGGCCAGGGAGAGGCGGAAGATCTTCGCCCTCCACGCCAGCGAGAGGCGGCGGGAGGACATCGACCTCGTCCTGTCCCTCGACCCGGCGTTCGTCGTGCACATGACGGCGGCGTCCGACTCCGACCTGCTGAAGTGCGCCGAGGCGGAGGTCCCCATCGTGGTCTGCGCCAGGTCGAACCTGCGCTTCGGGAGGGCGCCGCCCGTCAAGAGGATGCTCGACTGCGGCGCGGAGGTCGCCGTGGGGACTGACAACGCGATGTTCGGCGGCCCCGACATGCGGGCGGAGGCGTCCGCCCTCATGGGCGTCCTGCTCTCCCAGGGAGGGTCCGAGGAGGACGTCGTGGGGCCGATGCTGGCCAACGGGAGAAAATTATTATATCCGGGCAACAAAATCCACGTCTCGCCCGGGATGCCGGCAGACCTCGTCGTGCTCCCCTGCCGAGGCGGGGAGGGGATGGGTGGCGTCCTGCGCGACAGCGGCCCTGTGCTCAGGTACGGGCCAGGGAGGATGTGAGCATATGAGTTTCAAGAAAGTACTCGTTCCGACCGACGGCAGCGAGTTCACCAAGCACGCCGTGGACATAGCGATCGAGCTGGCCGGGCTGTCGGGGGGGAGGGTCACCGCGCTGTACGTCCTCGACAGGACGGTCTACGCCAACTCCCCCATGGACACCGCGCTGGTGAACGTGTACGACGCGCTCGAGAAGGAGGGCGCGTCCGCGACCAGCTACGTCATGGAGAGGGCCGGCGCCGCCGGCGTGGAGGCAGAGGAGAAGCGGATCGAGGGCGTCCCGGCGAAGGCCATACTCCAGGAGGCGGAGGACGGCGGCTACGACGTGATCGTGATGGGCTCCCTGGGGAGGACGGGGATATCCAAGCTCCTGATGGGGAGCGTGGCCGAGAAGATTGTGCAGAACGCCAAATGCCCCGTGATGGTGGCCAAATCGCCGGCGGCCGCTAAGGAATGAGCCCGCGCCAATCAATGGCCTTAATTACCTGGAGGCGAATAACCCGCCAGTACCGCAGGGAGGCCACCATGCTTTTCCCTTGGTAGGAAAATCAGAGGTCGGTTCAGGATGAAGACAGTGGCGGACATTATGACTGCGGCGCCGATAGTGGTGGAGGTCCCCGGGAGCCGCAGCGACGCGATCAACATGATGGTCAGGAACAAGCTGACGGGGCTCCCCGTCGTGCGCGCCTCCGACGGGAAGCTTATGGGCATCGTCTCCAGGCGGGACATATTCAAGAAGTTCGACGAGGATCAGCTGTCGCTTATAATGAAGAAGGAATGCATAACGATAACCCCAGACGACAGCATCGTCGACGCGGCGAAGATATTCGCCCACAAGAGGATACACAGGCTCCCCGTCATAGAGAACGAGAGGCTCGTGGGGATCGTGACCCCGACCGACCTCCTGAAGGAGGTCAGGGGCATGAAGACGACGATGACCGCGGAGGACGTCATCAGGACCACCTGCGTGACCGCGTACGAGGGCGAGCCCCTGGCGTACACTGTGGCGGCGATGAGGGTGAGCGACGTGCCGGCGGTGCCGGTGCTGGACATAAAGGGGAGGCTGGTCGGGATACTCACGGACCGCGACCTCTTCAGCGACCAGACGGTGGACGCGGAGGCGATGCTCCGCCTGGGCATAGAGGACTCCGAGCTCGCGGGGTACAGGAACGTCCTCCCGCTGTTCTACGCCGCGACGGACAAGTACATCCCGCCCGAGACGACCGTCAGGGACTACATGGTGAAGGACCCCCACACCGTGTTCAAGAAGACCCTTCTGAACGAGGTCGCCAGGGTTATGACCGAGAACGACTTCGGGCAGCTCCCGGTGCACGGCACCAAGGACGACCTGGTGGGCATGATCTACGACGTGGACGTCCTATGCGCTCTCGCGGGTAATGACCATGGCCAGTGACTTCGACAGCCTGGAGATACTCGCCCTCTGCAAGCGCAGGGGGTTCATATGGCCGTCCTTCGAGCTTTACGGGGGGGTGGCGGGGATGTTCGACTACGGCCCGCTCGGCCTGAGCATGAGGAACAACATCGTCGACGTGTGGAGGGACATATACAAGGGCGGGGAGGGCTTCGTCGAGATCGACTCAGAGACCGTCAACCCGAGGGAGGTGTTCAAGGCGTCCGGCCACGTGGACGAGTTCGCCGACCTCGTGTCCTATTGCGCCGGCTGCGGGTCCGCCTTCAGGGCGGACCACCTCGTCAAGGACCATTACGAGAACGCGGACGTGCTGTCCCCGAGGGAGCTGGACGCGGCCTTCGCGGAGCACGGCATAAAGTGCCCGGACTGCGGGGGTGATCTCGGCCCCGTCGAGGAGTTCAACCTCATGTTCAAGACGTCCATAGGGCCGGGGTCCTCCAGGGTGGGCTACCTCAGGCCGGAGACGGCACAGGGCATATTCGTCAACTTCCCCAACCTGTACAGGCACAACCGGGACAAGCTCCCCCTCGGCGTCATCCAGACCGGCAGGGGCTACAGGAACGAGATCGCGCCCAGACAGGGCATGATAAGGATGAGGGAGTTCAACATGATGGAGGTCGAGCTCTTCGTGGACCCCGACGACAAAGGCTGGAGCAGGTTCCACGAGGTCGAGGGCGAGACAATCAGGCTGATCCCCAACACCGGCGGCGGGGAGGTCACGATGACCGTCGGCGAGGCCGTCGAGAAGGGCGTCATAGCTAACAGGGTCCTGGCATACTTCGTCCACGCCACGCAGCGGCTGCTGGTCAGGGTCGGGGTGGACCCTGCGAGGCTGAGGTTCAGGCAGCACCTGCGCGACGAGATGGCCCACTACGCCATGGACTGCTGGGACGCCGAGGTGCTCCTGTCCTTCGGGTGGGTGGAGGTCACCGGCATCGCCGACAGGGGCTGCTGGGACCTCTCGAGGCATGCCGAGTTCTCCGGCACGCCGCTGACGCATTTCAGGATGTTCAACGAGCCGAGGGAGATGGAGGTCGAGAGGGTCAGGGCAAAGCACAGGGCCCTCGGCCCGAGGTTCAAGGGGCAGGCGAAGGCGCTCGGGGAGCTCATAGAGGCGGCGCAGCCCTCCGACGTCAAGGACGGGAGGCTCGCCCTGGCCCTGGACGGGGAGGACGTCGTCCTCGACGGCGAGTTCTTCGAGGTCGTCAGGACGAGGGAGAAGGTCTCCGGCGAGAGGGTCGTCCCCCACGTGATCGAGCCGTCCCACGGCCTGGACAGGATATTCTACTCGGTGCTGGAGCACTCCTATGCGCACGACGAGGCGGAGGGCTACACGGTGCTGAGGCTCGCGCCGGAGGTGGCCCCGGTCAAGGTCGGCGTGTTCCCCCTCATGGAGAGGGACGGGCTGGACGCCCTCGCCGCCGAGATCTACGCCGACGTGCACTCCCCGAGGATGGAGGCGCTCTACGACGGCTCCGGCACCATCGGCAGGAGGTACGCGAGGATGGACGAGATCGGGACCCCCTGGTGCATAACGGTGGACTACGAGTCCCTCGACGGCCCCGACAAGGGCACGGTGACGATAAGGGAGCGCGACACCACCGCCCAGAAGAGGATACCGGTCGCATCCGTGAAGGGTGTCCTGGCATCCCTGTTGTCGGGGATGCCCTTCGGGGACCTCTGAGCCTATACGTATATAATNCCTTCCAGGGAAGCCCCCAGCGGCGCGCCGCACGCGCCCCTGCCCCGCCTGGCGGCGCGGCGGCGGCGGCCGGCGCACGCCGCCGGGCCATGTAGCGAACCAACATTTATATCCGCAACAGCCTGTATTCATTGACAGTGAGATGATGGGAGTAGAAGACCTAGAAGATCATAAGAAACTGTCTATTTTGAGATCGCAGCTTAAGGGGATAACCGTCAAGGAGACGATGATGGCCGAGTTCCCAACCGTCGACCCGGAGGACAAGGTCTCGGAGGCGCTCTCCAAGATGAGGGCGTCCGGTTTCCAAGAGATACCTATAATCGAGGGCGGCAACTACGCCGGGATGATAAGCTACGGGACGATACTGAGGAAAGGCAACATCGCCCCCGACACGAAGGTGAAGAACCTCGTCCGCAACCTCCCGACGGTCGCCCTGGACACCGAGATGACGAAGATCGCCGAGCACATCGTCGCCAACAACTGCAGGCAGCTGGCCGTCCTGAACGGCAAGAAGGTCATCGGGGTGGTGTCGAGGAGCGGCCTCACGAAGGTCGCGGCCGGGATGAAGATCCTCAAGGACATAAAGGTCTACGAGATCATGACCGCCCCGGTGGAGTCCGTGACGAAGAGCGGCATGCTGGACGACGCCATGGAGATCATGAGGAGGCTGGACGTCAGGACCGTGCCCGTGGTCGGCGCCGACGGCGCCCCGGTGGGGATAGTGGGCATGAACGAGATCATCGACAACCACTGGAAGACGGACACGAAGAGCTTCGGCGACTTCAAGAAGAGCGCGAAGGCCCAGATCTCCATCGACGGGGTCTATGCGAGCGCGGTCGTGACCATAGACTGGGACGAGACCATGGGGTCCGCCGCCGCGCTTATGGAGGAGCGCGGGATATCCACCCTCCCCGTCGTCGAGGGGAAGGAGATGGTGGGCATCATCACGGAGTACGACATAGTCGAGCTGATATCGGCCAGCAGGGAGAGGGAGTCCCTCTTCGTGCAGCTGAGCGGGCTCGACGAGGAGGACAAGATGTACGCCGACTCCATGTACGCGGACATAGAGGCCGGGATGAGCAGGGTCTCCAAGATGTACAAGCCGGAGTCGCTGATCATACACATATCCAGGTACAACGAGGAGGGCGGCAGGAAGAAATACAGCCTGACCGCCAAGCTCTTCATACACGGGACAGTGGTCAACGCGAAGGAGGTGGGCTGGGACATCGTCAAGGTCAACAACGACCTTATGAGGAAGCTGGGGCAGCTGGTCACCGCCATGAAGGACTCCACCGTCACCCTGCGGAAAAGGAAGAGGTGACCGACGGCGGACATATGCGGCAGGCCTCTGACGGGGAGGAATATCCCGTATGGGGGGGCGACTCCCTCCCATACGGGCGGCCACGCCTATGCCCGCGCCACACCCACGCGCGTGCCTCGGTTTAAACAATCCTATTCCGGATAAAACCGATGATCCTCTCGCATCTCTGCACGGCGGCGGCGGCATCCTCCCCCACTATTTCAAGACCGAAAGGATACCTCGGCGTTACGCTGTACGGATTCAGATACTCACAATCAGCAACGATGTCGTCAAACCCGTCTGCGACCTCCCCACATAAACGGACGAGGCTCTCCAGGCTATGGGTTTTTGGCGGCTCGCAGCCGCTGAACAGTAGAAACGCTTTGAGAGCTTTTTCGGAGGCTTGCTGGCAGTGATAACAGATGATTTCCACTTGCAAGGGGGGGTGGTCCGACAGGATATGGGCTACTCTCAAATCGTTATCGGCATACCTAAGCCACTCATCGACGATCATGTCACCCATATAATTTCAATCCGTTGGTGAATACTTCTTTTTCGATTGAATACACGTCTTTGTACTTGTTAAATTTGCTTTCGCTTCCGACCAGCAGATCGATGGGTCTTTTTCTTGCCGACCGGAGCGCCGCGCTGACCTTCCGTGTGGCGTCCAGAGGGCGCAGCGTGCCGTCGGGGATTACGACATAGATGTCGTAGTCACTGTCTGCTCTCTGAGTTCCCATAGCATGGGAGCCGAAAAGATAGATTTGCAGTGCGGGCACCGTGGCAAGGATGATGTCCTGTATCTCTTTGATCTCGTCGGCAGTCGTCATGGGAACCTCCCCCCCTCTTGTTTGATTGTTGTTGAAAAATATAATGCCTCTGCTGGTATAACTGTGTTTCCTGATTCTCAGCGGTGGCCGCCTGACCGCCCTGTTTGGGTGTCTTGCTGAGGGAGGCGCGGCCCCCATCCCCTGTCGTGGCGGTCGGTCGCGCCATGTCATCGGGGGAAAACCTAAGTAGCAGCCCCCTCGGGCACCATGTTCAGGCGGCAATGCGACCCACAGGGGGAATTACGAAACACAGTTGCTTGTATGAAGTATGTTTCCTCGTTTCCGGGAACAACCCGTGGTCCATTTCCATCACAACATGTGAATGCCCTGCGAAGTATCAGGTGCCGGGCTTTTCGAGGCCGCATTGCGACTGAAACGGAAACTGAGGCGGGGACCGACAGAGGCCTATCGTCCACGCCGCTTGCCTCATAACCTTTTTTTATATCATCCCGATTGACTGTCCGTTCAAAATGTCGCAGTACGATTCAGTCTCGGTCGAGAAGCGCTGGCAGAAGATGTGGAAGGATGAGGGGATCTACCGTTTCGATCCCGCGTCCGACAAGCCGGCGTACAGCATCGACAACCCCCCCAGGTACACCTCCGGCCCCCTCCACCTGGGGCACGCCACCGGTTACTCGCTCATAGACTTCGCGGCGAGGTACAAGAGGATGAGGGGGCACAACGTGTTCTTCCCCCTCTGCTTCGACGTGAACGGCACGCCGATCGAGGTGAAGGTCGAGAAGAAGCACGGCATCACGAAGCTCGACCTGCCCCGGGAGGAGTACCGGAGGCTCTGCAGCGAGTACGCCAACGGCTTCATCGACGAGATGACGCGCCACTTCGAGATACTGGGCGAGAGCATGGACCCCACCATCTACTACCAGACGGACGCCCCGTACTACAGGCGCATCACCCAGCTGTCCTTCGTCGAGCTGTTCAAGCGGGGGCTGGTGTACAAGGGGGACTACCCCGTCAACTGGTGCCCCAGATGCATGACCGCCCTCGCGGACGCAGAGGTGGACCACAAGGACAACACGACCAAGCTGAACTTCGTGAGGTTCGAGGCCGAGGGCGGCGGAGACGTCACGATCGCGACCACCCGGCCGGAGCTTATCTGCACCTGCAAGACGGTGGCCGTCCATCCGGACGACGAGGGGAAGCGCCACCTCGTCGGCAAGGGGCTGACCACCCCCATCTACGGGCGCAAGATAAAGGTCATCGCCGACCCCAAGGTCGACCCGTCCTACGGGACTGGCAACGTGATGATCTGCACCATCGGCGACAAGGACGACCTGGAGTGGATCATGAAGTACCGGCTCGAGATGGAGAAGGGGATCGACGAGTCGGGGAGGATGACGGCGCTCGCGGGGAAGTACGAGGGCATGCCAGTGAGGGACGCCAGGGCGGCCGTCATCGGCGACCTCAGGGACATGGGCGCGCTGTTGAAACAGGAGGACGTCGCCCAGCAGGTCTCCGTCTGCTGGAGGTGCGGCGAGCCGGTGGAGTACCTGCAGGTGCCGCAGTGGTTCCTGAAGACCCTGGATTTCAAGGAGCAGGTGCTCCGTAAGGCGGACGAGGTGAACTGGCACCCGGAGTTCATGAAGATAAGGCTGCGGGACTGGGTCGACTCCCTCGAATGGGACTGGGTGCTGAGCAGGCAGCGCATATTCGCCACCCCCATCCCGGTCTGGGAATGCGAGGGGTGCGGCGAGGCGGTCTGCGCAGAGGAGGGCCAGTGCTACGTCGACCCGACGATAGACGCCCCTCCCGTCGACGAATGCCCGAAATGCGGCGGGAGGCTGGCCGGGTGCACGGACGTCTTCGACACCTGGATGGACTCGTCCGGGTCCAGCCTGTACAACACGTTCTGGAAGAGGGA
>JGI24702J35022_10002487_pt1 | contig 11248 bp, 10 predicted proteins | sample TergutTh196P4_FD_35022 | JGI IMG/M metagenome (IMG submission 35022)
TTTGGTTTCCGGCATTCGCAGATGATTTTGTATTCCGGTATTTCTTCCGGATACCCCTTGTCCGGATGGTGGGGGCAGAAAAACAAGTCGTCAAGATATGCTCCTTCCTGTCCTAGTAGTGTATCAAGACGTGCGTGGATTGCGTCCAGTTCCGGGAACGTCGCCATTGCACGCGCTATTACCGGCTGATTGGTGACGCAGATAGCGAGGAAGAGCGACTTATTCAGCAGGCGTATCGCTTCTGCGGCTCCTGATATTAGCTCAAGCTGGTCNGGTGAGACTATCAAGCCGCAATATTTGTTAATTGTACCGTCGCGGTCAAGGAATACGGCTCTCTGCTTGTTTCTTAAATTCCGCTCCACCGCCATGCCGCTATCGATATCATTTTCAACCGCTTCCAGCCGTTCCGGCGTCCCCATGTCCTTGACGTACTCAGTTGATCGGTAGGCATACACCTTACTGCTTGGTAACGCAGGAATGATAAGGTCGTGTTCTAAATCCTTTTTGACAGCCGTGCCAATCGGAAGAGAATTGCCGCTAAAAATATATAAACCTGCATTTGCGAGGTTTCTCAGTTCCCCTCGATTGTTATCTTTCTTTGATTTCCAAGCTGTCACGCGGCTATCCGTATCGGTAACTACAATGTCGCTATCGTGAGGGTGGCTATTTGGATGGACGAACAAAGTGACGTCAGCGTGTTTTTGCTTATGAAAAGATTCAAAACGCACGAAATCAACTTCGCAATAAATATCTCCGAATAGTATCAGCGTGTCCTCCTTGGGGAGCAGGACAAGAGCACCAGCGGTTCCGAGAGGCTCAGCTTCTACAATGTAGTTAATTCTCGCGCAAAATGCTTCACCATTCCTAAAGTGCGATTGGATCACATCCGCCTTGTACCCAACGATCAGTGTTATGTCATTAATGCCTTGCGCGGTAAGCGATTCGATCTGCCACTGAAGGACAGGTTTTCCAATGACAGGGATCATTGGCTTTGGTATATCTGGATAAAGAGTCCCGATGCGAGTTCCCGTGCCTCCCGCGAGTATAGCCGCCCTCATATTGCGCTCCGCGCTGCAAGCCTCACGGCTTCATCAGACGCATGCTTCGCCATCCAGCCATTTGCGTGTATTTTGGATAAGTCATATTGAAATTTTGGAACATCTCCGAGCCAGCCGCTAGTTCCACCCGTAAAGCGATATTTCACTCTGCCCAAGCCCATCTCTTCGCATACTATATCCGCTATGCGTTTTACCGTCGTTGACGTCTTAACGCCGACATTGAAAATATCCACACATTCTTTATAACTCATCATCAACATTGCTTCTATCAGATCGCTTACAAAAATATACGGTTTTTCTTGGTTCCCGTCGCCGAGTATTTCAAGTTCATCCGGATTATTGCGAAGTTTTGCTATGAAGTCGAATATCACACCGTGCGTCAGTCGAGGACCGACCACGTTTGGAAATCTGATTATATTGGTTCTCATCCCGTTCATTGCCGCATAGGCTGATATAAATGCCTCAGCCGCTAGTTTTGAGGCTCCATAATAGGACACGGGGCGTAAATCTCCGGCATCTTCTTTCAGTAGGCCCGGTTTGTCACCGTATACCGCCGAAGTGGATGCAAAGAGTAATTCATTTATGTTGTGTCTCCGCATGGCATTTAATAGCGACACTGTTGTTAGAAATGTGTCATGGAAATCTATTCCTGGGTCGCCGCCGCCTTTTTGAATGTCAGAATTGGCAGCGAGGTGATAAACACGCTCGAAAGAGTGCTTTTTAAAAAGCTCGTCAAGCTTCGTGTCTTCGCACATGTCAAGCTCATAAAATATATAATTTGGGTTTTTGAGATTATGTCGAATCATATCAACGCTTCCGAGGCACAAATTGTCCACGCAAACCACGAAATTATTGGCATCTAACAAGGCATCAGTCAGGTGACTCCCAATAAAACCCGCGCCCCCCGCAACTAAAACATTCATTATTAGCTCCTGTTCGGCTTGTCGCCGACATAAATAACGGTCGAGCCATTCCGGCTGAACCCAAACTGCATATACGTCAGATGAGATAAAGCATTTTTTACAGCATTATGCCTATGTTCTGGTACATAAAAAAGCAAGAACCCTCCGCCACCGGCGCCAAGCAGCTTTCCGCCAGACGCCCCGGCAGCCAGAGCATTATCATATGCATCGTTAATGAGCGGGTTGGTTATGCCGCTTGCCAATTTGCGTTTCTGTTCCCAACCGGCATGAAGGATACCTCCCAGAGCGTCGATATTGTCGCTGATAAGCTCCTTGTGCAGTTCGTCTGTCATCTTGCAGATATCTAGCTGCGCTTTCTCCATATCGTTGTCGGTTACGACGTTTTTTCCTTGCTCTGATAGTATCTGCGACGCGGAACGCAAGTCGCCCGTATAAAACATCAGCAGGTTGCGTTCCATACGTTCCATCGCTTCCGGTGACATGATGACCGGCTCTACCGACACGCTTCCGTCCTTGTTGAAGCGATAAACGTTCAACCCTCCAAATGCAGCAGCATATTGGTCTTGCTTGCCTATCGGCTCTCCCAGCACGTCGATTTCCGTGCGGCATGCCTCGTCCGCGAGTGACGCGGCTGATACGTATTTTCCTGTGTAAGCGTAAAGCGTATGCAATAAGCCAACAGTAAAACTGCTCGACGATCCAAGCCCTGTTCCCGCCGGGACATCGGCTGTGCTTACAACTTCTACACCGTTTAAACCAAATTTCTCTAGCAACACACGAAATATCGGGTGCTCCAATTCTGATGGGTTATCGACAAGTTCATTCTTGGAATACTTGCATATCAGCCTATCGCGGTAGAAAAAAGGATGTATCGACAGATAGACATACCTGTTTAGTCCCGCAGATAGCACCGCGCCACCGTGTTTTTTATAGAACACCGGTAAATCGCTGCCTCCCCCGCAGAAGCTTGCCCGCGTGGGTGTCCTGACAATAATCACAAACCAACCTCCAAGCATTTGCTAGACGCATCAGGATGACATTTGCATCATAAACGGCGCGTCTGGAAGCCGCGCGCTACAATTCAATCAAATGGTCTTTTCCACAGAGCTCTTTATAGAAAATCGCCATCATCAGGTGGTCAAATATCATATGGATATCCTCGGTGACCTGCATGCTCATAATTGGTGCGTTCAATGATATATCTACCACTTTCGCCAACCTTCCCCCGTCAAACCCGGTCAACCCGACTGTCATAGCACCGGAAGATTTCGCAATTTCAATTGCTTTCAAGACATTTTTCGAGTTGCCGCTGCCGGATATGCCAATTACCAAATCGTCTTTCATTACTTTTCCCCGAAGCTGGAACGCGAACACCTCATCATATCCGATGTCATTAGCGATCGCCATTACGGTCGCGGTATTGTCGTTAAGACACACGAATCGAAAAGGCTTTTCCAAGTATTCCGAAAGGCCTTTGTTGAAGTCGTTGACAAAATGCGATGCCGTAGTTGCGCTCCCGCCATTTCCCATTATATAAATTGTTCCGCTCTTCAGACGCGTCGAGTCGAGAGCGTTCATCAATATGCTGATTTTTTCTGCATCAAGTTTTTTTAGCACAGCGATTTCCAGATCGATGTATTCCCTGATCTCCGAAGAATAGTCTTTCATTTTATCCCGCCCTTATGATCTCGACAAATTTCGTACAAGGTCATATATTGCTATGCCCGAATCCCCTTCCGGATTTGCCGTGAGTCTTTTTATAGTATCCATATATTTTGTGTTTACACTTCTCCTGTGAAGCCCAGATAGGCTCAGAACCTTTGTTATGTCTCCCGAAAACTGCTCGCCTATCACATATCCGAAACTGTCGGCGCACTCGGAGTCGGTAGCAACAGCATCAAGATAATCACTTGCGAATCGGTCTTGGCTGTCTATATCGATTACAAATTTGTGCTGCGAAATTATACTGGGATACCTATCAAGCACATACATGGTGTGATTGAAACGCGCGAAAGCAAATAATTTGTCTTCGGCATGTTTTGGCTTGTCGTATTTATAGACTCCGGAATCCTCTGGCATTGGCATGTCTTTGAACTCACTGAATATCCCGGTTTCTTTATCGAACTTCAAAAAAGCATTGCCAAATCCAGGAAAAACTAATATGTAATCGCCACAGTCAGCGATCCCTGTAAACACTCCATCTTCTCCAGAAAAGCTATACCCACCCAAAAGCATGTTATATTCTATCACTGCATTAGAAACAGGAACCCACTTCACGAGTTTGTCGTTCTTATCAGATATAAGCCAGTAGTCTTGGCCATCGAAGTCCGCTTGATTGCATTTTGACAATGCAAGGTTCGACGCAATAATTTCGATTTTCTGTGTAGGCAATGTGTAGCGTAGTAGATGCTGGCAATCTCTCATCAAGAGTGTTATTTCCCCGTCTGCTGAGCATTCGCTCATATAAAGAGGATATTTCGCATATTGTTTTGTTTCGGTCAGCAATCCAATGTTATCATAAAGCATCGTGTCATAGCGCACGCTGTGATCCTTGGCGTTAAAAACGATAATTGCCTTTGAGTATACGCCAAAACAATATACTTTCCCCTGATATTCTATGGTATAAGACAGGCCATATCCGTCCGATTCAGGGGATAGCAAGTATTCGCGGTCAAGTGGGATAATTTCAGCCGTCTCATCGTTTTGGTTATGGACCAGTATATTATCAGTAAAATACGGGAAACATATTACTTCGTCGTTTATACAACTTATCCCCAGATATCTATGAGTTGAATTCATGTATTTTTTGCTCAGATACGTTGGTATTACACCGCTCCGCACTACGTAACGTGCCGTGTCATGCTTACTATTCAGTTCAAACAACCCATCTCTGAATAAATCGAACCCCCACCAGTTTCCATCATTATCCACCGCAACTTCGGCTATCCGCACCACAGTTGTCCCATCAGTGATTTCTGCATCCTGAATTACGACCGATCTCCCCGTCACCCCGTACATCGGCACCAGCGATGACCAATCCCCATAATACGCATCAGTACACGCTATCGCCCTGTGCAGATCTGGCGTGTCGTCGTAAATGCCCCAGCCTCCTTCGAGGTAATCCGATACAACGCTTGCATATTCTCTAAGCAAATGCGGACGCTGAGTGCGGAAGTTGAGTTCTGTGTTCGGGTGCGGCCGCCACCAGAGAACTACATCGTCGCGATTGCGGAACGTATCGAAGACCGAACGGATTTTTTTAAAGTATTGTTCACCGCCCTTGATCCAGGTAAACATGTGCGTATTGTATAATACAGCTTTCTTTTTCGTTCCATCCGGTTTTGTTAGCAATCGTTCCCATGCTTCCGGCAGTTCGTAGTCCTCACGTTTGGAGTTGATGACTTTGTCAAATTTTGGCGAACCGAGCGCGACAAACTTTTCTTCCGCTTTGCCGAATTGTCCTTTCCAGCCCATTTCCTTATCGTATTTCGTATAATGCTCAATATATGACTGTCTAACGGCTTCAGACTGGGTAATCACTCGATCGGCATACAGAATCCCCGGTAAATAACCATAATACTCCTCTACAGTATCCCCCGCAGTGACAAAATACGGTACATGCACAAGCATTTCGCAGTACTGTTTTAGCCGTTTGCTATAGAAATTCGGGTGGACGCTGGCATTGACCGTCATGTCATCATATGCGTAATGGGTAAAAACCACGTCCGGGTGGCGTGTTTCCATGTCATATGATTGCCAGTCCACAGCTCCAATGCTTTCCGGGTATTGGTCGCCGTCATAATGCATTGTTCCTTGGGATCCGTTCGCGTTCTTCTCAATATACGGTATTGGCACGACGTAGACATCACAGTCCGGATCTTCTTTAGCGGCAAGGTAAATACTTTCAAGGGAATCCCACATGCTGAGTTGGTACGGCAAAAACACGACTTCTATCCGATTTGGTTTCAATTCAGTCTTCACCGAATTTTCTATTTTTATCATATGCCTGCGCAGCTGTTTTTCACCGATATCCCCATTACTCGCTTTGAATAAAAGCTCACAGTATTCCTCCAGCAGCGTGACGGTCTGCGTGCCTTCCCTCTCGCTTTGTTCGATGTAGTCACCAACGCTGATAGCACCGTCCTGGCAGTCTGCATAAAGACCTGCCGCCTGCGCTTCTCCAATCGTCTTGAGTAATTCAAGTATTTGTCTTTGTTGATGTTTTCTCATTTATTGCTCCGCGCTCTTAATATCCTTTTTTCAAAATCATATAATGCTGTACGGTCTCTGCTAGAAATTACCTTTTATGCCTTATAGTGCTGAAGGTCGTAGTCATCCTAATACGCCGTAATGCGTTTTCCGCAAAACAGATAAATGTCTAGCACGCAATCCGCACCTCCGTTTGCTCTCACTCCGTTGTAGACATAAATGCAACTTCTTCCGGTGTGATTCGCGCCATTATCATGTCTCTCAAGTCGAGCAGTTCCAAAGAGTTTGCGACACGCGCGAGAAATACTTTATCGTGCATATTTTCGAAATCATAGAGTTTCTCAAGAAAACCCAATACTTCAATATCCGGTGTATTACTAAAATGCTTGAGAACCCCTAATAGCGGGCCTAACAAATCGACTTGCATTTTATCTTCGCGTAATGCTAATGTTGCGTATTTCACAGCGTTCTCAGCATCCTCGAGCTTTACTGCACATAAACACAATGCTCTGAATAACAAGCTTGGCTTATCAATAATAGTATTAGATTGAGTCGCTCCATATTTCTCGAATAGTGCCTCTGCCATGCGAATACTATCCCATGCATCGGAGTATCGTCCAGTCTTGAATTGTATTTCATTTAGAAGTGCGTAAAAATCAATATATTCCGGCATTCTTTCAATTGCGCGATGCGTATACTCTTCTGCGATGACAATATCGCCAGATAAAATATAACTTGAAATAATCTTAATGAATGCGTTGCGACCTAGCATGGCATGTACTATTTGTTCTGAATCAGTCACTTCCTTATATATTGCAAGCGCTTTTTTCTTTGATTCTTCATCCGGTTTTTCATAAATTGAATCAGCAAGATACGCTTTTAGTTGCATATTATCAGGGTCTTTCTCAACTTCCCGAGATATCATTTCTATATTGCGATCAAGTTTGTCCGTTCCCTTATAAACGCTCTGTTGATAGCCCGTATGCAGAATAGTGACATTATCCAATTCAAGGATTTCCGAATTCTTTGATTCTATATTAAGGCTCTCATGAATTGAGCCCGAATAAAAAATGTTTCGGTTGTTCCGGATAAACCTAACCTGTGTCATTGTGTGAAAAGGTTTCCCCTCATCGTCTAGATTCGCCAGCGGTGTCCTTATGAAATCATAATGCTTGAATTTGACATCATTTGAACACATCTTTAGTATCTCGACAAGCTTTGGCACATCAGTTTGAGTAAGCCACTCATCTGCGTCAAGAATCGCTATCCAATTTCCCGTGCATAAGCTTATAGCATAATTTTTTGCCGCAGAAAAGTCATTTATCCACTCGAAGTGATAAACTTTTGCGCCCATGCTTTCGGCAATCTCGACTGTACGGTCTGTCGAACCGGTGTCCACAACAATCTGCTCGAATGCGTAGCCTTTCGCCCACGAAAGAGCTCTCTCGATGTTATGCTCCTCGTTTTTGACGATCATGCATTGTGAGAGACGCACAGGACGAGCGATACTGGCTTTTTGAGCCGGTGGCCTATGATATTTCCTCTTTTTTTTGTTTCCAGCCACTACTCAATCCTCCAAAATGCTTTTTTCTGAGCTTGCTTAGTATCTGCTGCGCATCATGTTAATTCCCGTTACTAATCAATTCTTCCTCCGCTTCAGTAATTGCTTTGTCAAACATTGCAGTCTCAAATAATTCACTATTCACTGCATCACAAACATATCAAGAAAAATAATATCCCCTAGACAATGGGTCATCGGTATATGCAAGGGGGAAGGTTTGAGCCTTCCCCCTTTATGTCTATTGCGGTCGCTACTTGGGGAATACTTGCGTATCCCTATGAGATTAGCCGAGTAGCTGCAGCACGCCCTGAGGGAGCGCATTAGCTTGCGCGAGCATGGCGGTGGAGGCTTGGAAGAGGATGTTGTTCTTCGTGAACGCTGTCATCTCCTTGGCCATGTCTACGTCGCGGATGCGGCTTTCGGCTGCCTGAAGGTTCTCCGCTCCGATGTCGAGGTTCGAAATCTTGAATTCCAAGCGGTTCTGCAGCGCGCCGAGCGTCGCACGTTGTGTGGAAACGAGGTTGAGCGCGTTGTTGACCTGGCTGATTGCGGCAGAAGCATCGAGCCTGTTGCTGATGTTCGCGGTCTTGATGCCGAGGCTCCATGCATCCATCTGGTCGAGGGAGATGGCAAGCTCGTCGCCCTGGTTCGCTCCGGTTTGGATGACAAGGCTCTTGTTTTCGCTGCGGTTGACGTCAATCGTAGCAACACAAGTTGGGTCAGCTACTGCAACAGAACCCAACGAACCCAGTTTATAGGAGGACGCAAAATCAATTGAGATATTGTTGTTTTGGAATACTGCCTTATTCATGCCAACTTCAAGAGCAATTTCCTCACCGTTGACAGAGATATATTCCTTCACTACCTCAGATTGCTTCGTCATCGCCTTTTCAACAGAAAATGCTCCCGAGAACCCGGTGTACTTGTCGACATTGTCAATCGTGCCTGAGGCCGTTGCTTTCAGCACCATACCATCGCCAAAGTCTATCGTAATAGTCGAATCCTTATCGACAGCCTGTGCTGCGCTAGTACGTGTCTCTCCCGTTGTCTCATTTGTTGCTACGAAAGTTTTCGTAACAGCATTGTAGTTGACATTCCAGATACCGTTAAGCTTAGCATCAGCGGTGGTTGGCTGATCTACCACGTCAAAAGTAATCGCGGCGTTGATACCCATCGCATTCAAGCTTATTTCTCTATTTGTGACTAGTCCTATGCAACCTTGTGCACCGTTGGTTTCCTGCGCAATAATCTTCTTTGTGATGAAGACTTCATACTGCGCGGCTTTCTGCCCTGCTCGCACTGCGTCCGACCCAGCCCATGCGATGGAGAAAGATGCGCTCGAAATGCTAGTGGACATCATGTTCTTCGAGAACGTGCCGTCGATGAGTCCCTGGTCGTTGAAGCGGGTCTTAGCGGCCGTGTCATCGATTTCCTTGATGAGCTGCTGGAACTCTAGGTTCAATGCGTTACGGTCGACGGTCGTCTCGTTCGTGTCGGAGGCGGACTGGACTGCGAGCTCGCGCATCCTCTGCAGTATGTTGTGCATGGACTGGAGCGCGCCTTCTGCCGTCTGCACGAGGGAGATGGCGTCCTGGCTGTTTTTAGAAGCCATCGACAGGCCGCGGATCTGGGCGCGCATTTTCTCAGAAATTGCGAGTCCCGCCGCGTCGTCGCCGGCGCGGTTGATGCGGTAGCCCGAGGAGAGCTTCTCAACGTTTTTGCCGATTGAAGATTGGTTTACGGTGTAGTTTCTGTGCGCGTTGATTGCGGTGATGTTGTTGTTAATACGCATGTGTTTCGCTTCCTTTCATTTTGCCCGGGAATTTCCTTATTCCTCGGTTCATTTTTGGTTCCTACTCTATTCATAAATCCGTCCGGGGGGCCCTCCCGTTCGGGCTTTTATGACTGCGTTGCTGCGGCTCGTTGCCGCCGTCCTTGCATTGACACTCATTTCCGGACACAAAAGAACTCCGAATGCTTGCTTCGGATGTCAGTGCGCGGAGGTGTTGTCCGTTCGTGTTCCGCTCCCGACGCTTCCTTGCATCGCGCTATACACAGTAATTATCGCGTTTTCCCGCAGAAACTTTATATTTTTTTAAGAAAAATTTCCGATTTTCTCAAAATTCCGCCTTTGGCTTTCCCATTAACGCAAGTATACACAGCATTTCCCGCCATGTCAACCACATTTTTCAAAATTTCACAAAAAGTTGTATTTTCGTATTTTGGCTCATTTCATCGCATTCGGTCTGTCAAAGGCCGCATTTTCTTTGTCCACCCGCCAAAGCTGTATTTTTATCTTCAACTGTGGATCAGGCGGAAGCCTCCCACGATGCTGCCATTTAGCTTGGTGGTCATTTTGGCCATCAACCTCCCCCTACATAAAAACTTGAATCGATTCGCTCATAACTTCCTTCCTGCGAAAAGCGTTTCGTCTGCGGCCGCTGACACAGATATCGCGGTATCGATTAGGTTGATGTTCATTATGACCACAGACCTCAACCCCTTGAATTGCAGGCCTTTTCTCGCTCGTTTTCTGCTGAAATCTGCGTTTCGCCGCCGGCTCAGAGCCTCGCCTCGCGGCAGGGTCCATCGCGCTTGCGCGTTCGGAATGGCAAGGCTATCTTAGCTATGCGTGCTAGATTATCAATAATCGCATTGGAAATCTCATATGCGTCGGACAACTGTCAATGTCGTGCTAGCCCTACCATCATCAACAATCGCTGTTTGCATCAATTTTACCATATCGCGGCGCGTTTGTCTGTAATCGTTTGTTTCACCGTTATTATGCCGTATGTTTGATGATTTCATCGCCCCGCTTATATAACCATAACCTTTTTCCATACTAGCCGCAGCAAATTCTAAAAATTTGAGGCACTGTCAAACCCACCTTCTCGTGCGAAACGAATTATCAGATGCGCAGTCGACTCAATCAGTTCCTGAAGTTGCTGGATCTCTACGCTCGAAAATCCTGATATCTCGCTCCATTCATAATTTGGTAGATAACAAACTGCTGAACAGAACCCGGTGTCTACCGGCTTTTCGATATATACTTTCACTCGCTCGTCATCAAGCAGGTCAGAATGAACGATTTCGGTTTTGTCGTCAAGTTGCAAAAAAGGATACATCATAGCTACTGCCTCCTGTCTGTTTTCGTCATGTTGATTATACCAACCAGCAGACAAAATATCAATATGCAGATCGTATTTGCACGAAAAGGCAAGCTAATCGTTGCTATAGCATCAATTCCTTTGTCATCCTGAGCGCGGCGAAGGATCTTTTCGCCCAATATGCAGCAAGACAAGATCCTTCGGCCGCCATGCTCCCTCTGAATGACACGCATGCCGGTATCTCACGAACTGCGCCCTTATCCAAAATTTTTTATCGTTTTTCGATAAATTTATATTGCAATTCGATAAATGGTGTGTTATACTGCGACCACAGCGCGCGCCGAGCGCCCCCCTAGCACCCCCCATAGCGCCCCCCCAGAGCGCCCCCCC
>JGI24702J35022_10002488_pt1 | contig 11248 bp, 10 predicted proteins | sample TergutTh196P4_FD_35022 | JGI IMG/M metagenome (IMG submission 35022)
AACTGACCATTACCGGCCCGCGCCTCACTGACCTTTCTGTAAATGGAAATTCGGCTCAAGCCAAATATTCGCATAAGGTCATCAATCCCTAATAAGGTTTCTAGTTCGCGCATCGAACGCCTCGTCTTTCTGAATAAAATGATGGGAAACTGTAGCAGTTGATACAGATCATTGTACCGAGTAAAAAAACGCCAAACCCTGATTTTCTAATTTTCTCGAAAATAGTTGTAACCTGTTGAATGTTAATGAGTTAGGATGAGAGTGCGGCGGTTCTATGCTCTCTGCTGAGAAATTCGTGAGGGGGTAAAGAATGGCTACGTGTTAGCCTCCCCATGTAGAAGACCTTGCAGGACAAGCCCGTCCGGTAAGGTTTGACCCGCCGCCGGAAGTAAACGGTGCGACGGGAGCAAACAATTCTCATACTACGACTGCTCTGTCGCTTCCTCATCCGTTGCCGCAACCTCTTCGGTACCAAACGGATTACTGCGATTACGAGCCAGTTCCTTTAACTTTTTGAGACGTGCGTGAGCGTACCGCCGGGTAGTGTTGGCCGATGTGTGGTCGAGCAACGCCTGCGCTTCATCGAGTCCTTCTTCCAATTCCATCGCTGTAGCCGCTGTGTGACGGAGCATATAGGGAGTCCATTTGGGAATCTGCTCCTCATCCGGCAGGGTCTGATTGGCCTTGGCAATCGCGTATTCCACCGCCTGCCCGTAAGAATGTCGATTGTAGCATTCAGAAAACTTTCGGGGNTTGGCGGCACGAACCTCGGCCTTCGCCGCCTGAGATGGCGTAATCTTCGTCTGACGATTCGCCCGCCGTGCGGCATTCCGCTCTTCCATTGCTGTTTGCGGACTGAATACTGCCTGCTCCGCACTTTTACCTTCGAGATACGGGGCGATCAAACCCTGCTCTATCTTGCCAAGCGGGATGATCTTTTTCCGTTTGGTCTTTTTCTTTGTCTTGTGCTTGGAGCGGCAATAAAGCCAAAGATCAGGGTCGGAATGCTTGTCAATTTGCCCCACTCGCATATCGAAGATTTCCGACGGGCGGCAACCGGTCAGCCGTTGGACCTGCACCATCGCCCGTAGGATCGGGGGCATAAAGGGGAGAGTCCGTTTAACGACCTCATCAGGCACATCTTCACGGTCATCGTGATCGTATGTGCCGGGGTAGCCTTCGGACAGGGGCTTGACGGCCTTCAACAGTGCCGCTGTTTCCGGCTTGACCAATTCCTCTTCGAGTCCCCATGANAACACTCGGACAATCCGGGCGATATAGTCGTTGATGGTACGCCGACAAAATCGTCGGGATTTAATCATCGCCTCACGCAGCGTTTTCAGGCAACTCGGCTTAAAGGTTCGACCGAGACGTCGCCATACAGTTTGAGCAAAAAATCCCCAATGGCGATCCGGTGATGACCGTAATTTTGTTGCCCAAGCGTCAATTTTGCTTGGTCGAGAAATGTTGCCGCAAGTACGGTAACGGTGACGTTCCCCTCTTCCTTGGGCAGACAGTGAGCGGGATCGAACCGGCTCTCCGCAATAAACCGAGCGTAAGCAGATTTAGATTCTGGTGAGCCGTACTGTCCCAGATAGTGAGTTTTACCCTGATGGTAGACTACGGCGTAATTTTTCAGTTTCGCGTACTTGGGCGGTTTGTTTGATAATTTGGGCATCGGTAGAAAATGTTAGAGTGCTAAACCCTTATTATAAGGGTTTGCAAATAACCACCGAACCAAAATTTCAAAATCTTAAATCGCCAAAGCCTTGAATTTCAAGGCTAAAACCAATGGAGCCAGACGGACTCGAACCGACGACCCCCGCGTTGCAAACGATTCCGTGCAATAAACAGTTGGATAACGAAAACGCCTTAATTGTCAGTAGGTTACGTCAATTTATCGGCTTTGTCAATCCTTATCAAACACCATTTTTTCCACTCTTGTTTTCTCGACGTTTGCCGGTATTGCTACGAAATAACCAGTAGATAACCGGTAATGCTCTCTATTTACGCACAGATAGTAATGACAACGAAAACCAGAAGCCGACGGACGGGATATTCCATCGATAGGCGCAAGATCGGCTGAATGTCGCAAGCCGTAAGGAGGTGTCAAAACACCGTTTCCTGCGTCTCGCGCCGCCATCGGCCAAAGGGGGCATTTTCGGCAGGGGAGCCGACTGAACCAAATTCTGACTCCCATTACGGGAAAAAGTGCAAAATATCGCCGGTGCTACGCCAGAAACCTATCGGGAACCAACAGGCACCGTGGTCATTATCGGTATCGGCACAGTCAGTGGCATCTTCGTTGTGATCTCCTGTTGAACCGGTGTATACAGGTCAACAGGGACGCCGTGAACAGTTGCCGTTTCTGGTACTTCCAACGCGACAATGAGCGAGAAGTGAACCGACCGTTCGCCGTGTCCGAATTGAGGGCGATCCTTCCACCAACCAGTGCGCGGAAAAACGGCAATGTAACGGCAATCAGCCATATTCACCGCCGAACTGACCCAGATGTCCGTGTGAATTGAACCGCGATGCCGCAAATTCGGTCCCACGACCCAACGGGAAGAATCAGAATCACGACTTCCGTCTCTTCATTATCCCCTTCCTCTTTTGCGCTTAGACGTTTATAAAACGTTGCGCGGTCTTCACCGACTTTGTTCAGATCAAACCGTAGAGCATGAGAAGGATAGCGATACCGGCTTTTCCAACCCTTGTTTCCAGAAACTTGAACGCTATGAATTATGATCCTGCGGCATTTTCTTTTTCGCCGTAGTAACCCATTGGTACTTTTTGGGCCTTCTCAAAATTGACGAGTGCCCCTTTCCTTAGAATTAGTTTTCGCAAACTATTTTCCGGGCCATGTGGCTGCCAAGCCAAATGTGATTTTCGATAATGAGGTGCAACCGTTCCGCCTGCACGTTTAATGTTTTCAATGAGTTGTTCTTCTTCCTCAAAAATTTTCCCTACTTCAAAACCAAATACACCCCGCCGTTTGGCTTTCATAATATACTTGGCATCAAGAGTTTCTTCATATTTGCTCCGGTCTTTACTCAAAGGAATCGGCTGAAGCAAGTCCGGGTTGTCTCCAATCGCAATGATCGCTGCATATGTTCGTAGTGCTTTGTTCATTACTTCATGGTGTGATGATACGCCGCTTATTGGAAAGTGTCGACTGCACATGCCACCTGCAACTGCCAGTCCAAAAGCAATGCTTAAGACATTGGAAGTATGCCTGTCTTCACATCGTTCTTTGAACCAGAGATTTGAGTACACAAAAAGATCGGGCTTGGTATGCTCCGGCCCTTTTTTGAGAACGGTCATCAACTCGCAGGCATGAATTGGCTCATCCGAGATCGGAAATTCTATTGCAATCGCTTTTAAGGATTTGCCTATGTCAAAATCAAAAGCATTAAAATTATCAAGGAAATCTTCGCCAAGTGCCGAGAGTTGTTTCTGAAAGGCAGGATAGACCCGATAAAATGGCATTGCCGCTCGGTACCACTCGACCATCGTGTAGGTGGCAATCATATCATCCGTGTGCTGATCAAGTTCTGCCGAAAAACGAGTTGCGGAACGGACCACTTGCTCAACATCGACCAGATTTTCCTTTGGAATTTGGACAACCTTACTGTAGAAGACTCTTGCCTCTTTTTTTCTCGCCTCATAAAATTTTATGTTCGTCATTGGTTCGATAAACGGTAAGAGCCTTGTGAAAACTGTAACACTAAATGAAGCCTCATTTTATGCGGATTGAGAAACAAGTGATCGAGATATTTCACGTCCATTATGATTTTCGTGTGTTCGGTTGCGCATTGGCACCGGCGCGGAACGCACTATGTCGTTCTTTGAGTATTTTTTCCAGAAGCCGGGTATCGACGACCTTAATTCCATTCAGAATCGCCTCTTTTTTAGCGTCGATACAGGAGAGGACAATTTCCGCATGACTCAACCCTTTCAGCGAGGGAATCAGCGAGGAAACATCGTGCTTGCCGCGAAAGACTCCCAACGTATTCTCCATCAGATGCCTCGCCTCTTCATCGGTAGGCAGTTCGTAGTACAGCACGTCATCGAAGCGACGGAATAGGGCTTGATCGAGAAGCGGCAGGTTGTTCGTCGCAGCAAGGATGATACTGTCGGACGGGTCTTGCTCTACGAATTGAAGGAAGGAATTCAATATCCGCCGCATTTCGCCGACATCGTTTCCTAGGCCGCGTTCGGCTCCGATTGCGTCGAACTCATCAAACAGATAGACGCCGCGATGCTCCCGGATTTTGTCGAACACCATACGTAGTTTGGCACTCGACTCTCCCATATACTTCGTGACAACACGTTCCATCAGGACGGCATAGAGCGGCAACCGTAACTCGTGGGCGACAACGGAAGCCGTCATGGTTTTGCCGGTTCCAGATGGCCCGGCGAGTAGAATACGCCGTCGGTGTCGCAGACCGTGGCTTTCGAGTTTGTCCTTCTGGCGGTATTCCAGAATGATCTTTTTGAGCCTCGCGTGGAGTTCGTCGGAAGCGATCAGTTCCGAAAGGCGGTGGATTGGATCAATTTCGAGAAAAAGACCGTCTTCGTCGGCGGCGAAGGGATTAGTCAGCGGCTTGGCCTTCCGTGACCGTTCGATTAGTGAGCGGATTTCCTGTGCGAGCGCGGTATGTCCCTGCCGCGCCTCGTGGGCTGCGACTTGAAGGGCCGCCGTCAGAAAACTGTCGTAATCCGCCTCGTAATGCGACCGGATGAGGGTTTTGAGTTGTGAGGCCGTTGCCATCGGAAAATCCTCGTTCGATGTATCCTACATTGTAGAAGAAAAAGCGACGGATGGTAAGGTATTTCCGAATTTCCGTCAAGATGAGTGAATGGTCTTGCCGTCCTCATGTCATCTTCTGCCGGGGAGCCTACAAAACGTATTTCTGACTGCCATTTGAGGAAAAACTGCAAAAGTGGCGGATTTTGGCAGGATTGTGGACAATTCCAAGAGAGAGTAGCAGTGGTAGCGTTGGCGATGATACCGGAGCAATTCCGAGGCCTTGAGCAGAATTGGCGTGTTTGTCCACGGGCAGTTGAAGATATAGGGCGCGGACTTGTGGACATCAATGCCAATTCCGCCGGGGGGGATTGATGCCAGTCTCCGGGGCAGTGCAAGATACGAACGTCACGGAGTGACGTTTTGGCTGAATAGGCAGGAAGCCCCCTTGCCACTGCCGCTTTCGAGGAAGGTCATTTTAACTCTTCGGCGAACTCGCTCATTGACCAACAACTTTCCGTCGCGTCATTTTCGACGGGGGCCTATGAAACGTATTTCTGACTGCCAAAGGTTGAAAAAGCCCAAAATGATTGGATTCTGGTGGGATTGTTGTCAATTCCAACTGAGCGTGGCGGTTGTACTGTTCCAGTGGATGGTTGTAGGAGTCGGGAATGAAGTAGGGAGCGGCCTGTCGTTTAGCGGAGTCCTTCCTTGAATTCGTCCAGTGATTTGCACGAACCGGCAAGCACAGACAGCGAGTCTAAAGCGGTCGAGTCGCTGTAAGAATTCACGGCGTTACTAATTGATTTTGGCACTTTACCGAACCGCCCTTCTAAAAAGCGAAGGATTGTCCTCTTCTCGCCCTTGAGTTCGCCCTTTGCTTCGCCTGCGAGGAGCCATTCCTGTGCTGTTGACATAACCATTTTTTGAGCCTCCTTTTCGTTGAGGATTTTTGAGAAAGCGTTGTAAATTACTTCTTGTCCGATCCGGCACAACGAAACTGCGTACTTCACCAGCGCGGTCATCCAGCCCGTTGCGCGGGGATCGTTCCGCACCGCCGTCAGGCGGCTCGTTACCCGGTCGAAACCGGCTGCCAGTTTGCCGGTCGATCCCAGTTGAAGCGTTTCCAACAGGGCCAGTAACGCCGGATGACCTTTCAACTGTTCCGGCGGGATCAACGACAGATCAATCAAGAAAATCGGAATGTCGAGGAAATCCTTCGCCAGTTCCGGGTCTCCTTCGATCATCTCCCGCATCCGTTTCAACTTGCCCCACGGCTTCTTGCCGTGGTACAAAAGCACGACAACCGGATACGGAAACGACTTTGGGCGTCCCGCCCCTTTCTGCTTCAGGGTATCGATGTACTGTCGATAGGACTTAACGACCTCCTCCAAGGCCCGGAAACTCATCAGGTCATCGACCGTCGATTGATGTGCAAGGAAGACAAAGACGTTCGACTGCCGCTGTGAATTCTTGAACACCGTCGAAAACCGCAGATCGCCGATGATTTCGGTGAGGTTCTTATCGACATTGATTGGCGACTCGCACCGCAACTGCGTGAGGTCGAGCAGTTGGACGGTTCTCGACTCCACATAGTTCGTCAGCAGACTGGCCGTCAACTCTGGATCGGCCAGCATAAAGCGAACGAGCAAGTCATGCGGATGAGCAAGTTCGTGAACGGTCATATCGGTTGCGGGTAAATCTTCAACGGACATGTCCAGTGTAACGTTGATTCGCGGGATTTTCAAGGGCGGTGTCCGAATCATTCGGCGACCCCAACCTGTTCCTCAAAAACGCAAAAGGTACTCGACGACGGAATCCTACTCGGCAAGTCAATCACTTTGAGACGAGACAGTCCGTGTCGGTCCAGATATTGTCGCAGATCGTTCGACCGCAAGTCAATGTCTTCGATCAAAACAAAATGGCACAGTCGGCACAGGTCTTCAAAAAGATTTCGGTCTGATCTGTAATGGATTTTATCGAGATCGAGTTTTCGGATCGGAAAGAAGATCGTATTGGTAGATTGATTTTCAAGGCGTTCCGTGTCCTTCCTAGAACGGGAAAGAAGGAACAGTGCTTGAAAATAGTCGGTTAAGGAAGCAATGCACCATGTCGTTTGAGAATTCTGCGCAATCTGCGTCGTCGAGAGCACGATCTTGTCCAATTGATTCATCGAAATTGCGCGGTGTGGATAGTATTGGCCTTCCCGCCAGTCCTGTTCGGCCAACCGTTCGCACGTGATTGACCGAATCTCTTCCCAAGTGGTGGCTGTGCCGATTCCGAATTCGCTCATATTATTGAGCAATCGAAACATAAAAATCAGATCGAACGGTTTTGAAGCCTGTTGTTCCGACATTTTCACCTTGAAATTGATTGCAGGTTTGTCGGAAGGAATACTGTTTTCAAAAATCCAATCGAGAAAATCTTTTCGTTGGCACTGTAGCAAAGCGAGAGACCGGAAAAATACCGTTCTTTTCAAGTGCCGATTCATATCGGGAAAGTCATAATCGACAATGGTTAAAGCAATCCGAATCGCGTCAGTCGGCACCGAGTTCGATGTGAGAAAGTTGGCAAGAACTGCATGTGTCAAGTCGCCGCTTCCACCTCCCAAATCGGCTATTCGGAGCATCTTTTCCGGTGATTGCGCCAAGCCGGGTATTTTGGCAACCACGGGGTGCAGGACTTGTTCCGATAAGCACTGTGACCTTGTTTTGATGAGGGTATCTTTCTTGGACGTCAATGATGCCGCCAAATGCTGCCATGCGATGAATGAGTTCTTTCTCGCCTCTATTGATACGGGAATATAGGTGAACAACGTCGTCGATTCCGATGATCCGCCGGATATTTGGCGATACTGATGATAGAGTGGAGTTTTCGTATCTATTTCCTGCTCGAATGAACCATAACTTACCATCGGCAGAAAGCGAAGATTGGCCCACGATTTCGGTTGATGAATTCGGGACAACAGATACACAGGATTGGTTTTCGTATTAACAACAACCAAGTCGGGATACAAACTCCCTTGCCAATAAACGGGAATTGTTTCCAACCCGATCAGTCTGCGCAACACTTTCAAGCGGTGCGGCTCCAAGTCTTCCGAATGAATGGCATAATGCAGGAGTTCAAAGAAATTGCGGCAACAATCCTTTACATTATCACTATTTCTTGGGTTGGTAAGATAGGCGGTTCTGGCAACTCGAAGCAATTCCAGTTTCTCGAAAAATTCACCTTTATCGTTTATTGCGATTACCTCCTGCCAATAGTTCTGCCAATTGATTCTTTCCACGTTGAACCCAAAACGTGGATGAAGATCGACTCGTTTAATCAACAGTTCCGATTGCCGTGTCGAAACGATCAAATTCCAGTTGGCATCGAAACGGCAACGGCGTTTTTTTCGGAATGCTTTCACGATTTTTTCAATTTGACTATACGGAAAACTATCAAAAAGAGCGTAGCATTATACCACATAGATCGTATCGACAAGCAAAAAAAGAGCCACCTTGTTTATTGATACGTGAAAGCACATTGCGGTGGGTGGCTCTAAATCTCTCTTGATTTTATAGGCCGTTACGATACAATCGTTCGAGTGAGTTTCATTCCCGTTGACCGAATCACTCATGTACATCGAACACCAGCCACGCAAATCGGCGGTTTTGAGTTCTTCCAGCCTTGCCTGTCTTTCCGGAGTGGCATCGATCAATTTGACTTCGTCCTGCGCCCACCGTTGCGTTTACTGCTATTCGTGCGGTTATTCTTCCCGACCATCCGAAGGAACCGTCGTCGTTTACTCCAACCTGTTTGAAAAACTCAAAAATGAGTGGGCGAGAAAACGAAAAAAGCCGGACACCGTGTATTTTTCGCCGTCGAGCGACCTGTTCCAGCCGATTCCCGAAGTCCTGAAAACCGGTTACGATATTATCGAGTTCTTGCTTTGGCAAAATCTGAACGTCGCTTTCGTCACGAAAGGCGTGATTCCCGAATCACATTTTGCGCTGTTCCGAAAACATCCAACTCGCATTCAAGCCCAAATCGGTCTGATTTCAGCGGATGAGACTATTCTCGCTCAATTTGAGCCAAACGCAGCGACTCCGCAAACCCGTCTCGAACAAATCCGAAAACTGACGGAAGCCGGGATTACTGTCGTTGTTCGACTTGATCCGATCATTCCCGGTGTGACCGATGACGACGAAACATTCAACCGGGTTTGTGAGGCTGTCTCCGCCATCGGCGTCAAAACGATTGCGGCAAGCGTCTTGTTTTTGCGTCCTGCCATCAAGGAATCGCTGCAACGAAACATTTCCGATTCGGAAATTCGGCAACGCATCTTTGCCCGATTTTCCGGGGCGCGGCGGCTTGCCATTCACGCGGATCGAAGTTGCGTAACGGCAATTCCGCGTGAAGATCGGGAATTGGTTTTCAAAAGACTTTACGCGGTCGCCGAGAAACACGGTCTCCATCTTCACGTCTGCGGATGCAAGAATCCGGATTTGCCTTCCGATTTGTTTCCGAAAAATTGCCATCTCTCCGGATCGTGGACTCCACAACCACCACGCGACGATTTGTTTGATTTATCGATTCAATAGAGCGGAGTTTGCTTAACGAATTCGTTCTTCACATAATCGAATGCAAGTCCCTTGTCTTGAAGAACACCACGACACGCCGAGGCGATGGTGGCAAAATGTTTTTCGGGGACGGCTTTGTAGGCTCGCAGATTGTCGAAAATATCTTGCACAATAACTGGATCGCACTCGATAACGGGAATGTTCTTTTCCTTTGCAAGCTCCCGAATCCGTTGGCCTAGCAAGGCGTCGCCTCTGGCTCGAACCACCGGAATCTTGTCGTCCGTTTGAAATTCCAAGGCCACCGTCACCCATTCGTTACCGACGAGAACAATGTCGGCGGTGAAGCCAAAATCGCTTTGATCGCCGCCCCGACGAGTCAAATACTCCACCATCTCCGTTTGACCGTTCCGCATCGCTGCGTGGATCGGAGCGTAACCGTTATTGTTCCAGGCCGTCTGGTCGCATCCGGCGTCGAGCAACAATTGGGCGATGTTGATGTGTCCATAATGAGCCGCCGCACGGAGCGACGTATCGCCGTTGTCATTCTTTGCATTCGGATCGGCACCGGCGTTGAGCAGCGACTGAACGACGGCGGTGTGTCCGCCCCAAACGGCCAAATGAAGCGGCGTATCGCCGCTCTCGTTTCTCATCATCAGGTCGGCTCCGTTCGCAAGCAACTCCGTCACGGTTGCGATGCCGCCCGTCAAAGCCGCTGTGTGAAAGTCTGTCATTGTGCTGTCCTTTCGATTTGAGTCAAAATCGTTCCGTAGGAGGTACGTCGCCGCTCAATCGGTAATCTTGGTCTGCGTGATGTTTTCATAACACCGGACGCTTTGTTCTGCGTCTTCCATTGCCAAAGCCGAACTGCCTTGCCGTTTCTCGTTGATGATCGGCAGCCAATCGGCGACCGTGCGAGGATGATCCGCATTCTCTTTCAAGTGCTCAAGGATAATACCCGCTCCGGCGACCGCCGATGGCGAGTATTCGATCATCGCATAGAGCCGATGTGTCAGTGTGTCCCACGAGTGCCATTTCGTGCCCGTGGCCGAACGGGAAATGATCGTATGCCCCACCGCGTCCGCTTTCATTCTCGCCCCCCAATCCGCCACGTTCGTCTTGAATGCCACCGGAGATTGACCGTACACCACATCGAAATATCTCCTCTGTTCCACACGGTGTTCCGGCGGTATTGTGTATTCGCCGGAGTGCAACATCAGACAAACCAACATCGCAACGAGCGGATCGGTGTAAATGTCAATCAGGCGTTCTTCGGTCAAATGTACCTTGTTGTGAACAAAAACATCCTTGTCGTGAACGCAGGTAAGATGAAAAGCACGGTACGGATGCAAACGCGCACCTTGCTTCACCGTAGGCGAATACATGTGTGGTAATGGTCGCGTTCGCATCACCGGATCAATTCGGTACAGACGCGAAATAAACATTCCCCAATATCGCGGCCTTATTATTGCCGGTGATACGAAAGGGTAAATGAACGGCGTGTACTCTTCGAGGAACTTGTCGAACCGCTCTGCAAGTTGCCGGACGTCTTCCTGCTCCGCCGCCACCGATTCGGAATTGGATGAGTTTTCAGATGACATTTTCTGGTCTTTCGTAAAATGGTTTCGGCTTGATCAAGGGAAGGGGTCTATTCTTTCAAAAAGCCGTACTCATAGACTTTCGGTTCGATCTTCTTGGCCATCGTCTTGAGTGCCGCACGCAGGGCGATAATGAATCCGGTATAGGTTGCGTCGTCGGATTTATTGTTCATTATGCCCTTGTCGTTACGACCTTGAAAATGTTCCTTAATGTCATACAAACTTGCGTTGACGTTACATTTCGGCTGGGCGTGATATACCTCAAGCCGCCAATAAACGGACATTTTTGAGGTCTTGAAAATTCGGTTGCATGAGTGTAACGAGTTCGGCTTTGTAGTCCG
>JGI24702J35022_10002489_pt1 | contig 11245 bp, 11 predicted proteins | sample TergutTh196P4_FD_35022 | JGI IMG/M metagenome (IMG submission 35022)
GTCTAAACAGGCGAACGGTTCGCCGTCGATCAGCCTCGGCAAGGCGTCGAGCAATCCCTCATTCCACAGCGAATATATTTTCCTCATCAAAATTTCACCCTCGAATCTTACTAACCGGAACTCCTGCGGCAGTATTTCACAGGCAGTACGGTATTCGCATGTCACATAGTTGCCGCCCGCTATCCAGCAAACCTTTTTTTCGTTCATAGCCTGCCTGCATTCAGCGTAAATGGTCATGACAGAGTTCAGTTCACGGTCAGTTGTGATCGAAATTCCAATAGCATCGGGCTGAAACGACGCTGCTCTGCGGGCAAGTTTTACATCGTCTACATTATTCAAAGCGCTGTCAAGGATCAACACCTGGCATCCCATTTCGATCAACACAGATGCAAGGTATTCCAAACCAAGTGGTTCCTGGGTTTCGGGGTCGTAGAACAAACTCTGATTCAATGGTCTTATCAATACCCAGCGCATAGCATTTGTATGAATGATGGACAGTTTCTGCAACCTATCGTTGTTAGATCGTCATCGCACTCCCTGATTTTTTTGGATTAAAAGCGTATCGGCATACCGGTAATCCCCGTTTTGTAGATGGTACCATGCGACGTTATGACGTATCAGAGGAACATCAAGGTTTTTGCTTCCGGCTATCTGCGACAGTTTAGAAGCCATATTTTCAGCATCCTTGCGCCTGTTCGCCTTTTCGTACACAACGGTAAGGTTGAGCATGGCAGGAATATGTGTTTCGGATAACTTGACGACAATTTCCAATTCAATTTGTGCGCAAAGGTCTTTGTTCAGATGCATCAGCGCCAGTGCCATGTTGCTTCTTATATCCAAATGTTTCGGCGTTTGCGACAGTATTTTCTTACACTCCTGCACCGTTTTTTCAAAATCGCGTGCATGGTAGGCCTGCGAAACCGATTGCAATGAAGTCAAAGCCGCCTGCCCGGAACTTCTCTGGTTTGAAATTTTCTTTGCAGATTTGTCCACCCAGATTTTCACCGTTTCCTGAACACGGTGGTGCATCCTGTAAGGTTCCAATTTTAGCAAATTAACCCATATAGTTTCATCTTCTATGGGAAGGCCCTGATCTATTTTTGCCGATACCTGATGCATCAACTGGTCGACTTCCATGGAGTAGGGTAATGTATCGGCAACGGCATACATTTCAACTGCTGTTTTGTATGCATGTTTGTCGTGGAAATACATCCTGATACTCTCGATATCAGAATTTTGAGCCTTTGCTTTCAGGGATGAAAAAGCAACAAGGATGACGAATATTGCAAAAACGGACGTTTTCATGATTGTTGGGATTGGGATGATTAATGTACGGGAGCGCACGAGCAACCGGTGATTACCCTGCTTCCGCCCGACGAGGCAGGAGGGGTGTATCCTACACAATTGCATGGCGCCCTCATCTTATTGCAAACGCAAATGGTGGAGGTGGTGGTAACGAGATTACAGATACATTCGGAAATGGTTTCCGTTGTTCTGGTATTATATGCCGAATAATCAACAAAAGCCGTTTCGAGTCCGGGTACCGGAAAATATTTGTCGTCAACCATTACATGCAATGTAGGGGTTTCAAAACCGCCGTCGGTGGGTTGAGGTCTGTCATTGGGTTTCATATACTTGATTATTTTGAATGTGAATCAGTTTTTCGAGTTGCATCAGGGTGAGACGTCTGTTCAACGTGCAGCGCAAACTGCCCTCGTGACAAAAGGATTGGCTGACGTCGAACACTTTTGAAATACAGTCGCCTGCACAATGCCATTTGCAGAAACAATCGCGACAATACGCAATATTTTCGACCGAATATTTTTGTAACCGCTTGATTTTGTCTGTATCAAAAACAAATTCTTTCCGGTTGAAGTCGTACCTGCCATAATGGAAAAGTTCCGCTTTAGGATGATCGCTTTCCGTTACTTCGTAACACGAGGTCACCATGCCGTCGGGGAGCACGTTAAAACCATCGCCTGTAGCGGCGCAAAATTTAGAAAGCAGCGAATCGAGGCGCAAGCCGCTGTATATTAATTTTACGCCGATCTGTTCTGCTTTTTCCATCGCCCGTGCATAATACCTGATAAAATCGTCGTCCGACGGGGCCTCCTCGCCGGTTGTCAAACATCTGCCGCACAGCCATACCGGTTCTATATGCAAAAAGGTAATATTAAATTCTGATTTGAACCATTCAACGATTTCTTCCATCCGGCGCACATCCTTCCGGGTGATCGTAGCCCTTACGCCATAACTGAATCCGTGTGCATCCAAAAATTTCATATTGTCCCGGATGGTTGCGAACGAGCCGGAACCATCTGTTCTTGGCCGGTTGTAGTTCTGAATATCGGCAGGCCCGTCGATGGAGATATTCAAATTGGTAAATTTTTGAAGGATGTATTCCCTTTGTTTTTCGTTGAACATTCCGTTGGTTGCGGCGAAAATCTCTACATCAAGTCCTTTTTTTTCGGCAAGTTCGTATGCATAATCAACGGCTTCGGTCACCAATTCCCACGCGGTAGTGGGTTCTCCGCCTCCGTGAAAACCTACCGCAAAGCGTGATAAGCCGATCAATCCTGCATTGCCGGCAACTATGTCGATGGCGGCTTTTGCCGTTTCCAACAACATGTCTCGGCTTTTTTTTCCGGCGTCGGCATAACAGTACCTGCACCGAAGATTGCATCTGCTGGTGGCAAACAACGTGACCTCATGAGGCATAAATACATAATTATCCGGAAAAACAGGTTTCTCCGGTGGGGCATCATTCAGGAATTTGTTTTGAAACAGGTGGTCAATAAACGATTGTTCGTTGTTGGCCAATGCTTCGCCATTGAAATACCTGACGATCGTATTGACGCCGGAACCGTTGATCACCCCAACTTTTTTGTTTAACGGAGCATACAGGATGTAAGAGCCATCTGTACGCCTGATGGTAAACAAATCGTTGTTGAATGCCGCCGTATCTTCACCAGGTTTCATACATGGTCACATAAAATGGCGACGACAGAAAGCCCAGAGACCCCAACTGACATAGAAAAGTTGCTATGGACGCTTCCAGAACCCCCGTGTGTTCCATACCGTAATGCTTGGATATTTGTGCAGAAATGTCCGACAGTGTATGGGTACCGTCCAACAGTCCGATAATTCTTTCCCCTGTTTTGTTCACTACACATTTGGCCTTTTCTGCACTCAAGACCATCTTGCCCTTTTCGGAGGCTTTACTGACGCGCTCCGAAAGTTTTGGGTTGCCGGAAGTTTTGTCCGTTTGTTCGTCTCCGGCAATTGGGAAGGCGTCGGATGTAAAAAAACCGGCTATTGCCGGCAATGTGCCGGCGCCAAGAGTGATCAGGAAATCCCTGCGATTGAATGTGTTGTTTTTTGTCATATCCTTATTCCTGTTGTTGCAGATTGATGATTACAGGGGTCGATCGCGGCGTTTCCGGCTGTGTTTGCAGGTTGATAATAACGGGTTGCGACTTCGTTTCCTCCCTTATTTCCGCAAGTTCTAAATAAAATTCCCTTCTTCCCTGCGTATTGTATCGCTCAATCTTTACAATTCCCACATCCTTCGCCAGCCAAACCCTATAGTGGAAGGGTGGTATCCCGCGCTGATGAAAATAATCATTACTTTTAAACTCATGTTCAAAACAGGCAAATGACCCTGCTTTCACGGTCAATGTTCCGGTATTGCCGATGATAAAATTCGATCCCGTTTTCGTTACCCTTGTACCGTTCAACGACGTGAAAATCGCTTTGTTGAGGCCGAGCAAAAAGCCATTTTCCGACTGTTCCGAACTGAATTTCTCGGTATGTAGAAGCGTCATTTTCGGTGAAAATCGATCGCCACGGTAATAGATTTTCATCACGCGCTCATCCATGGTCGCCCGTAAAACCGTATGGTGCACATATTCAAGCAATTTCCCCTGATTGTCGCAATAATCGTAACACAGCTCCACCCCCTCTTTTGACGGGAAAAAGATATCCTGTGCCGGCAAGCGTTTTCCTCCAAGGAATCCTATGATGACGATGAACAAATACTTTTTCATGGTGATTGATTTTTGTTTTAGAAACGCCAGCCAATAGTCAGATTGAATTGATGTGCAGGCGAACTGATTTCGAAGCCGTCGAGTTCCATTCCTCCACCGGCCATCAACCTGTACCCGCTGTCGATAAACCAGCGCTCACCAAGTTTCCAGATACATCCGACACCTATCCCGAAGACAGTCATTGACGTTTCGTCTTCATCTTTGTCGAACGTGTTGTTCACATCGAGTTGATCAATGTTGTTGGTTGCCAACAAACTGATCGCTCCAAAAGAGGGGCCAAGACGTATGTGGCATTTGTCTGACGGGGTGAACACATAATGATAGGACAACAAAACAGAGGAAGAAGTATACTCGCGATTGACCACGTCATCTATTTTTCTAGTATTGCCGCCTACCCCTATATCAAATGAAAGACGGTGCCGGGGATGAATATAAAATCCGATATCAATGGCTGCGCCTGCATGTACCATTGTTTTGACAGGATATTTTGTTGAACTTCCCGAGGTCGGATCAGGCGATAAAATCCCAATCGATAAGCCGAACTCCAGATACCATCTACGCCATTTTTCGTCGGAAGTCAACGGTTTTGCCTGTTGAACGAAGTTTACGTCCGGTTGTACGGTTTGTGTCTGTTGCGCAACGGGTTGTTCCTGATAGGTTTCGGGGCGTGATGGCGGTGCGACGGGCTGCTCCTGATGGGCGGGACGTGATGGCGGTACGGTGGTCACGGAAGATACCGGTGTTTTCACCATGTCTTTTGTAATTTGAAAAGTTACCGTCGGACAATTGTCATTGCCATCATTACCGTACACCATCACTTGATCAGGTATTTCGCCGAAATTGAACGACATACTGTAATCCAATATCGAAACTTGATCGCTGGCAACGAGGGTTTTGCCTCCTGCCTCTATCTTCATCATGATCGGCGCTACATAGGCGCCGTTCTTCATTGGAATTTCTATTTTTTCTGCTGTCAGTATTTCCACAACTACGGTTCCCCGACCGTCGTCGGTAATCGTACCCAAACGCACGGTGTAGGATTTATTTTCATAAGTGACCGTGTTCGGGCCAACATTACCAATAGCCGGATTTTGTGCTTTTACAGCAATACAGACAAAAAAGAATACAATGCAGCTAACTGAAAACTTTTTCATGGTGGATATAAAAGATAAAACTTTTCATTTCACGGAACAATTTTGCCACAAAGATACATTTTTTCCCTGACTGTTGCGCATAGCGGTACGAAATTTATATCTTTGGCCTTTGAAAAATAATTTATGTCGGATACAGTAGAATTTCGTACCAATAACTGGGATAAGGAGGATAAGGAACTCGACCGCTCGTTGCGGCCTGTCGGTTTTATAGAATTTAGCGGACAGCCGAAGGTGGTCGACAATCTGCGCGTTTTTGTGCAGGCTGCCAAGATGCGCAGCGAAGCGCTCGATCATGTATTATTACATGGTCCGCCAGGCTTGGGTAAAACCACTTTAGCCAACATCATTGCCAACGAATTGGGTGTTCATCTGAAACTGTCGTCAGGGCCGGTGCTCGACAAACCCGGCGATTTAGCAGGCGTACTCACCAACCTCGAAAAAAACGATGTGTTGTTCATCGACGAAATTCACCGCCTCAGCCCCGTAGTGGAAGAATACCTCTACTCGGCCATGGAGGATTATACCATTGATATACTGATTGACAAAGGGCCCAGCGCCCGATCGATACAACTCACGCTAAATCCCTTCACACTTGTGGGAGCCACTACCCGATCGGGATTACTCACCAGTCCTTTGCGAGCGCGATTTGGCATCACATGCCACCTGCAATACTACAATACGGAGGTGCTCACACAGATTGTGACACGCGCCGCCCGGATACTGAAAACCCCGATCAACCCGGAAGCGGCAACAGAAATTGCTTCGCGCAGCCGCGGCACCCCGCGTATTGCCAACGCATTACTACGCCGCGTGCGCGACTTTGCCCAGGTGAAAGGCGACGGAACCATCCATCTTGAAATTACACGTTACGCTTTGGACGCTCTAAACATCGACCGTCACGGCCTTGACGAAATGGACAACCGGATACTGCGCACCATGATCGAAAAGTTCCAAGGAGGCCCCGTCGGGCTAACCACCATTGCCACCGCCGTGAGCGAAGACGCCGGAACCATCGAGGAAGTTTACGAGCCGTTCCTGATCAAGGAAGGATACCTGAAACGCACGCCAAGAGGACGAGAGGTAACTGCCATTGCTTATACTCATCTCGGCATCAGTCGGTACAAAGACCCGGAATTGTTGTTTTAGCAGATATCTAATCCTTATTCAAATTAGGTTTTTCCCAGTTTTTGTTTACCTTTGTGCCCGTCTAAAAAAGTTTGAAGACTATGATTTTTCTATTATTGGGATTTGTTTTTATTGCCGGTTTGCACGCATACCCTGCTTCCCATACGCATTACATGCTTGTTGGGACGTATACCTCCGGAACAAGCACCGGTATTTATGTTTACAGGTTGGATGAGGAGACCGGTACGATGGAATACGTGAGTGATACTGATGCGGTTAATCCTTCGTATCTGGCAGTTTCAGCCGATGAACGTTTTGTATATTCTGTTGGCGAAAGCGGACGGAGTGAAGCTGTGGCGTATGCGTTTTCGTTCGACAAAATAACCGGCAAACTGAGCCAACTGAATGTGCAACCGACGAATGGTTCGGGGCCTTGTTATATCAGCGCCGACCGTGCAGGCCGTTTTGTGGTGACGGCGAATTATTCTGGAGGCAGTGTGAGTGTCTTTCCTCTCGCTGCCGATGGATCGCTACAGCCTGTGGCGAAAGTATTCGGGTTTGAGGGAGCGGGACCTGATGCCAACCGTCAGGACAAACCGTACTTGCATTGTGCTGTTTTCTCTCCAGATCAGAAATACCTGTTTGCGGCTGATTTAGGTACTGATCAACTACACAAATTTACCGCCAACAATACAGTGCCTTTTCTGACAACAGCTAACCCCGAAGCCTGCAAAGTTGAACAGGGTTCGGGTCCGCGTCACATGACGTTTCATCCCAACGGACGATTTGCTTATATAATTAATGAGTTGTCGGGGAAAGTAACAGTTTTTCACTATTCAAATGCTCATCTTGATCCGGTTCAATACATTGCTGCCGATACATCGGAAGGCGTCGGTGAAAAAGGAAGCGCCGATATTCATGTGTCGCCCGACGGTAATTTTCTCTATGCCTCCAATCGTGCAAACACCAATAATATTGCTATCTTTAGTATAAATGATGCCGATGGAAAATTAACCCTTGTGGGACATCAACCTACAGGCAGACATCCGCGTAACTTTCTCATCACTCCCAATGGGAAATATCTCTTGGTTGCCAATATGAACAGTAATCTGATACAGGTTTTTGAAATTGACAAGAAGACGGGACTTTTGAATGAAGATATATCAAAACAAATCAATGCTATAGATAAGCCTGTTTGTTTGAAATTAATCAGTATGAACTAAATAACATTTATCATGCACATTGCTATCGCCGGAAATATAGGTTCGGGAAAAACGACATTGACAGGCTTGCTCGCCAAACATTACGGTTGGAAAGCGCATTACGAAAATGCGGACAACAATCCCTATTTGGACGATTTTTATAGCGATATGCAATATTGGTCGTTTAATCTGCAAGTATATTTTTTGAACGAGCGTTTCGGGCAAATACAAAAAATCAGAAGTTCAGGATTAACAGTAGTGCAAGACCGCACCATTTACGAAGACGCTTATATCTTTGCCGCCAACCTTCATTTGATGGGATTGATGAGTATGCGCGACTATGCCACCTACCGTTCGTTATTCGACAAAATGACATCGTTCGTCCAACCGCCCGACCTGTTGATTTACCTCCGTGCATCCGTTCCTACATTAGTGAGGCAGATACAGAAAAGAGGACGCGCTTACGAAAGCGGTATCAGATTGGATTACCTCAACAAACTCAACGAACAATACGAGAACTGGATCAGCGAGTATACACTGGGAAAACTGTTGGTGGTGGATATAGACACAATTAAATTTGACGAAATTCCGGAAGACCTGCGCACGGTTATTAATCGGATAGATGGTTTGTTGCATGGGCTTTTCTGAAAGAAAGTAAAAAAAATCAAAAAGAAATCGTATTTTTGCAAATTAGTCAAACCATCTGAATTTTGGAATTATCTGTCATTCATGAATCAAACATTATATATTCAAAACAGTTTAACCCGTAATCGGGAAAAGTTTGAACCGCTCAATCCCCAGCATGTAGGATTGTACGTGTGTGGTCCAACGGTTTATGGCGACGCACATCTTGGGCACGCGCGTCCTGCCATTACGTTCGATTTACTGTTCCGCTATCTGACGCACATTGGATACAAAGTGCGTTATGTGCGCAACATCACCGATGTAGGCCATTTGGAAAACGACGCCGACGAAGGCGAGGACAAAATCGCCAAGAAAGCGCAATTGGAGCAGTTGGAGCCGATGGAGGTGGTGCAACATTTCACCAACCGCTACCATCGCAACATGGAGCAACTTAATGTATTGCCCCCCAGCATCGAACCACGTGCTTCGGGACATATCATTGAGCAGATACAACTCGTACAGAAGATCATCGACGCAGGTTTTGCTTACGAAAGCAACGGTTCGGTATATTTCGATCTCGAAAAATTCGCCAAACAGTATCCATACGGGCAATTGTCGGGGCGAGTGCTTGAAGACCTCGACACACAAACGCGAGAACTCGACGGACAGGACGAAAAACGTTTTCCACTCGACTTTGCGCTGTGGAAAAAAGCGGCGCCCGAACACATCATGCGCTGGCCTTCGCCCTGGAGCGACGGTTTTCCCGGATGGCATCTCGAATGTACCGCCATGAGTATCCGTTATCTCGGCGACACCTTTGACATCCATGGTGGCGGTATGGATTTGCTTTTCCCGCACCACGAATGTGAAATAGCACAATCAATCGCTGCACTGGGACACGACACTGTTCGCTACTGGATGCACAACAACATGATTACGATCAACGGTCAGAAGATGGGCAAGTCGTTAGGAAACTTTATCACATTGAACGATTTTTTTGCAGGGACGCACCCTGTTCTCGAAAAGGCATACAGTCCAATGGCCATACGGTTCTTCATCCTGCAGGCGCACTACCGCAGCACGGTCGATTTCAGCAACGAAGCGTTGCAGGCTTCAGAAAAGGGTATGCAACGATTGATGGCAGGCATCCGGACATTGAACAAACTCAAACCCGCAGAAAAAAGCACAATAACGTTAGACAACATCGAAGAAAATTGTTACCAGGCCATAAACGACGACCTCAACAGCCCTGTAGCGATTGCTCATCTGTTTGACGGATTGCGTATTATTAATCTGGTGCATGACGGCAAGGAAACGCTTTCGGAAGCCGACCTCGAACAACTGAAACGCACTTATCACACCTTTACGTTCGACATACTCGGATTAAAGGACGAAAAGAACCAAAACCAGATGGAATTGGTGACCGGCTTGGTGAACCATATCCTTGAAATACGCCAGCAAGCCAAAGTCAATAAGGATTTTGCCACGTCGGACAAGATACGGAATCTGCTCGTAGAATTAGGAATTGAGGTGAAAGACCGAAAAGGCGGGGCGGAGTGGAGTTTGAAATAATTGAGAGAAATAATGCGAATCAAAAAAATAATTAATAATTCTCATATCATGAATTTTATAGAAAATATCATTCAAAAAGCCAAAACCCAACAGAAACATATTGTTCTGCCGGAAGGTTTTGAAGAACGCACACTGAAAGCCGCCGATTTTGTATTGGCCAACGGTATTGCACAACTTACGATCATCGGTGCGCCAGACGAAGTAATCGGGAAAGCCTTATCGTTGGGATTAACCAACATCGGCAAAGCCAATATTGTCGATCCGAAAAATCATTCGAAAAAGAACGCTTATATTGATTTGATGGTAGAACTGCGTAAGGCAAAAGGCTTGACTCATGCTGACGCCGAACGATTGATCGAAAACCCGCTCTATTTGGGAGCGTTGATGATCAAATCGGGCGATGTTGACGGAGAAGTCGCCGGCGCTGCCAATGCCACCGGCGACGTATTGCGACCGGCTTTTCAATACGTGAAAACTCTTCCGGGAATCAGCGTCGTATCAGGAGCTTTTTTCATGCTGCTCAAGGATCATACATTTGGGCACAATGGTATTATGGTATTTGCCGATTGTGCCGTACATCCCGACCCTACCGATCGTGAATTGGCCGAGATTGCCGTTATCACAGCCAAAACAGCACGTACCGTTGGCGGATTTGAGCCCAAAGTAGCCATGCTTAGTTTCTCAACCAAAGGAAGCGCCAAACACGAAATGGTGGACAAGGTAGTCCGTGCCACACAAATAGCCAAGGAAATGGATCCGGGCCTGAACATCGACGGCGAAATGCAGGCTGATGCAGCAATTATTCCTGCCATCGGTAAAAGCAAAGCTCCCGGTAGCGCTATCGCCGGAAATGCCAATGTGTTGGTTTTCCCCACTTTGGAATCGGGAAATATTGCTTACAAATTAGTGCAACGGTTAGCCTGTGCCGAGGCTGTAGGCCCCGTATTGCAGGGAATTGCTGCACCCATCAACGACCTGTCACGCGGATGTTCCGTTGAGGATATCATCAGTTTGATAGCCATCACGGTAAATCAGGCGGCGAATTGATGAAAAAAAAAACGTCAAAATATCAAGACATTGTCCACTATCTTTTTACTTCTCTTCCCGTTTTTCAGCATTCCGGTGCAGTGGCGTATAAATCCGGTTTGCAAACCATCAGCGAGTTAGATGATTTTTACGGCCATCCGCACCAAAATTACAAAACCATTCACGTAGCCGGAACCAACGGTAAAGGTTCGGTATCACACATGTTGGCAGCGATCCTGCAGGGCGCGGGATACAGGACGGGGCTGTTTACATCGCCGCATTTGCTGGATTTTCGCGAGCGTATCCGAATTAACGGTAAGATGATTGCGAAAAATGAAGTAGTGGAATTTGTTGAACGAAGTCGTGAGATGTTCGACAAGGTGCAGCCGAGTTTTTTTGAGATGACCACCGCAATGGCGTTTGATCATTTCGCACGTCATGCAGTTGATATTGCCGTTATCGAGACCGGCATGGGCGGGCGTTTGGACGCTACCAA
>JGI24702J35022_10002490_pt1 | contig 11245 bp, 8 predicted proteins | sample TergutTh196P4_FD_35022 | JGI IMG/M metagenome (IMG submission 35022)
CCTGCTTCGCCTCTGTAAATATTAGCTCCGAAAATATCTATATCGGGACAATATTTTGCAAAATAATCAATAAACATAGTTTCGCCGTTAGAGATGATCACCGGCCTTTTTTGCGGGTCTAAAGATTTAATAAGTTTCGCGCAGTCATTAGCGAATTTATAATAAACTTCCGGATTGCCGTGAACATTGTTTGAGCCCAGCCAGCTGAAATTATTTTCATTGCCCAGCACCCATGCCAGCACATAAGGCTCGTCTTTAAAATCTTTCATCATCTGCTCTATGCTTTCGATCATGGCTTTTTGACATACGGGATCGGAATAATCCGTTCCCGCCTCCCATCCGACTCCGTTATCTATCGCATACATCCCTATAAGATTTCCCATAAGATACATAAATCCGTATTTTTCATAACCCGCTTTCAGCGCGTCTTTATTTAATCCTTTCGAATGATATATCCTTAAAGTATTTACGCCCATCTCTTTCATCAAAGCGAAATCGCCTACATTTTTTTCGTTCTTGCCCTGCTTCTCATTTCTGTTGGCGTCAACCCACGCTTCAAACGGAGCGTCTTGCAAACCGTTTTTATTATAGTCGTCCCAAGTCCAAGCGCTGGTAACATTTACGTCTCCGGGTTCCGGGGAAAAACCGGAACTGTCAGGCCCGAAAGTCATTTTCATTATTTTTTCAGGCGTAAGGCCTACAAGATTCACAGCGTATGTTATTCCTCTTACAACATAAGGTTTATCGTCAAGCATAAGCTGGAAGTGATTGTTATTATACTCAACAAGTTTTATTCTTCCCTGCCCTGAAATTTTCTTGATCCCTGTTTTCGATAGATCGATATGCTTCCTTTCAAAATCCTTTGCCGTGTTCGGCACAAGTTTTCCGGGATTTACATAAAAGACGTCATTTCTGACATCAGCGTCATATATGTTTTCCGCGATTAGTTCTTCACCGACAAGTTTAACGCCTATCTCCGGATGTTCTCTCGTGAGATATTTGATTCTTGAAATGCATACCGGCGCTATATACCACGGGGTTTTATACTTGGTGTATCCGTATGAAGAAGGAAAGAAAACCAAACAGGCATAATAAGCTTTTACGGCATGTTTGTAATTTCCGGCCTTGTCCAAAGCATAAGCGGCAAAGTACAGTTTTACCGCAGGAGCTTCGGCGGCAATACACCATTTATAAAAATCGAGCTGATAGTTGTCCGTATTAACAAAATTCCAGTGCGAGCCGTCAAGCTTATTTTCACTTTTAAATTTTTTGTAATCAGGCGAATTTTGGGCGCTGGTATTGTTGGGATAAACGCCTTCGCCTGAAGCCGTTCTCAAACCTTTGATATCTTTGACAGCATATTTGTAATCTTTTGTTCCTAAATTCTGAAACTCTCCGTATTTTTCGTAGTCAACCCATTCTTCCGTTCCGGCATCATAAATCGGAAAAGGTTTCGGATGAACATATATCATAGAATTATTATATTTTTCGGCTGCCGCAAGCATTTTTTGCAAATCACCCGTTTCTGCGCTGTTATTGTTTGCAATTTTTGCTCCGGAACACGAAGAAAGACATACTGCCGCCGCAAACAACAATGTAAATTTAATTTTCACAGCAATCCCCCTATTTCAAAATTAACGAATAATATACAGCAGCAAAACCTGCGCTGCCAGATTTACTGCATATAAAGCAAAAACCGTTTTTAAATTATTCGACGGAAAAAGTTTGTTTACTGCATAATCGTTCATCTGAACGTATACGCATTCGCTTATTGCGCGGATGTCTTTTTTGTTTATTCCGGGCGACATATTTTTTAAAAAATCCACAAACGGAAGGCGGTTTATAAAAAAACTGACTGCCTTTTTTACCGGCCACGGAGCATTTTTGTCATAAATAACGCCGGCATCAGCCCCTATGTCAAAAGCCTTATTTATTTTTTCCTGAAAATTGTCGTCAGCAGCATACCGTTCGGCTATTACAAAACAAACCGTTTTAAAAAACGGAGTCATTTTTTTATATCCGGCTTTTGTAACGGCAATAATTACGTATTTTTGTATGAAAAAAAATATCGCTGCCGGAAACAATGCCGCAAAAATAAGCAGCAATACAAAAAACAAAATATTATACGCGCCGTAAATATCAATGCGTACAAATCTGATTATTCCCAAAACGGCAAAAATCATGTTTGTAAAAATAACCGCAAGCGCAAATGCCATACACTTTCCTATTTTAGGTCCCAGTTCAGGCGCTTCTTCTTTGGAAAGTTTAAAATTAAGGTTGACGTTAAAAGCGTTCATTCAATACCCTTTAACTGCAGCGTGGAGTTTGGAGTGCAAAGAGCTGAGTAAAGCTCTCCAAACTTCTCTTTTCACTTTGTCTTTATTATAAGTTTTATTGACTGAAAAAGCAAAGAAGACGACAGATAATAGAGAAGAGAGAATAGATACGACAAAGACCGCCCTTTTTTTTCTCTATTCTCTATTCTCTATTATTTATTATCTGTATTTAAAAATACTTCTTGCAAAACCAGTAAAAATATAATACATTTGTATTCTAAAAACAAATATATGCTTTTAAGGAATAAAAATGGAAATTTTTGATAAATTACAAATTTTGGCGGACTCTGCTAAATATGACGCAGCCTGCACTTCAAGCGGAGTAGCAAACAATTCTGCTGCAAGCAGCGGCATGGGGAGCACATGCCTTGCCGGAGTATGCCACAGTTTTGCCGCTGACGGGCGCTGCATATCCCTTTTAAAAGTCCTTCAGACAAATATATGTATATATGACTGCAAGTACTGTTTAAACAGAAAATCAAATGCCGAAATAAAAAGAGCTGTTTTCAAACCAGAAGAGCTTGCGGATTTGACCATACAATTTTATAAACGCAATTATATAGAAGGCCTGTTTTTAAGTTCCGGCGTAATAAAAAATCCGGATTACACTTGCGAGCTTATGATCCGCACTTTAATGATTTTACGCAATGAATATAATTTTAACGGCTATATTCACGCTAAAGCAATTCCCGGAGCTGACAATAAACTTTTACAGCAGCTCGGCATGCTTGCCGACAGAATGAGCGTAAATATAGAAATGCCTTCTCAAAGCAGCCTTGCTCTTTTAGCGCCCGACAAAAGTAAAAACTCCATACTGGCGCCGATGAATTTCATAAAAGAAAGCATTTCTGAAAATTGCAGGGATTTAACCGTATATAAAAAGGCTCCAAAATTCGTCCCTGCCGGACAAAGCACGCAGATGATCATAGGCGCTTCGCCGGAAACCGACAGTCATATTTTAAAACTTACGGAAAGCCTTTATAAAAAATATAAACTCAAAAGAGTTTTCTTTTCAGCTTATATTCCTGTGTCTGACGACGCTATGCTGCCGTCATTGGATACCAGTCCGCCTTTGCTCAGGGAACACCGCCTTTATCAGGCTGACTGGCTTATGAGATTTTACAAGTTTGGCGCAAGTGAAATTTTAGACGATAATTCGCCGAATTTTAATCCGTTCATGGATCCCAAATGCAATTGGGCGGTAAATCACCCGGATTTTTTTCCTGTGGAAGTAAACAGGGCATCGTATGAAGAACTCCTTCGCGTGCCCGGCATAGGCGTGAGAAGCGCTCAAAGAATAATAGTTGCCAGACGCTGCAACACTTTGGATTTTTTGTCATTAAAAAAATTGGGTGTTGTCTTAAAACGCGCGCAGTATTTTGTCACATGCAAAGGCAAAAAAAATGACGGTTTGATAATAAAACACGATAATATTTTAAGATCTTTGATGTCGAAAAAAGAGTTTGACATGTACAAAGACATGAATTACCCGAAACAGCTGGATTTTATTGAAGCTGAAAAACTTTTAAACGGAGGACATATCAAGGGGACGGAGGAAATGACATTAATGTCACTTCCTCCGTCCCCTTGATATAGCAGCAATGGCAAATTTTATTAATCGCAATATAATCTATTATTACGACGGAACTTTTGACGGATTTTTATGCTGTGTATTTGAAAGTTTCACGCGCAAAGAAAAACCTGCGGATATCGTAAGCGAAAAAAATATTCAGCCCGGTCTGCTTGAGCGATACCGCATAATGACGGATGCAGAAAAAGCCGGACGCGTGAGGAAATCCATACCGAAAGAAATGGGAAGCGAAGCGCTGCCTTTTTTGGAAAGCGCTCTGATGACATGCCTTGAACATAAAGAAATGCATATGCTTGATTTTATGCGGCTGGGATATAAAACCGGACCGAAAGTTATGAATATGCTTGCAAACGATACGGTGCTGACTCTCACAAAAGCCGTAAAACAAATGACGCACGAAGCGCATAAATTTACGGGATTTGTCCGTTTTTCGGTTTACGAAGGTTTGCTGGTTTCAAAAATAAAACCGAAGAACTTCGTTCTTCATATTCTTGCGCGGCATTTCGCCGAAAGAATGCCGGACGAAAAGTTTGTGATTTATGATGAAACCAACAAATTTATCTGCGCTTATGCCAAAGGCAGATACGTTATTTCAGAATCTGACGAAGTGAATATTCCGAAAGCTGACGCCGAAGAGCAGGCTTACAGGGATTTATGGAAGATGTTTTATGACACAATCGCCGTTAAAGGACGCGAAAATCCAAAATGCCGCATGACGCTCATGCCTAAAAGATATTGGAGCAATATGACGGAATTTCAGTAACGGCAGAGAGCGGTTTGGGAGCGGCAAAGCCGCAATATCCGGCTGCTCGCAAAGCGCGCTAAATAATTCGCCCGCTATTTACAATGCTATTTTTTTACTATAGCAGACTAACTTAATATAGTCTCGTTTATCAGAAATGATTTTCGAGGAAATTTTAATTTTTTTATGACGCGCATACCCGAAGAAATTAAAATTTAACTGAGAAATGGGACTATATTAAGTTAGTTTGCTATAAAATCAACATCCCTGCGGATTGAAAGATAACTTCAGGCTTATACTAACTTTCTTATTAATTCTTCTTTATCTCCGTAAAGCATGTCTATCATCGGTATTTCTATCATAGTATAACATCCGGGCTGCTGTTTCATTGAGGCCCTTGCGGCCGCGACAAGAATCTGTGCGGTAAGAGCCGGATTATTTATTTTCATTTTAAATTCAAATATCTGGTTATGCGTTTTTCCTGAAACGCCCTTTCTTACCATATGTACGCCGTGTCCGGTGTCTTTCAAAGCGTCGACATCGTCAACTTTTATCACATGCGTTTCATCGTGAACAAAATACTCGTCGGATTTTATCTTTTTTGCTATTTCGTCAAAATTATAACCGTCTTCAATTTCAATATAAACCATTCTGCGGTGCACGGATGCGCCTGACGGTATAGTCATTGACAAAGAGTTTTTTACGCCCTTTATCGCTTTAACGGCTGCGGAATGCCCCATAGACATTCCCGGACCAAAATTTGTATATGTTATTCCTTTAGGAGCTGCGATTTCAATAAGAGCGCGCACAACCGAATCCGATCCGGGATCCCAGCCTGCTGAAAGTATGCTGACTTTACCGGACTCTTTTGCCGCTTTATCAAGTTTTTCGCGCACCGCAGCAATATTTTGATGTATATCAAACGAATCTACGGTGTTTAGTCCGCTTTTAAGACACTCTTCGGCAATCTCCGGTATATCGCGCGAAGGTCTGCAAAGAATAGCGACATCAGGTTTTATTTTAAGTCCGGAAAGTTTTTTTACAATCTGTATGCCGGCTAATTCTGCATTGTTTTTTGAGTCGGCATGTTCGCTTATTACTCCCGCAATCTCAAAATCTTTCGCGCAAATCAAAGCTTCAAAAACATATTTTCCAATATTGCCGTATCCTGCTATTGCCGCTTTAATCATTGTTAAACACGCTCCTTCTTTATAATTTACTTTAATGCCGCGTCCTTAAAACAGTTGTCATTACAGCAACCGGCGCTTGCCGTTTGCAGCTGCCGTTCTCCATTCGCTATTCTCCGCCGTTATTTCTCTGTCGTATAACTATATCCTTTTCCGGCCTTTTTCACTTTTGCCGCGCCGGGAAAAGGAAGGTGCGTGCCGGCTATCAAAAGTTTTTCTTTGGAGGCTTTTTCAAGAAATTGTTTTCTGGTTTTTGCTGATTTCTCGGCGTCAATGTCAAAACGTCCGCTTATATCCGGCCTCGGAAACTGCAAGTCGGCGCAATGAATTAAATCCGCGATAAATAACAATTTATTTTCACCGGACTCAAGTAAAAAAACCGCTTGGCCCGGAGTATGCCCGCTCGCATCTAACGCTTTTATGTTTGAAGTTACCATATCATCATAATTAAAAATTTTTACGGAATCGCCGTATGCCGAAACGGTCTGCTTTGCCATATCAAAATTTTCCTGCCTTGACGGAAACTCTTCCGCCGATTTGTCGGAAAGCCAGAAATCATATTCGTTTTTTCCGATTTTCACCGCGGCATTAGGAAAAACGATTTTATCATCTTTGACAAGACCGCCGATATGATCTCTGTGCATATGCGTAATAAGCACAATCGTTATGTCTTCCGGTTTTACATTAAGTTTTTCCAATCCTTCCATAAGCCCTTTTCCAAAACCTGTGTCGATAAGAACCGTTTCTTCGCCGTCTTTTATCAAATATGTCATAACGGCCGTCGGGGCTTTTCCGGAAGGAACGTATTTTTTCAAAATCTTTTCATCGGCGCCTTCAAAAACAGAAAGATCGCGTTCGCCGACAGAATCGGCAATTGCCCAAACTTCGACATTGCCTATTTTATAGAGTTTCGGTTCATTTGCCTGCTGGGCAAAAACCGCTCCAAAACAAAACATTATGACGCAGCATACTGCTAAACTTTTCTTTATCATGCTTTTCTCCTTTTAACTCTTCACTCTGATATTAGCTATCTTTCAACATAATCATACGGAGTTCTTTGGTACACAAAATAATTAAGCCAGTTATAAAACAGAAGATTGGCGTGCGCTTTCCACGTTATAACGGGTTTATTATCAGCATTATTTTCGGGAAAATAATTTACAGGTTTTTCTATGGCAAGCCCTTTATCCAAATCCCGGAAATATTCATTCGCGAGAGTATTTCTGTCGTATTCGGAATGTCCTGTTATGAAAAAATTTTTTGAATCTTTGTCGCACGCCATATATATGCCGGCATCTTTTGAACGGCTGAGAATAAGAAGCCCGTCATTGCGCTCCACCGCATTTTCGTCCAGACCCGTATGTCTTGAATGAGGAGCGTAAAAAATATCGTCAAATCCGTCAAGAAGCAGATGCCCCCGTACCGTTTTTTTATGCTCAAAAACGCCGAACATCTTTTTATCCAATATATGCTTTTTAATTCCGTAATGATAGTACAAAGCCGCCTGCGCACCCCAGCAAATATGGAAAGTCGAAAAAACATTCGTTTTCGACCATTCCATAACGGCGCACAGTTCCCGCCAATAATCCACTTCTTCAAATTCCAGCATTTCCACGGGAGCGCCCGTTATGATCAATCCGTCAAAATGTTTGTCTTTGACGTCTTCAAACGTTTTGTAAAATTTAAGAAGATGTTCGGCCGGAGTATTTTTTGATGTATGGCTTGCAGTTTGAAGAAGTTCGACGTCAACCTGTAAAGGCGTATTTCCTATGAGACGCAAAATTTGCGTTTCCGTCTCAATCTTTTTAGGCATCAAATTAAGTATGGCTATTTTCAGCGGACGGATATCCTGCATCATGGCGCGATTTTCGTCCATAATAAATATATTTTCTTCGTTTAAAATTTTGTGCGCCGGTAAATCTTTCGATACTTTGATCGGCATAATTACAAACTCCTTTAAAGACAATTAATAAATACGGGGCTCTCTAAAAACCCTACTTTTGTCATTGCGGGCTTGACCCGCAATCTATGCTTCACGACGAGATTGCGGCTCGGAGGCCGCAATGACGACACTGAAAATACAGGTTTTTAGAGGCACCCATACTGTTTAATCATTTTTCATTTCGCAAATCCTGTCCGCATATTTTATCATATTTACATACAAACTATAGCATTTTACGCATTGCCCGTTGTTGCCATGCGTCCATACATCTCTGGGTCAGGGGGACGGAGGAATTGACCACGCTGTTTGTGGTAAATTGCTCCGTCCCCCTGACACACAGCCACGATAAAATCAACGACAGCTCAGCTTTTATTCTCTCATTGCTTTTTTTATCGACGATATGTATTGCGCAAGTTTTGGGGCGGCGTTTTCTTTGTGCTGCTCGATTATTTTGACTATGGCGCTGCCTATTATTACTCCGTCGGCATGTTTTGTCATTTCTTTTGCCTGCTCTGCGGTCGATATCCCAAAACCGACAGCCACGGGCGTATCGGTAAACTTTTTTATTTTTTCAACCATGCTTTTGATATCGGTAGTTATATTTGCCCTTACGCCCGTAACGCCAAGCGAAGAAACAAGGTAAATAAAACCTCCCGCAGATCTTGCTATTTTTTCTATTCTTTCATTTGACGTCGGCGCTATAAGCGTTATGATATCTATGCCGCAATTATCCGCGAACTCCTTTACTTCGTCCTGCTCCTCAAAAGGCATGTCCGGAACGATTATTGCGCTTATGCCTGTTTCTTTGCATTTTTTAAAAAAGTTATCGTAACCGTACGTAAGCAGAGGGTTGAGATATGTCATAAAAGTTAAAGGGACCTGCGTTCTTTTTTTAACTCTTGCAGCCATATCAAAAATATCATTTAAACCTATTTTTTTTGCAAGCGCTCTTGCCATTGCGTTTTGTATAACTTCTCCTTCGGCAACAGGGTCGGAAAAAGGAATGCCGATCTCTATGAGATCCGCCCCGTTTTCCGCCAAAGCAACAATAAACTCTTCAGTATCTTTAACGGAAGGATCACCCACCGTAAGATAGACTATCAGCGCTTTTCCATTTTTAAAAATTTCTGAAATTTTATTTGACATTTAAAACCCCCTTTTTAAAGACAGATAATAGAGAATAGATAATAGAGAAAAAATATGGAAAAAAGCTATTGTCTTATCTGTCTCTGTTTTGTCCGGCGTTCAATCCACACTCAAAACTCTTTTAACGGCAACCGCTCCGCCACCCCTCCAAAGGATGGGAATTAACACGGCTTGTGTCGTATCTATTATCTGTCGTTTAAAGACAGCTAATAGAGAATAGAGAAAAAATATGGAAAAAAGCTATTGTCTTATCTGTGTTTCCGCGCCCATCTCGTCTGCCGGATGAGAATTAACGTCTTTGCCGTATTTATTATCTATTATCTATTCTCTATTATCTGCCGTTCCCGTATCATTGCCACGTCCTTATCTCCTCTTCCGGAAAGAGTTACGACTATTATTTCTTCTTTTTTCATTTTCGCGGCTATTTGCATCGCGTGATAAACGGCGTGAGCCGATTCTATTGCGGGAATAATGCCTTCGGTAACGGAAAGAAACTTAAAAGCTTCTACTGCCTGCCCGTCATTGACCGGCACATACTCGGCTCTTTTTATGTCATGCAGGTATGCGTGTTCAGGACCTATTCCGGGATAATCAAGCCCTGCAGAAATGGAATAAACCGGAGCTATCTGTCCGCTTTCGTTTTGGCAGAAATAAGATTTCATGCCGTGAAATATTCCGACTCTGCCGATTGAAATTGTCGCCGCTGTTTGCGGCGTATCAATGCCTTTGCCTGCGCCCTCGCAGGCAATGAGCTTAACATTTTTATCGGCGATAAAATTGTAAAAACTTCCTATCGCATTTGAACCGCCGCCCACGCAGGCAATTACTGCGTCGGGAAGCTTTCCTTCTTTTTCCATTATCTGTTTTTTGATTTCTTTGCTTATAATGCTTTGAAAATCCCTTACTATTTCCGGAAACGGATGAGGTCCCATGACCGAACCTAATACGTAAAGAGTATCTTCGACCCTTCTGCTCCATTCTCTCATTGTTTCGCTGACAGCGTCTTTCAAAGTTTTTGTGCCGCTTTTTACCGTATGCACTTTAGCTCCTAAAAGATTCATTCTAAAAACGTTCAGCGACTGTCTTTGAGTATCTTCTTCTCCCATAAATATTTCACATTCCATTCCCAAAAGCGCCGCCGCAGTCGCGGTCGCCACGCCGTGCTGACCCGCTCCGGTTTCTGCTATGATCCTTTTTTTGCCCATTTTTTTAGCAAGCAGGACTTGACCGAGCACATTATTTATTTTATGAGACCCCGTATGATTTAAATCTTCTCTTTTTAAATATATCTTTGCCCCGCCGAGTTTTTCAGTCATGTTTTTGGCATAATAAAGTCTTGAAGGACGTCCCGCATAATCATTGAGCAAAGAATTAAGCTCATCGTTAAAATCCTTGTCGTTTTTATAATGATCGTATGCGTCTTCAAGCTCTTTTACGGCGCTCATAAGCGTTTCCGGAATATATTGCCCGCCATGTATCCCGAATTTTCCTTTTTTCATTTTAGACCCCTTTTAACGGCAGAGTGGAGAGTGAAGAGTGAAGAGTGGAGATACTGCAACTGCTTTGTCTTTTGCCGTATCTTCACTCTTCACTTTTCACTCTTCACTCTTTTATTTTAAATACTCTTCACTCTTTTTTATTATGTCTACGATTTCTTTTATCTTCTCAAAATCTTTTACCCCGTTTGTTTCAACGCTGCTGCTTAGATCTACGCAGTAAGGATTTAAATCTTTGATTATTTCCGTAACGTTTTTTGCGTTTATGCCTCCGGCAATAAAAAACGGTTTTTTGTATTCCTGTATAAGTTTTCCGTCAAAAGTTTTGCCGGTGCCGCCGTATTCTCCGGACGCATACGTGTCAAAAAGCACAAAATCGGCTTTTGTGTCAAAATCCTGCACCTTGTGTTTGATCCTTACGGCTTTTATAACCGGTTTATTTATTCTTTCTTTTAACCTGTAAATATAAGCTTCGTCTTCATCGCCGTGAAGCTGCACAAAATCGATCACATTGTCCGCGCAAAGCATTGTTATGTTATCTATTTTTTCGTTTACAAATACGCCGACGGATTTTATATCTTTATCAAGAAAAGATTTAAACTTCGCCGCTTCTTCAAAACTTATTTTCCTTTTTGTGCCCGCAAAAACAAAACCTGCATAATCTGGTTTTGCTGCGTTTACATATTTTATATCTTCTTCTCTTTTAAGTCCGCATATTTTAATTTTTATCATGATTTCCTTTTTGGAAGCTCGGAAGCTCGGAAGTTCGGCAGCTCGGCAGCTCAGAGGAGATCCGGTCGTTTTA
>JGI24702J35022_10002491_pt1 | contig 11243 bp, 2 predicted proteins | sample TergutTh196P4_FD_35022 | JGI IMG/M metagenome (IMG submission 35022)
TTTGATATGAAAACTCCATCATTTGTTTCATATATTCATGATTGGCACTGTTTTCTTTACTTCCCTCAAATTCAAGATCATTTTCTTTAAAGGAAATAGTAAATTTCTGTTTTTTGGGATCAGAAATAATAAATTCGCCCAGCATAACCGAATCCGCTACTAAGGTGTAGATTCCTGCATCTAATGGAATGTTGTTTTTAAGCGTAATATCTTTTTCAAATTTTAAAGATTGAAAAGGGGTAAACTTCTTTTCTTTAACATCATATACATACACAAAAAGTGAATCGGCGGTAATGACTTCATTTTTCACTCTAATTTGATAGCCGGTTTGAGCAGAGCAATTAACAATAAAAAATTTAGAATTAAAAACTAAAAGAATAAAGCAGAAATAAATTGTAATTGAGCGTTTCATTATATAAATTTTTTGGTGGGCAAAAATAGTAGATTTTTTTTCTCATTATTTTTGCTTTTAAAAAAACAGTTAGATATAGTTTTTTGCTGCGAACTTACATTTATCTATATGCAGGACAGGAAATGCTTGTTTGAGGTTTATAGAACGCCAAGCGTAATTTAAAACCTAATGTCCATACATTTATTTTATCTGAAAAAGATACAAGGGTAAGATTTTGAAGATCTTCGTGGGAAGTGTAATTGCTGCTTAGGTTGCGGTAGTTTTTGTTGGGATCGTTTAAACCGCAGTCGAAATAAACGCCGGTGTAAAGATAAGCACTATTACCCAAACGCCACTTTACCCCCGATTCTAAAGCAATCATTGCCATAAACCCAAAGCCAAGAGTGCCTTTTACCTCGCAGCCCTCAATATTACCTAATGGTGCATTTGGGTCTGCCACTGCCGAGTTGGTTGAGTAATTGTCTATATCCGGGTAATAACCAATATTATAAAGTGATGTTACTGCTGAGGTGTAACTGTTTTTAAGCAAAAACATAACTTTTACTCCTCCCATAGCATAAAAATCAATCTCTTTATTTTTTTTAGAATATTTAGACTGATTTTGTTTGGTTTGAAACTGAAGCATTACCGGTATGGATAAAAATACAGGGTTTTGTGTTTCGTAATACCTTTCTATCTTTGAATTTAAGTCGTAGCGATTATTAGCACAATCGGTTTGTGCAGGAACAAAACTCTCTATATTTTCGGCATTGGCTTTAACCTTATAGAATCCCATACCAACACCGGTGTGAATGCCCCATTGAGGACTGAAAAATCCTGTAAATCCAACCCCTGCATCGAAACTATAACCGAGTGTAGCATTTTTTTGCAAAAAAGAAGCGATACCTCCTGCACCATATACAGAAAATTCTTTTAGCGATTTTTTTTGCGCAGAAACAGGCGGCAACACGAATGTAAATAATAACAAATATAAAACAGTAAGAGAGTAAGGGCGTAAGTTTTTTTTCTTTTTCATTTTAAAATCATTATTTTCAAACATTTTAATGGTGTGCGAATCAAATAAATACCTTGCGGAACATCGAGTGTGAGGGTAGTGATGCTGTTGGTGGCAGTAGTGTTGTAAAGAAGCATACCCAAATAGTTATACACTTCTATATGCGTATCTTTTACAATTCCATCAATAGTGAATGGGTTGCCCGACATTACCGGATTGGGATAAACAATCAAATTCTCAATGCTGTTGGAATCAGAAATACAACTCTTAGGAGAAACACAAAAATCAATCTTTTTTTGGGAAGAACAAACTTTGATCCCTTCTGTAGTTGTTATTTCAAAAGAATAATCTGCGGGTGCTAAATAATCTGTTGGATTTGGACCCGCAGAATAACTGAACTCATTGTAAGCAAGCGGATCGGTTATTGGGTTATCATCTTTAAACCATTTACATTCGCGAACTTCATACCCATATTCCGCTATTTTTTTAATATTGAGCATAAAACAGTTACAGCAAGAAAGGTTGTTATTGCAACAAATGGTATTCACACAAGTATCGAAATCAAGTCCGTAAAAATTACCTTGAATGGTAACATCTTTTTTAATTTCAAATGTGTATGGATTATTTGTTGAAACTATTGAATCATTAATTGTCCAGTTTACGAAGAAGTAAGAAGAAAGCGGATATGCTGTAACCGTAACACTGTTGCATCCGTATTCCGAAAAAATTGTATCGGTAATTTGTGCTTTACCATAATCCGAATTATTTACCGTAACAGTTACATTATAAGAGATTTTTTCAAAATTAGCGACTAAATTACGGTGACAGTCTGCGTCAATTAAAAATTCTGAATTTGTTGAAACTACTTCACCATTTTCTGTCCAATTTATAAATTGAAAACAATCGTTAGCACTTGCTGTTACTGTTTTTTTCCCATGCGCAATATTATTACCCCCACCTGAAACTGTACCACTTCCTTCCGGGTTTGTTGATAATGTAATTTTATGGGTAAAATTTGCTATCAAAGAACAGGTTTTTTCGACTACAAAAGTATAAGGATTTTCAAACTTATCTGCGACGCCATTGTCTATTGTCAGTCTCCACTTTTCAAAGTTAAAACAGGAAGAATCTGCAATTGCTGTTATTGTAATGGTGTCTCCTACAAGGACACTAATTTCCCCTTTAGGAACCACTACATTTCCATATTCTTCTTCAGGAAATGTTGTCACAATAATAGTTACAGTACTATCTATAATGGAAAAATTATCAATTTCATGTTCTCCACCAACAATTGGGGAAGCACTTAGCGAGTATGTACTCCCAAGTGCTATCCCCATAATCATAAATAATATTTTTTTCATATTAAAGGTAAATCAATTATTGTTTTACCACTTTGCTAACCATTACCCCTTTTTCAGTATAAACATATACCAAATAGAACCCCGGTGCCAATGCCGACACAGATAGTTTTTCGTTGAAATGATCATCCCTAATCAGTAAAGAGCCCGTTATGGAATAAATTTTTACCTGTTCTATTTGCAATTCGGTTTTGATAAATATTTCGGTTTGGGCAGGATTAGGATAAATGGAGATTTGTTGTGTTATATTTTCATCAATACCAACAGTGGTAACATCCAAATCACAAGTAACCGGTATTGCAGCATAATATACACAATCACCACTCTGGGTAGCACAAATAGATATTGTACCTGTACCCATAATGTATAATTTGTAGTCTGGTGAAATGATAGCAACATTACCATTACATATTTCATAATGGATAGGTAATTCTGCTCCAATTGTGTTTTGGGGTAATTCTATCGGATTATGACCGGCATTTATTTCAGATTTTAGATATTCACACAAATTTTCAGGTATATCATTATTCGGATTACATCTATTAATGTGAAAATTCATCCAAACATCAGATGTACAGTACTCATTTTGGGTACCACAAGGCACCTTGAGTTCAACATTTTCTACATCAACACCTGCAAAGGGAGTATCCAAATTGCCAAGTGGTTCTGTCCAAAACACTTCAACAAATATCAAATTTCTACAAAGTGTAAAAGCATCTTTACCAATAAAATTTACCGAAACAGGAATTTTAAGGGTATCCAAGTTGCAACCCCAGAAACTGGAATTACCAATAGAAGAAATAGTATTTGCAAGGGTAAGATTTTCCAAACTTTCGCAATCACGAAATGCATGATCTCCCACAGAAGTTACGCCATCTGCAATTTCTACACTCTTTATTAAACTTCGCAACAAATTCCATGGCACAGGTTTATCATCAAAGTTAAAATCCATCATATTATCATTACCTGTAATTGTAAGTGTGCCATCCGTTAATTTTGCAATCACAGTAGTATCATATTCAGGTGCACCTATATACCATTCGGCAGAAACTACCGTTAGAGTGCCGGAAGGATTACAACTGCAAGTAATTTCATAGTTTTTATCCACAGGACAATAATCAAATATGATGGGGTAAGTATCGGGCGGAGAGTCAAAACCTGCCTCACAGGAAATTATTGGTTTTTCATCTAATACAGATTCATCTTCATCACAAACAAAACCTTCGTAATAGTAGGTAAATTCCGGATTTGGTTGATATTGCAAGCGTGTGGTATCGTTGGCAGTGATACAAAGCGGTGCTTTATTAACAATAAATGGTAAAGAAATAGAATCGGCGGCGTTGTACTCACAATTTCCCTCTTGAATGGCAGTAATAATAGCCGTGCCTGCTCCCTTAATCATAAGTGTATAACTATCAATTTCTGCTACAAGCACATTATCACACAGATAAGTAATGGGTAAACCGGCATCGCTTGTTTCCGGCAAGGTAATTACCTCACAACCGTAGGTAACAGAAGAGGGAAGTTCAAAAGTTATGGTTTGACCATTTGATTTTATAATATTGAAATCTTTCCAAACATCAAAAATGGCATAATCGCATTCAGTTCCGGGCGGAACATGAAGGTTTATAGTTGATGTATTTAAATAATAAAACGTATTTTCAGGAACTCCAAGCGGAGTAAGCCATTCCACATAAACATCTTCCAAATCAAACATCCATCCAAATGCTTTTTCGCCAATATGAGTTACCGATTCGGGGATGAAAACGTTTGAGTAACTTGTTGAATAAAATGCACTGTTTCCAATAGTGGTAACACTTTCAGGAATAGATAATGAATCGGTTAAGTTGTAGCACCCGCGAAAACTGTGTTCACCAATAGAAATGAGCGTTTGGGGTAAATATAAATTTTCGGTGGGCAAATTTTCGTGACTGAGGAAAGCATAATTGCCGATATTAGTAACACCTTCTTCAATGTTTACGGTGGTAATATCAAAACGCCAACTATCCCAGAGGGTTGTTCCTGCTGTAAAGTCTTTCATATCGCCCTCACCGCTAATGGTAAGCGTAGTGGCGCAATCGAAAAGGTTAGCCGTTACATTTGTGGAAATGAAGGCTCCAATATCCCAAGAGCGGGCAAAAGGTGTGAAGGTTACAGAAATAGTGTGGTTTGCGGTAATATCGGTGAAAGTAAAGGTAGAGTTTGGATATCCGATAGTTAGATATCCAATTTGAGACAATTCGGATATCAGATAATCGGAAATCGGAATTCCATCAATAGATATTTCATCAATTTCGTAACATTCCTCCGGAATAATCTCATAGATTATTTCATCACCACAATCATATTGGAATATTCCTGTTGGAGAAATAGTACCATTATAACCTGCCGTAGATTCAATTTCAAGAGGGAGTCCTATAATCTTAAACTCTTGCCAAACCGGTGCTGCATCATATTTACATTCGGTTCCGGGGGGAACGTGAAGATTAGCAATTTGAATTGCAGGAGTGTAAAAAGTGTGGGCTGGAATTTCGAGTGGAGTCTCCCAACAAACAAACACATCGCTTAAAGAAATCAGCGGTACAAAAGCGTAATCACCAATACTATCTACCGAACAGGGAATATTAATAACTGAGTAATTAGTGTTGTAAAAAGCATACTCGCCGATAGAGATTACCGAATTGGGAATGTTTAAAGTGTCGGATAACAATTCACAACCGCGGAAAGCATTAGTGCCAATATGAGTAATACCATCCCCAATAATTAGTTTTATGATTTCATAATTAAAATTTATCCATTGTGTGTTGCCGGGTTCAAAATCTTTCATCTTACCTTTTCCGCTAATGGTAAGTGTGCCGTCGCAATAAAAAGCGAAAACATCGTCTTCGTCAGATTTTCCCACAGGCCACCCATTTTCAGGTTTAAATATTACCTCAATAGTGTGGTTTTCGGTAATATTGGTAAAAGTAAAAGAACTCGGATCTCCGATAGTCAGATATCCGATTTCTGACAATTCGGATATCGGATAATCGGAAATCGGAATTCCATCAATAGATATTTGATCAATTTCATATTCATAGCAATTTTCAGGAATAAAAGTAAAGGTAATATCTTCGCCACAAAAAGTTTCTCCTTCCTGTAAAATAGAGCCGTTGCCGGTAGCAGTGGCAGTGATGGTGAGGGGCAATGGGGCAAAAGTAAACGTAACCTCAATAGTGTGGATTCCTGTAATATTGGTAAAAGTAAAAGAAATTGGATCTCCGATAGTCAGATATCCGATTTCCGACAATTCGGATATCGGATAATCGGAGATCGGAATATCATCAATAAATATTTGATCAATTTCCGAGCAGTTGTTAGGAGTAAAATAATAGGTTACATCTTCACCACAAGCAACTGTTCCTTCCTGTGAAATAGATCCGTTGCCAATTACAGTAGCGGTAATTGAAGGTAAACCGAGAATATTGAAATCTTGCCAAACCGGTGTTGCTGCATACACACATTCGGTTCCAAGAGGAACGTGAAGATTGATATTCGCGATATTAGGATTTTCAAATGTATTTCCAAAAATTGGTGATAATGGTTCATCCCAATATACGGTAACATCTGCCAAATCATATATCCAGGCAAAGGCAAAATTACCAATATAGTCTACAGATTCGGGGATAATGATGAAAGAGAAGTGGGTATAAGCAAAAGCATATTCACTAATGGTAGTTACCGTTTCAGGAATATTTAAATCTGATAAACTGATACATTCTTGAAAACTGTGCGCGCCGATGGAAATTAATGAATTGGGAAAAGTAACAGTTTCAAAATCAAAATGTTGGAAGAAAGAATAGGCTCCAATATGGGTAATATCTCCTTCAAAAATTACTGTGGTAATGTCGGGGCGAAGAAAATCCCAGGGCGGCAATCCGATTTCTGTGTTATCGGGGTCAAAATTCATCATCTCACCGGTTCCACTGATGGTGAGCGTGCCGTCGCAATAAAAAGCGGTAACATTTTCTTCTTTGTAGGGTGCTCCCACAAACCATCCATTTTCAGGTTTGAAAATTACCTCAATAGTGTGGTTTCCAGTAATATTGGTAAAAGTAAAGGTAGAACTCGGATATCCGATAGTTAGGTATCCGATTTCCGACAATTCGGATATCGGATAATAGGAAATCGGAAATCCATCTATAATTACTTCATCAATTTCATAGCAATAATCAGGAGAAAGAGTAAAGGTTATTTCGTCTCCGCACTCAACATTTTCTATAGTTCCTGCCGGTGCAATAATGCCGTTTCCGGTGGCGGTGGCGGTGATGGTAAAGGGCAATCCCACAGTATTAAATTCTTCCCAAACGGGTGCAGTATGGTACAGACATTCGGTGCCGGGGGGAACGTGAAGATTGATATCATATAGATACATAGCAGTAAAAATATTTAATTCCTCAGTAAGAACAGGAGGTATATTACAATGAACAAACAGGTCAGACAGACCGAACATCCGTCCAAAAGACTCAATACCGAAAGTTGCATCACAACAATAGAGAATCAACGAATCCACACTATGGCAACCTATAAAAGCTCTATCTCCTATAGTAGTTACCGAATTGGGAATTATTAATGCACACGATAAACTACCACAATCTCTAAAAGCATCATCGTTTATAGTTGTTACCGAGTTAGGTAGTTCTATACATTTTATTCCACTGCCTCGAAAACTATGAGCACCAATAGTTTCTACATTAGAGGTGGGAAGAAAATTTACGGTTTCTATGTCTCCAAAATTACGGAAAGCATTAGTTCCGATATAAGTAATATTTTCCCCAATGTTCACGGTTTGGATGGGGCAGAACAAAGAACACCAAGGCGGGCAGTTGGGGGTGGTAATAAGTTGTTGCCAACCTTGATCAAAATCTTTCATCTTTCCGTATCCGCTAATGGTAAGTATTTCGTTTTCAAACGTAGCGATTACATCGAAGGGGTAGGGTTGTTGACCTATTTCCCATGAGTTTGTAAATGTTACTTCAATAGTATGGTTTTCTATTACATTTTCGAAGGTATAATAATAAGAGTTTTCTGCTACATTAATAGAATCGGGAACTGTAAGTTTTCCGTCCACCTTAAACTCTGATATTCCATAACACTCATCAGGGGTAATTTTAAAGATAGTATCATTGCCGCAATTAAGTGTTGTTGTACCGCTTGGTGAAATAGTGCCGTTGCCGGTGGCTATGGCGGTAATGGTGTAAGTTTTGATTTCAAAAGTAACCTCAATCGTATGATTTGCCGTTATATTGGTAAAAGTAAAGGTAGAACTCGGATCTCCGATAGTAAGGTACCCAATTTCCAACAATTCAGAGAATGGATAATCGGAAATAGGAATACCATCAATAAATATTTGAGAAATTTCCGAGCAATCGTCAGGAGTAAAAGTAAAGGGTACACTTTCAAAGCAATTTACTTCTATTATTCCTTCCTGTGAAATAGATCCGTTTCCGGTGATTGTGGCGGTAATGGTAAGGGGAAACCCTACAATATTAAAATCTTTCCAAACGTCTGCCTCGTGGTACAAACATTCGGTTCCGGGGGGAACGTGAAGATTAACATTGGAAACATTAATCTCAAAAAATGTATTTTCAGGTATGGAAAGAGGATTTGACCATTCTACATAAACATCTTTCAACTTACTGCTGTTTCCACTTCCGTAAGCTACTCCAAAAGCCGATTCACCAATATATGTTACACTTTTGGGAATATTGATCCATTCAGCACCGTAGCAGCTCGAAAATGCAGCTTCTTTAATGGTATCTACGCCGGAAGGAATATCTATGTAAGGAAGTTTAAGACAGTTGTAGAAAGATTGTACCCCAATACTCGTTATGGTATTGGGCATATTTAGATGAATTAGATTATGCGCTGTAACAAAAGCAAGATTCCCAATAGTTGTAACACTGCTATTGATAACAACAGATGTAATATGATCCATGTCACTTTGTGAAGAACTCAAATTCCATGGCGGATAAAAGGGATTTGGACTACCCCAATCCATCATTGCACCAAAACCGGTAATGAAAATTGTATCATTTATAAGCGAAGCAACTACATTAGGGCGATTAGGTTCTCCAATTAGCCAACTGTTGTAAGTGGGGCAATCAAGTTGAATTGTAAATTCTCCGCTTGAACCTATAATGTCAAGTGTTCTGATATAGTATGTTGTTCCGGCAGTACAGTAAAATGTTATGGTCTCAATTATTGCGTTTTTAAATAAATCTGCTATTCTTTCAGTAGAACCACAACTTGAAAACACTTGTAAGTCTATATCATCTGTAGGCTTATTCTTTGTAAGCGTTAAGGTATAATATCCGGAATATTCGGTTTCAAATTTATAAAAAACATCATTAAATCCATTATCACTGTATATCGTTGTAGGTGTGGCACCTGCTAAAGTGCCGAATTTTGGTTCTCCGCAGTTTAAAGTAATGGCGTTTGTGCATAAATCATTATCAGGTGGGAAATAGAGTACCGGTACTGGTGGGTTTCCTAATGTGTTATTAAATTGAACCCACGACCAATTTGAAGGATCATTATTGGCATCGCGAACCAAATTTAATACATACATACCCACCGGCACGGTTATAATACCGGTAGTGGTTAATGGTATTGTTGTTTCTCCTGCATCAATTTGAACCACACCGAAATCTATAACTTGCCAATCTTCATGTGTATTTTCCGTTTCAATAAAAACCCACAAATGTGAATGATATGCCGCACCTCCGTTATTTATTACCGTTGCGGTAAATGTTGCCGGTTTATCATAATACAAGTAAGTTGGATCCGGATCTACTATGGATAATGATAAAAGTTCTAAATTAGGAAACTCCATTGGATCTTGAGAAACGGTTATGGTTTTATTCATTCCATTAACTGTTGAAACCGTAATGGTTGTACTGCGTGAAGATGTTGTGAGATTCTGAGCTGCTGTCATAGTAATGGTATTGAATCCTAAATTATATACATCAAGCCATCCATTAGTGCTATCATAAGAAAAATACCAATCTTGATTGGTAGTAACTGTTATCTCCTTTATATCACCTGCCGCGGGAAAGTTCCAATTTTCCGGCGAAACATTAAATACAGGGCAATCAAGTTTAATTGTAAAATTAGGACCTGTATCGGTATCCCCAAAAGTAGTGTTTACTCTAATAATATATGTAGTGTTGGCTTCGCAAAAGTGCGTTAATGATCCAATGCCCGATGAATTAAACCAATTATTGTAAATAACGTTTATTTTATCTAATGAACTGCAATTTGAATACAATAAAACATTAAAATCATCCAAAGGGTTAGATTTTGTAAAAGTAATGGTATGCTCGCCTGAATATTCCGCTGTGAATTTATAAAATACGTCGTTAAAACCCGACTGTTCATCGTAAGTAATGTTTGCAGTAGGACTTGCTCCTGTAAGTGTTCCCGATACGGTTTCCCCGCAAGGTAAATTTATTGCATTGATGCATTGGTCATTGGCAGGTATGGGTATTTCGCCGTAAAAAAAGTGATAACTCCAAGAATTGTCACCACTTATTTTTACATAAACGAAACCGTTATATGTGGCAAGATAATCAATTTTTTCATCATTATTACTTGGAGTACCGTTGTCGGAATATTTAATCAATCCACCGGTGCTATTATATAAATCTAATCTTTTATCATTTACCGTAGCGAGTATAAATTTATATTGTTTACCTGAAACCACCGGCACTCTATACACTTTTAGATCACAATTACCAAGAAATTGCACCCATAACCATTCTCCTGCAAGCGTTGGAGTTGGTAATGCTTCATCAAAGTTGGGGGGAGTGGTGCAAGGATTTACCGTTACTGTTCCGGTTGCACAGCCTGTTGGTGTGCTGTTACAAGGTGAATTACCTACCCTACGCACCCAATAGGTAGTTGTAGTGCTTGGACTTACGTTTATAGAAGAACCGGTTTGCCCTGAAATAATATTACTGCCACAACTGCCCGTTCCCCATTGGTAGGTACAACCGCTACCGGTGCTACCACCTGAGGCAGTTAATGTGGTTGAACTTCCTATATTAATTGTTGTAGGTGTACCTGTAATGTTTGTAGGTGCGGTAGGGGGATTAGAAACCGTTACTGTAACTGTTGCACAGCCTGTTGTTGTGTTACAAGGCGAGATTGTCCCTACTCTACGCACCCAGTAGGTAGTTGTAGTGCTTGGATTTACGTTTATAGAAGAACCGGTTTGTCCTGAAATAATGTTACTACCACAACTCCCTGTTCCCCATTGATAGGTACAACCACTGCCGGTGCTACCACCAGTAGCAGTTAAAGTGGTTGAATTGCCCGAACAAATAGGGTTTGTGCCAACTGATATGCCTGTTGGTGCGATGGGGGCAGTGCAAGGGGTTCCACATTTCACCCTTCTACTTCTGTTTGTATTTGATGTTCCGCAACTTGAATTTGTATG
>JGI24702J35022_10002492_pt1 | contig 11235 bp, 8 predicted proteins | sample TergutTh196P4_FD_35022 | JGI IMG/M metagenome (IMG submission 35022)
ACATCATGGTGGTTTGCCGCCGCCGTATTATCCTCTGATCTGCAGGAACTGGCTCACTCAAACTTGAACATTGCTTTTGATGTTGCTGCATCCCGCGGATGGAGTTATGGCGAATGGGCCGACTGGTATTGGAGCGACGATATGAAAGAAGCCTATCTGGCGATATGGTTTGGCCGATTGGGACTGTACACTTTTAAAATGACCTGTTTCGAATAAACATGGCAAGGAGTAATCTATGGTTTTTGGTCGTCGTTTGTTTCGCAATCTCATGTTCAGGCGGCGACCAGCCAATCGACAATCCACCGCCGGAAATTCCGATAGATGTGGACAGACCGGATGTCGATAAGGATAAGGCGATTCAGTTGTGGATTGACGCTCATGCCAATTTCAGCCGTTTTGCTACCAAAGGGAATATCACGATGTATCTGGAAAAAATAAAAGATACGGGCTTCAACGAAGTATATGTTGATGTAAAACCCGGCATCGGTTATGCCTTGTATGACAGTGATATTCTGCCTTTGTTGACCCAATGGGGTTCCGAAACGGTGGAACGTGACTGGGACTATCTGCAGTTTTGGATCGATGAAGCGGAACGTCTTGACATCAAAGTCATCGCGAGCATATCAACGCTTGGTTTCGGTTATACCAAAGAGAGACAGGGCCTGGTTTACGAAGATTCCAAATGGGACGGGAAAACACAGTTTGAAATGCCTGATCCCGGTCATCCCGACAATATTGTCGATATTCGCGACCAAAACGGCGCGGATGCACCCATTGATGCCGCCATGCTGAACCCTTGCTTACCCGAAGTACAAGCCTTTGTTATTTCCATCATTGCAGAAATCGTTACAAAATATCCAAAGTTGAAAGGGCTATGCCTGGATTATTGCCGTTGGTACGGAGGAAATTACGGATTCGGCGACGCAACCATTGCTGCCTTTGAAACATACAGCGGATTGAAGGTAAACAGCCGGAACGATATTCTTGCGTCTACAGGCGCTCCCGGAGCAATGTACACTCAATGGATTGAATTTCGTACAATGACCATCACCGGTTTTGTTTCGAGTATCCGTGCGAAGATCAAGTCCATCAATCCCGAAATGGAACTTCACCTGTGGGCGTCGGCTCATTGGCAATCGCGCTACAGCGTGGGGCAAAACTGGGCAAGTAAAAACTATGTTCCACAGGGTTGGCAATATACCGGTTCATACAGCAAAACAGGTTTTGCCGACCAGCTGGATGCTTTTTCGTTAGGCGCGTATGCCGATGTCGTTTGGAAAAAGGATGCTCCGGGTTCCGACTGGTCTGTGGAAAATTTTGTAACCACGTACAATGATTACATTATGGACGAATGTAAAGTCTATGGTTCTATTGCTTCCTATGCGTATATCGGTAAATCTGCGGGTGTTTGTTCCGACGCTGTTTACCTCTGTCTGAAAAATACCGACGGGTTGATGGTGTTCGAACTGTCGCATGTTATCAACGGCAACCAATGGGCGGCAATTAAAGAAGGTATTAACCGGGTAATGAAATAAAAATGAAACAGTATAAAAAAAAATGGTATCAACGTTTGATCATGTTATCAGCTTGTTGCCTATTTCTATTTCTTTTTGCGGTTGTTTTGTGGGCGCTAAATTGCTGCGTCGGAAACAGTAAAACGCCCTTGTCCGAAAAGGAAAAATCACTCTGGATTGATGCATCGGCCAATCTGCAAACGTTTTTGGTGAAGGAAAACGTTGGAAAATATTTGGATAAAGCTGCCAAAGCAGGTTTCACCAAGATTATTGTGGATGTTCGCACAGGATCGGGTTATCCCATGTATCCCAGCAAGGTGTATCCCCAGGTAACCATATTGAACGGACATGAGGTTCAACGTCATTGGGATTATCTCGGGTATTTTATTGAAGAGGCACATCGACGCAACCTGAAACTTACCGCTTCTATAACCACATTTTCGGGAGGCAGGCAACACAACAGGGAGGGTTTGGTGTATGACGATCACAAATGGAACGGAAAATCGAGTATTGAATATTCTCCCGAATTTGGGATGATTGATATTCGGGACAACGACAAGCAAGATCATGTATTCATGAACCCGCTCGACCCTGACTGGCGGAACTTAACGCTCGAACTGTTGCGGGAAATTTCCGGTTATCCCGTCGACGGTATTGCACTGGACTATTGTCGGTATGCCAATGGCGGCAATACCGATTTTTCGGAAATGTCGCTTGCCGCTTTTGAAAACTATCTCGGTAAAACAGTGGAACGTTTCCCCGATGATATTTTCAGGTACGAAGACGGTAAGCGTATCCCCGGTGTTTATTACAAGGATTGGTGGGCGTTTCGGGCAAAAAACATTCATGATTTTATTAAAGAAGCCCGCGATCTCATCAAAGGAATCAATCCCAAGATCGAGCTTGAATATTGGGCGGCATCGTGGTACAATGCACTTCATGCACAGGGACAAAACTGGGCAAGCAAAAATCACGACACATCAAAAGAGCGTCCCGATTTCGCCAACGAGGATTACAGCAAATACGGTTTTGCCGATTTGCTCGACATCTTTCAGAGCGGCGCGTATTTGGAAATCATCTGGGGACTTGACGAACCTGAATCCATCGAAGCACAATTAGCCAACTCGATGCGGGTAGTAAAGGGCGACTGTAAACTATACGGTTCAGTATATGCTGCCAACCAAAAAACCGCCGAAACCATGTCCGACGCCGTTTTCATCTGCCTGAGGGATACCGATGGTTTGTCGGTTTTTGATATCAGTCAGGTAATTAGATTTGACCTCTGGGATGGGATCAAGGATGGTATTCGCCGTGCTTCAGAAATTGAGCAATCATTAAGGAAATGAACTTTGAAGATATTTTTTTGTAAACCCGGCATTATTTTTCTATTTTGCGGTCAACATTAAGATGATGGTCATTAAAGTTAAGATATCAGGTTGATATAAGAGGATTTTCAATAGAAGATATGTAAATTTGAATAATAAACTTCACACCTCATGCGTAGAGAATTTTTGAAAAAGATGGCGGTAGCCGGAGTTGTAGTTGCAGCAACTCCTGTTTTGGGGTGCGGTAATTTGTATAGAAAAGGAAATTCCACACAGCCGGTATCTTCTTTTGTTCCCGATCCGTTGATTGTCCCTCGCGATCAGGCGCTTAAAATAACCGGAACCTTTTTAGACGAAATATCACACGACATTCCCCATCAGAACTGGGGCGAAGCCGAATGGGACGCCGATTTCGGACATATGAAAGCCATCGGTATCGACACCGTGATCATGATTCGTTCGGGATACCGTAAATTCATTACCTATCCGTCGGAATACCTCATGAAAAAGAAAGGATGTTACCAACCATCGATAGACTTGCTTGATATGTTCTTGCGTTTGGCAACCAAACACAATATGAAATTTTGGTTCGGTCTGTACGATTCAGGGAAATACTGGGATACGGGTGATTTGACATGGGAAATTGAGGACAACAAATTCGTGATTGACGAAGTTTGGAAAAACTACGGTCATCACAAAAGTTTTGGCGGCTGGTATGTGAGTACCGAAATCAGCCGGCAAACCAAAGGGGCAATCGAAGCCTTCCGTGCTATGGGGCAGCAATGCAAGGATGTGTCGAACGGCCTTCCCACGCTCATTTCGCCGTGGATTGACGGGAAAAAAGCCGTGATGGCGGCTTCCGGGCAACTCACCAAATCCGATGCCGTTTCGGTTGAAGAACACGAACGCGAATGGGGCGAAATATTCGCCGGAGTCAGCGGTGTTGTAGATGCCTGCGCCTTTCAGGACGGACATATTGATTACGATGAATTGGATGCTTTTTTTGAAGTCAACAAAAAAATTGCCGACAAATTCGGACTGGAATGTTGGACAAACGCAGAATCATTCGACCGCGACATGCCCATCAAATTTCTGCCGATAAAATTTGATAAACTCCGCATGAAACTTGAAGCCGCTAAGCGGGCAAACTATCACAAAGCCATCACTTTTGAATTTTCGCATTTTATGAGTCCGCAATCGGCATATTTGCAGGCTAAACATCTGTACAATCGTTACAGAGACTATTTTCGGATAAATGAGTAACTGTTTTTTAATGGACAGGCGATATTTTTTACATATAAGTATTGCCGGGAGTATGTTTTCTACTTTTCCGGTATGGACATCATGCAGTAGAAACAGATATCCTGCCAAGTCAAAGGAACTATCTGCCGATCTTGTGATTACAGGCGGAGGATTGGGTGGATGCGCGGCTGCTTTGGCTGCATTACGCAATGGTTTAAGGGTTATTCTTACCGAAGAAACCGAGTGGATTGGCGGGCAAATTACTGCGCAAGGCGTTCCTCCCGACGAAAACCCCTGGATAGAAACACACGGAGCAACCCAACTGTATCGTGATTTCCGAACAGCGGTACGTCAGTATTACATCCGCAATTATCCGCTTGCCTACGAAGCGCTCAAGCGTCAATACTTGAATCCGGGTAACGGATACGTTTCCCGTTTGTGTCATGAACCACGGGTTGCCCTGGCTGTATTGTATGAAATGCTGAATCCGTACATCAGTTCGGGAAAACTGACGCTTTTGACCGAATACAAAGCCATTGGCGCTGATGTAACAGGAAACATGGTTCGTGCGTTGAAAGTGGCGCATGTTAGCAGTAAAGACGAAATGGTATTGACGGCGCCGTATTTCGTAGACGCCACCGAGTTAGGTGATTTGTTGCCGATAACAGGTACCGAGTTTCGCACGGGAGCCGAATCGAGAAATGAAACAAAAGAAATGCATGCCGTCGAAAAAGAAGACCCAAAGAACCAGCAGGCTTTTACGGTTATTTTTGCGCTGGATTACGACAAAGACGGAAACCACATCATCGATAAACCTGCAGAATACGACTTTTGGCGCGAATATGTTCCTGACCTCAGTCCGCCCTGGTCGGGGCGTTTGCTCAGCCTCACATATAGTAATCCGGCAACGCTTGAGCCGAAGACGCTTGGCTTTCATCCCGAAGGCGTTCACACGGGCGATGCACTTAACTTGTGGGTCTATCGCCGTATCATCGATAAAAACAATTTCGTACCCGGAACATATATCGGCGATATTTCCATCATCAACTGGCCACAAAACGATTACATTTTAGGTAATTTAGACACTTCCGAAAAAGATTTTAACCGTCATGTGGCGCGGGCAAAACAATTGAATCTGTCGCTACTGTATTGGCTGCAGACTGAAGTTCCCCGTCCCGACGGCGGACAGGGATGGCCCGGATTACGGCTACGCGGCGACATCATGGGAACCGACGATGGTATGGCAAAATACCCCTACATCCGCGAAGCACGCAGAATCAAAGCGCTTTTCACGGTTTTGGAAGAACACGTCGGGAAGGAAAATCGTTTGCAGGTGTCGGGCGAAGACAAGGCAGCCGATTTTTACGATAGCGTCGGCATCGGTTATTATCACATCGACCTGCATCCAAGCACCGGAGGTGATAATTATATCGACTTCCCGTCGCTGCCGTTTCAGATTCCTTTGGGCGCATTGATTCCGCAACGCATGGAAAACTTGTTGCCCGCCAATAAAAACATAAGCACCACGCACATCACCAACGGCTGTTATCGTCTACATCCGGTGGAATGGGGCATCGGAGAGGCTGTGGGGCTGTTGGCATGTTTTGCATTGCAAAAAAAGACAACACCACGTGCTGTCCGCGAAACCGCTAATTTATTGACTGATTTTCAGGGAATGATTCAAAAGCAAGGCGTTGAAATCCGTTGGCCGGAATGACCGATGTTCAATCCTCATACTCAATAACTTCTTTCAACTCTTTGCTATTGTTGTTTATCTGTACGTAAATTTTTACCGGATAGCCGTCAGTGGCGGTTTCGTAGCGGAAGGTTGTAACAGCGGTGAAGGTTGTGATGTACTCCGAGTCAGTCTCTCTTTCGAGAATGGTTTTCGACGGGAAATTATTTCTTTCCATTCTTCCCAATAGTGTTTATTCAATTTTTGTAAATATATTTGTAAAAAATCAATATTCATGAAATCTCTCTCTTACGTTATTTTCCTTTCGGCCATTGCTGCTCTGGGCGGATTCCTGTTCGGCTACGATACAGCAGTCATTTCGGGAACCACCGAAGACGTAAAGGCTTTCTATAACCTTAGCGATATTCAGCAGGGCTGGTATGTGGGTTGTGCCATTGTGGGTTGTATCGCCGGAGTGCTGATGGCCGGCAGGCTGAGCGACGTTTTTGGGCGCAAGCCTATGCTAATGACCGCCGCTGTGCTGTTTTCAGCATCCAACATTGGTTGTGCCGTATATTCCGGTTTCGACCAGTTGGTGTTTTATCGTATCATTGGTGGGGTGGGTATCGGTATCGCATCCATCATTGCGCCGTTGTACATTTCCGAAATATCCATCCCCCAATATAGAGGGCGCATGGTGGCGTGCTACCAATTGGCCATCACCGTGGGGATACTTGCATCGTACCTGTCCAACTCGGCTGTACTCAAATGGTCGCAAACCGTACAGTACGAAAGCGGATTCATGAAATTAGCCATCAACGATCAGGTATGGCGCGGCATGTTAGGTATGGAAACCTTTCCGGCTGTGCTGTTTTTGCTGGTACTGTTCCTGATTCCCGAAAGCCCGCGTTGGCAGGTGGTTAAACAACATGAAGATAAAGCATTGCGAACATTCGGGAGAATTTATTCACCTGATAAAGCTCAAAAAGAAATAGATGAGATATGCGACATCATCAGCCGTGAAGCGAAATCCGACTGGCGGTTACTGTTCAAACCGGGTTTCCGTATCGCGCTGTTCGTAGGAGTTGCACTTGCCATGCTTGGACAGTTCATGGGGGTAAACGCAGTGTTTTATTATGGACCCAAATTCCTTTTGGAAGCAGGTCTCGAAAAAACGGCTTCGCTCGATTTTCAGGTTTGGGTAGGATGGGTGAATGTACTTTCTACTATTCTCGCCATGATGGTGATTGACAAGATAGGTCGCAAAAAATTGATTTACATTGGCGTAAGTGGTATGGTGATTTTTCTGATCGGTATCGGTTTGTTTTTTTACAAAATATCAGCCGGGTACCCGCTATCCACCTGGGTTTTGTTTGTTTTGATCCTTGCGTATGTGTTCAGTTGTGCCATCTCTATTTGTGCCGTTATTTTTGTATTGTTGTCCGAAATGTATCCTGTCAAAGTACGCGGTTCGGCCATGTCCGTTGCCGGATTCTCACTTTGGGTGGGAACCTATCTCATCGGACAATTGACGCCGTGGCTTACGGCCAATTTATCGGCTTACGGTGTGTTCTGGCTGTTTGGTGTGATGTGTATCCCTTATTTGCTGATCACTTATTTCCTGGTTCCCGAAACAACGGGCAAATCGTTGGAAGATATTGAGCGGGAATGGATGGAGAGAGGGAAAGTCAAAAATATTAATCAATATAGCACATAAAGTTTTTTATTCTGAAAACATATAGTATATTTGAACACTTTTTCATCACTTAAAATACATTTTTCACATGTTAACCAGCACACACAATCATCAATGCCACTGTTGTCCACAGTGCTCCGAAGAACCGGTTTCTGCGAGCCAATGGGATATTTCGCGTCGTCAGTTTATCGCAATGGGCGGCGTATTATTAGGTGGGCTTACCCTGTCCGGTTTGCGTAGCAACGTTTTTGCCGCTGAACGGAATGACCCCATTCTCATGCCAAAACCGAGAATTCCCTTGATCGTCAAACCAATCCTCGTTCATGATTTACCTGAACGAAGAGAACAAACCTCTTGGCGCAACTGGGGTGGCATCCAATCCAAAGAAGCTGCGCAGGAAGAAGTTGGACGAATCCGTTCCGAACTTGCCGCCCTCAAAGCAAAAGCGGACTATCCTGTTGATTTCCTTGATATTTCAGCGGTGACGGATATTAATCAATTGAAGGAACACCCCGACGTTGTACGATGCGATACCATTCTGCTTTACGGGGCGGGATACGCTGTCAACGGCGTTCAGGATTTCGGAAAGGAAGTGATCATTTTTCAGCGTTGGAGAAGCGGACCGGTCTACTTACAGTACGAAATCGTCAGTCCACGTTTTCTCCGGCAGCATACAGATACTGTGGTGTTACCGGGTATTAGACACTCCGACATTGTAACGGACAAGATCGAGGAACTCGACTGGCGTTTTCGCGCACTTTGCGGACTGAAGAACACTATGGGATCAAAAATTATTACGATTGGCGGCGCCGGCGCCTGGTCGCAACCAGGGAATGTTGTTCCTGAACTCGTTAAAAAAATCTGGAAGTTTGAATACAACGACGTCAACTACGACGAGTTGGGAAAACTGATCGAAGAAGCAAAAGCCGACAAAAATGTCATGGCGAAAGCGAAAAAACGCGCTAACGACTATCTCATGATTCCGGGAACGAAATTAGAAACAAAGGAGGAGTTTTTCGTCAACTGTTTCGTGCTCGACGAGATTTTCCGGTTATTGATGAAGAAAGTTGATACGAATCTGATAACGGTCAATTCGTGTATGGGCGCCATCATTCCAAGGTCAAAAACCACGGCCTGCTTTACGTTGACTACGCTTAACGACGACGGCTATCTGGCGTTTTGTGAATCCGACTTCGTTGCCATACCCAGCGGCGTATTATTGGGCAACATTTCAGGGAAACCGGTTTTTCTTTGTAATCCGACCTATCCGCTTGACAATATCATCACGGTTGCTCATTGCACCGCTCCACGAAAAATGGACGGCAAAAATTTCGATCCGGTGAGGATCGTCACGCATTTCGAGTCGGACTACGGAGCCGCTCCGTGGGTTGATGCTCCTCTCGGAACCGTGACCACGCATATCGCTCCCGCTTTCAATTCCGAACGCTGGGTGGGGCTTAAAGGAAAAATAGTTGAAGTTCCTTTCAAACCCATCTGCCGTACGCAATTCGACATTCGATACGAAGTATCCGACAAACTCCTCGCAGAGCGTATGCCCGGATTCCACTGGATGACCTGTTACGGCGATTACCGCAAAGAACTTGGTTATGCACTCCGTCGAACCGGTATCCAATGGGATAACCTCGACGAAGTGCCAACCAAAGAAATGTGTTAAAATTTAATCCAATTGCTTCATCGCTTCTGCCAGCCGTACAAACTCATGACGATAACCCTGTTTGTCTTCGCCGAATCCCTTGCGGGCTAACGCTATCACATCATCGTAAGTAGACGTTCCTTTGAAGTCGGAATTACGCAGCAACTGCCCGAACATGGCCACTGCCGAAGCAAAAGTAAAATCGGCGCTTGGGATTTTATTTTTGTCGCCAACTAAAACAGGAATTTCCATCTTGACGCTACTTTCGCTGCCAAGCGGTTTATAACGCAATTTTACGGTCATCATTTCATTGTTAAACATTTCCAGCGTAAAGTTCTGTGATGCAGTCGTTTGGTATTTCAATTCATCTACGCCTCCATAAGGATTTTTCACACCTGTCGGAATAACTTCGTAAAATGCTGTTATCGTGTGTCCTGCTCCTAATTCGCCGGCATCTTTTGTATCGTCATTGAAATCTTCCCTGTTCAGCAAACGGCTTTCGTAACCTACTAATCGGTAAGCGTTTACATAAGCCGGATTAAACTCTACCTGCATTTTTACATCCTTTGCCACCGCATACATGGTAGAGCCAAACTCTTGCACCAGCACACGGTTGGCTTCCTGAAGATTGTCAATGTAAGCGTGGTTTCCGTTTCCTTTTTGTGACAGGATTTGTAACTTGCTGTCCTTGTAATTTCCCATTCCGTAACCCAAAACTGTCAGGTAAACACCAGTTTTACGCTTTTCTTCAATCAAATTTTCCAATCCTTTTTCTGACGAAACGCCCACATTAAAATCCCCGTCGGTACAAAGGATGATTCGATTGTTACCTTCCTTGATAAAATTCTTTTGCGCCACCTTGTATGCCAGTTCGATACCTGCGCCACCTGCGGTTGAACCTCCTGCTTCCAATTTATCGAGTGCTTCAAAAATCTTTTGCTTGTCGGCGCCCGACGTCGAAGGCAATACCTCTCCGGCTGCGCCCGCATACACCACAATCGACACGCGGTCTTTTTCCCGTAAATTGTTGCTCAACAATTTCAAGGATGATTTAACCAACGGTAAACGGTTAGGACTGAACATCGACCCCGAAACATCAATCAGGAAAACAAAATTGGACGACGGAAGATTTTCCGACGGTACTTCTTTCGCCTTCACACCGATACGCACCAATAAATGATTCTTGTTCCACGGGCAGGATTGCGTTTCGGTGAGGACGTGAATCGGATGTTGTCCTGCCGGTTTGGGGTAATCATAACTAAAATAGTTGATGAACTGCTCCACGCGCACGGCATCCTTTTCCGGTTTTTGTCCCTGATTAATCATCCGGCGGACGTTGCTGTAAGAGGCAACATCCACATCTAACGAAAATGTGGAAAGCGGGTCGGATTTTGCATCTTTGAACCGGTTTTCGGCAAACGAACTGTACTCTTCGTTCTTTTCGGAATCATAAGAATACGCAGAACGCATCGTTGGCGCATAAGATGCATAATCGGCAACCATACTCATTTCGGAAACGGCGCTCACTGCATTGGCTCTCTTTTGCATTCCATATCCCACTACCACCACTTCATCGAGGGTTTGTTCACTTGGTTTGAGTGAAATGTTCACAATGGCTTTAGATACCTTCACCTCCTGCGAGGCGTAGCCAACAAAGGAAAATACAAGCGTTTTTCCCTGTTCCACCTTGATGGAAAAGTTTCCGTTTTTATCGGTCACTGTTCCGTTTGTGGTTCCTTTGACCACAATATTAACTCCGGGAAGCGCTTCCTTCGTGTCGGCGTCGGTTACGAGTCCGGTCACAGTCAATAGATTCGACTGCCCTGCATACATCATCGCTGCTGCGAATAAAACGGCAATAACTGTTATCGCCTTCAAAACTATGGTTTTCATGTCTTTAATTTTTTTGAGTGAATAATAAAATTTATTTTCTCAATAGATGCAGCGGGATGAAAAATTCCATAAAAGANTTTTGATTTTTTTTATCTTTGCAGAACTGTATTTTTTATCCATTACGAACGTGGAAAACAAGAAATTAAAATTGCCAATAGGGATTCAGACTTTAGAAACCGTACGCACGGAAGGCTATGTCTATGTAGATAAGACAAAGCATCTTGTCAATATTGATG
>JGI24702J35022_10002493_pt1 | contig 11234 bp, 7 predicted proteins | sample TergutTh196P4_FD_35022 | JGI IMG/M metagenome (IMG submission 35022)
CGCTGCGTCGGGCAATGACCGGAAATAGTCCTCGACGTTGATGTCCATGGTCATATGCCGGTATAAGACCAGCACCGGCGGCTCGCCAAAGGGCTGGCTAAGCGGCTCACCATAGGCTTCGCCATAAGGCTCGCCGAGCAGCCGGCCTGCGGGGCCGCCCGCGGCCTGGGACTGGTTGACCTTATCCCGGATCATAGCCAGGACCTCGGCCAGGCGGTCCCGGTCTTCCATCTCGTACATGGCTACCGAGACCAGCTCCACGCCGGCCTCGGCAAACATCGGCTGCCAATACTGGCATTCGCCTTCCAGGCTGAAACAGAACACATACATCAGCTGTCCTCCAAATCGCCNTCGACCGACAGGTAGACCTCCCGGATCTGGTCGAGCAGCTCCGGGTCGGCATCCCACATGCCCCGTTGCGCCGCCTCCAGCAGGCGTTCGCTCATGGCCAGCAGCGCCCAGGGGTTGTTCTCCTTGATCCAGTTCTGCAGATCCTCGTCTAACAGGTAGGTTTTGGTGATCGAGTCGTACATCCAGTCGTCGACCACATTGCTGGTGGCATCCCAGCCGAAGACGATATCGACCATGGCCGAGAACTCCTGGGCGCCTTTGAAGCCATGCTCCTTCAAGCCTTCGATCCAGCGGGGGTTATTGATGCGGGTGCGCATCAGGCGTGAGGTCTCCTCGTGGATCGACTTCGTGATCACATGCCGGGGGTCGCCGGCATTGGTGGAGTAAGAGACCGGGAAGCTGCCTTTCTGGGACTTGACGGCGCTGATCAGGCCGCCGTGGTAGTTGAAGAAGTCGTCGCTGGAAAGCATGTCGGTCTCCATCGAGGAGATGTTCTTGATGGTCACATCGACCGCTTCCATGCGTTTGGAGAAGACATCCTCCACTTTCCGCCCATGCACGCTTTTACCGTAGGCATGCGCCCCCCAGTTGATGTAGGCGCGCCCGAGGTCCTCGGTCGTCTCCCATTGCTTGCTGAAGACCATCACATCGACCCCGGCCCCGTAGGTCCCGGGCGGGTCGCTGAATACCCGGTAGAGAGATTGCTCGAAGGCCTGCTCACGCTGCATGCCCTGGCTGATGAAGTCGTTGAAGTCCTGCATGACATGCTTCTTGACATAGTTCGCCTCGACGTCCTCTTCCAGGGAGGCGACCAGGTTCACGGCATCCTCGATACGTTCGATCAGGTTCGGGAAGGTGTCGCGGAACAGCCCGCTGATGCGCAGGGTGACATCGATGCGGGGCCGGGCCAGCTCCTCGCTGGGTATCACCTCGATGTCTATCACCCTGTTGGTGTTGGGTATCCAAACCGGGCGGACGCCATATAGGTACATGATCTCGGCTATGTCGTCGCCGGTGGTCTTGATGGTCTCGCCGGCATAGACCACGATGGCCACGCTCTCCGGCAGCTGGCCCTCGGTGCCGCGGTAGCTGTCCAGCATCTGGTCTGCGAGCAGCTTGCCTGTCTCCCAGGCGGCCCGGCTGGGCAGGGCGGTGGGGTCGACCATGTAGAAATTACGCCCGGTGGGCAGGATCGTCGCATTGCCGCGACTGGGAGACCCGGAAGGCCCGGGAATCACGAAACGGCCGTTGATGCCGTGCTGGAAGTATTTCAGCTCATCGGTCGTCGCATCGACCCGGGGCTTGATCTCGTCTGCCACAAAGCCCAAGGTCAGGGCCAGGGCCTCTTTGTCCGTGCCGGGCAGGCCGGCCAGGACCTGGGGGATGGCCTGGGCAGCGAAGCCCTGTTCGCTAAAGGCTTGGAAAAGGCTCCTGCCGATATCGTCGATCGCCTCCAGCTGCATGGCATTGGTCCGGCCGTCCGGGCGGATCTTGCCCGGGTCGGCCAGCATGTCCTCCAGGTCCTCGCCCAGCATGGCCGCCAGGCCCTCCCGCAGCGAGGGGATCTTATCGTTGGGGACGGTCACTAGCAGGCGCAGCATGTTGGTATAGCGGTCGTTTGCGGGAACCTCGCCAAAGATATGCAGGCCGTCTTTGATCTTGGAGCTTTTGATCTCGCTGATCCAGACATGCATCTTCTGTATATAGCCTTCCGGGTCGGCCAGGAAGTCCTCCTCGCTGATGCCCAGGTCCGTCGGCAGGTCGATGGCCTTGGCCTGTTTCCAGACCTCCTCGGCGATCAAGCCCAGCTTGCCGCTGTCGTTGGTGCGCGCGGTATAGTATTGGTCGATCTGCTCCTCGACCCCGAAAAGCCCGCCATATGTTCCGCTTTCGGTCATCGAGGGAATCAAATGGTCAATGATCACGGCGTCGGTGCGCCGCTTGGCCTGGGCGCCCTCGCCCGGGACATCGATGATGTAGGGGTAGAGATGGGGCAGGTCGCCGATGGCGATATCCGGGTAGCACTCATTGGACAGGCCGATCTCCTTGCCAGGCAGCCATTCGATGGTCCCATGGGTGCCGACATGTATTATCACGTCGGCTTGGAAGATATATTCCAGATAGCGGTAGAAGGCCAGATACTGATAAGGGCAGACGATGTCGGTGGAATGGTAGAGCTCCTCGGCCTTCTCCTCCTTGCCTCTGGGCGGTTGGAGGCCGATGAAGAGGTTGCCGTTGATGATTCCCGGCACCAGTATCTTGCCGTCGACCACCATGAACTCGCCGGGCATCTCCCCCCAGTCCCGCTGCAGCTCGTCTAAGACCTTGGCCGGCAAGGCCTCAAACCAAGGGATGTAGGAAACCTCCTCGGCCACCGCCGCAGCCCGGTTCAGCATCTCGCCGGGCGAGCAGAAGCGGTTATCGTTGGTCAGCCCCTCGATGATGGTGCGGATGATCTCCTGACCGTCCGCATAGTCGTGCTCCAGCGTGGTGCCCTCAGCCTGCAGCAGCTTGAACATGTTGTACACCGACTCCGGCGAGTCCAGGCCATAGGCGCAGCCGATCATGTCGGCCCGCGGCGGCATGTTGTGCAAAATGATCGCTATCTTCTTCTGGTCGGCGGGGATCGTCTGCAGCTTCGCCCAGTTGATGGCCAGGCGGACCACCCGGTCGATCCGGTCCGGGATCGGGGCGAAGACGTACTTGGTGCCGAAGGGCGTCTCCTGCTCTTCTGTGCAGGCCACGGTCACTGTGATTATCTGGCCGTCGAACTCGGTCTGGAAGACGTTGGACCCCAAGGTCATGGCATCTAGCCCGGCTAGCGCCTCATACCACTGGTCATAGCTGTAATAGGTGCACATGGCCTGGAAGACCGGCACGTCCAACGGCTCGAACACACTGGCCTCGACCCGTTTGACCCCGTCCCCGGGCTGGGAGAGCACGCTTTGGGACATGCCGGAGGTGACTATCAAGGCATTGATGATCACCCGGCCGTCTAAGTAGAAGTACTTATCCATAGCTCCTATCAGGCCCGGGTAGGTATCGCCCATCGGCGCCACATTGGTGAAGACCGCGTAAGGCACCGCCCCATGGGCCCGCACCGATTCCATCAAGGCATCGATGTGCCGGGTGTTCTCGTTTAGGATGTTATGGTAATGGACCAGGATCCCGATCACCGGCTTTTCGGCCTCGGCCGCCACCAGCTCAAAGTATTGCTGGTCGGAGTATCCTTCCGGCACCCCGTAAAGGCCGTCCCATTCCGGCATCACCAGCTCGCCGGGGGCACAGTCGATCTTGCCCAGCTCCCGCATCGCCAGGCACAGGAAGCTCCGGGAATTCTCGATGCCGCCGACAAAGTGGTACCGGTACATCTCGTTGTAAAGCAGGGGCGAGAGGGCGGAGAGCTTCTGCATCTCCACGTTCTCGTCATCGATGCCGGTGTTCACGAACGACGGCACCTTGCCCATGAACTGCTTCTGGAGGCTGTTGAACATCTTGAAGTAGGGCAGCCCGCCATGGACATGCACATAGACGAAGTCGGCATCCTGCAGGTCTGCCTGGCATTGGCTGTAGACCGCCTCGTCATAGTCGATCTCGGCGGTGTTGAAAAACGCCGTCTCGATACTGCCCGGAAACTCCTGGCCCAGGCCTTCCGCCACCTCTTTCAGAAAAAGCTCGCTGCCGTCATAATTGATCATGAATACCATCTTGAACATGACAACCCTCCATCCTTTACTCCGGCCGGCATAGCCACCTGGCTATATAGGCTGGGGATAAGACATAACTACTCAGCCCGGTTGCAGATGATTACCGCAACCGGCATCAACACCACTAGATAAGCCAATAGGACCAGAGGCACCAACCAGCTTTCCAGGCCGGTGAACCCGGCCCGCATGCCTTGCACGGCCTGGGTCAGGGGCAGCAGCTGAAAGGCGATCCTCAACACGGCTGGGAACCTCTCCAAAGGAAAGAACGTCCCGCACAGGAACGACATCGGCGTGATCACGAAGTTGGTGATCTTGGCCATGTCGGCATGGGAGTCCACCAGCAGGCCGATGATAAACCCGATCGTGGCAAAGACATAGCAGTTCAAGGCCAAGACCAGGATGAAGTACCAGTCGACGGGGAGGCTGATCTGAAGGCGAAGGCGATCACCAATATCAACAGGGCGCTGTACAGGCCGCGCAGGGCGCTGGTGCTGATGCGGGCAAAAGAATAGGCGGCCATCTTGACCGGCGCACCATCACTGCCTCGAAGGTCTTGGCATAGATGCGCGAGAGGTTGATATCGTTGGCGACCCAGCTGTAGGCGGTGGTCATGGAATTCAAGGCGACGATGCCCGGGATGACGAAGGCCGTATAGCTCTGCCCGTCCACCTGGACGGCGCTGCCGATGCCCCAGCCGAAGGCCACCAGGTATAAAAGCGGGCCGATGATGGCTCCCAGAGTCGTGGAGATGATGCGGTTGCGAAATACCATCCATTCCTTCCAAAGGATTGCGCTAAATCTCATTTCGCACCCCCAAGTCCTTGTTGGTCAGCTTGATGAAGACGTCCTCCAGGTTGGTCTCCCGGATCTTGATGTCGCCTTGGACATGCTGGGCCGCAGCCATCGCCTCGTCCTTATCCATAAAGAACTCCTGCTGGGTGCGGCCTTCTTCGAAGTACTCCAGCACGAACTGGCCCACCCCCTGGATGATGTTGGCCGGCGAATCCGCCATGACCAGCCTGCCCTCGTCGATCAGGCCGACCCGCTCGCAGAGCATCTGGGCCTCCTCCAGGTAATGGGTGGTCAGGAAGATGGTCAGGCCCTGGGCCTTGACCTGGCGCAGGAAGTCCCAGATGCGCCGGCGGGTGCTGGCGTCCAGGCCGACCGTAGGCTCGTCCAGGAGCAGGATCTTAGGGTCGTGCATCAAGGTCTTGGCAATCATCAGCTTGCGCTGCATGCCGCCGGAGAAGTTCTTGGCCGGGTCGTTTTGCCGGTCGCTGAGCTCGGCGAACTCCAGCAGCTCGTCGATGCGCCGACGGCGCTCGGCTTTGGCCATGCCGTAAAGGCGGCCATGGTACTCCAGGTTCTCGCGGGCGGTCAGCTCGCCCTCCAGGTTGCTGTACTGGGGCACGACCCCGATCTTCTGCTTGGTCCCGACCAGGTTTCGGTTGATCGTCTGCCCGTCGATGGCGATGCTGCCGGCGGTGATCGGGGTCAAGGTCGCGGTCATCCGCATGATGGTGGTCTTGCCTGCCCCGTTCGGCCCCAGCAGCCCGAAGAACTCGCCGGTCCTTATCTCTAGATTCAGGTCGCGGACCGCCGTCAGCTCGCCGTAGACCTTGGTCACGTTCTCATAGCTGATCATCGTCTGACGGCTCCTCGGCTGGGGCGGTTTCCGCTGTCTGGCTGGTCTCGGCGGCCGGCTCGGGTTGGGTTGCTGCCGGGGCGGCTGCGCCCTGCTCCCAGCCGGCCGGGTCGGCCAGGATGCTAACCAGGCCTTCGGCCAGGGCGCCTAAAAGCTGGTGCAGGCATTCCATCCGGCTGTCTGTCTGCTTTGCCGCGAGTGGCGGCATCCGCATCATGGCCAGCAGCCCGGCCGCTACGGTCTGGACTTCCTCGATAGATAAAAGCTCCCACATCAGCTGGTCGATCAGGTGGGCGTAAAGCGATGTGGCGGTGACCAGGAGGTCGTCTTTTAAAAGCTGCCCGGCCCGTTCGGTAAACTGGGCCCGGTTCAGGCCCGTCCCGTCTTTGGCCTGGTAGCGATCGAAGAGCAGGTCCTCGGTCAGGCCGAAGCGGCTGACCCGTTTGATGACGTCGTGCTGGGCCTCCGGCGAGAGCCCGGTCTGCAAAAAGAGGGCTTCCTTGACGGCCGCCTTGACGCTGACCCCGATCAGCTCCCCCAGCTTGCAATGCTTGCCGGCATTGGCCAATTGGATGGCCGAGTCGGAGTTGGCTATGACTATCGTGGAATCAGTGCCGGAGCCGGTGGCCAGGCCTATCGAATAACGGCTGGGGGCCATGAGCTCCTGCAAGGCCGCGGTCTTGGCCTCGGTGCAGGTGACCAGCGCCCGCGCCAAGGCCCCTTCCGTCAGGTCGACGTTGATGTGCAGCATGATGTTGATGGTCCCGTGGTTCGGCTTGTCGAANGACTTGCCGTCCAGCTCGTCNTAGGAGGCCGGATCGCCGACCCTGCCGCCATTGGTCTCTACCCCGCCGGTCACGATCGCTGTTACGGTGATGTCCTTGTAAGTCTCGCTTTTGATGGACACGTTCTCCATCTGGGCGGCTGTGGAGATACCGGTGGTCGTGGCGGGGTCTAGGCCCAGCTGCCCGGACAGGATGACCATGTGCTCCTNGTAGGTCGGCGCCAGCAGCGTGGTCGCCATACCGGCCCCGACAGTGCCGTCNTTGTTGAANACNGCTGTCAGGTTCTCCCGGTACCCGCCGTTATTCGGGCCGGTGCTGATCACCTTGCGGTTGCCGTTGAAGAACAGGACGATCGACTGCTTGTAGAAATGGACCTCTTCGTCGGTACATAGAACTCTTAATAGCATAGTATCCTCCATATCATCTGATTCTCGAGATTGCCTCGACAATGCCGTCGGCTTTCAGCTCTTCCATGGTGACCAGCGTGCCATGCAGCTTCTCGTTCAGCTCCGAGCAGAGGTGGAAGCGGATAAAATCGTTTTCTGTGTCCAGGACGATCACGTTGATGTTCTGGTTGCCGATGCGCGTCGCTGACTGCAGGGCATCCTTGAAGGGGTTGCTGCCAGGCTGCCGGTAACCGCTGGCCCGGCCGTCGGAGACCAAGACCAGCGTCGGAATGGCATCGGGGTCCTTGCGCCTGAGGCCCATGATCACCTCAAAGGCCAGATCCAGGCCTTTAGAGAGGGGGGTCTTTCCCCCGGTCGGCAGGGTTTCCAGCTGCTTTTGGGCCAGGTCGACCGAGCGTGTGATGCCGAGCAGCGACTCGGCCTCGTCTTTGCGGAAGGCAATCAGGCCCACCTTGTCGCGTTTTTGGTAGGAGACGTTGAGCATTGACAGGATCGCCGATTTGACCTCGGTCATCCGGCGGTTGGCGCCCATCGAGGCGCTGGCGTCGACCACGAACAGGATACAGTTGCCGGTCCTTTTCTCCCGCACCTTGATACGCAGGTCATCATGCTCGATCGCGATAGCCCGGNTNCCCTTCTCCCTGATGGTCTGGTAGGCGGCGGCGGCCCGGATCGTGGCGTCAAACGCCAGGTCGGTGACCTTCTGGTCTCCGGCCAGGCGGTATTTGACATAGCGGCCCTGGTTGCTGCCGGAGCGGACCAGGTTACGCCGCCCGGAGCCTTTGATGATGTTCTTCGGCACCGGCTGCGAGACCCAGCGGGGGATGACAAAGACCTCCCCGGCCTCCTGGACATCGTCCTCAGCCTGGGACAGGTCGTCGTCGGAGTCGGTCTCCGGCTCTGGCGGCTCGAAGTCTATCTCCGGCGGCGTGATATCCGGCTCCTCTTCCTCGGCCTGGGCCTGGTCGTCCTCCTGTTCCTCGGGCGGTTGGTCCTCCTCGGGATGGTCGGGGGGCTGTTGGTCCTCGGCCTCGGGCTGCTCGGGCTGCTCGGGCTCCTCTGTCTCCGGCTCCTCCGGTTCCGGCTCCTCCGGCGGCGGCGGGGCCTGCACCCGATGGGGCAAGGCATAGTCCGCGGCGGTCTGGATGTCATCGAGGTTGAGCATCCAACGGCCGTCGAAGGCAGCGATGGCCTTGGCCGTCTCGATCAGGCAGAGCTCGCCCCGATGGCCGGAGCAATAGGCGTTCGCTGCCAGCGTGGAGGCCAGCAGCAAGGCATTTTTAGTGACTTCCACCTTCGGCAGGATCCGGATGGCCGCAGCCAGGCGCTCGGACAGCTCCCGNGTCTGCTCCCCATATCTGGTGATAAAACCCAGCGGGTCATCCTCGAAGTCCAGCCGCCGCCTCACGATCTCCATCCTCTGCAGCAGATCCTTCTCCCCCTCGGCCTCGACATAAAGCCCGAAACGGTCCAGGATCTGCGGGCGCAGCTTGCCCTCTTCGGGGTTCATGCTGCCGATCAAGATGAAGCGGGAGCTGTGCGAGAGCGAGATGCCTTCCCGCTCGATGCGGTTGACGCCGGAGGCGGCGACCTCCAAGAGGCAGTTCACTATATGGTCGCTTAGGAGGTTCACCTCGTCCACGTAGAGCATGTTCCCGTCGGCGTCCTTTAAGACGCCGGGGTCCAGCTCGCGTTTTCCGTGGATAAGGGCATTCTTAAGGTCAATCGAGCCGACCAGCCGGTCCTCGGTGATGTTCAAAGGCAGCTCGACGATGCGCATCGCACCGGACAACGCGACGCTGCCGCGCACCAATGTGGACTTCGCCGTGCCTTTCTCGCCGCTGATCAAGACCCCGCCGATGCGTGGGTTGATGATGTTCCACAACAGGGCGTTCTTGACCTTCTCCTGGCCAAGGACTGCCGTAAAGGGAAAAACNAGCCTGTTCATCATGTACTCCTACTGCCTTCTTCTTTATAGACAGGGGGACGGTTCCTCTGTCTATAAAATCGTGCGCCCGGGCCGCCGGTCATAGACAGAGGAACCGTCCCCCTGTCTATTCCGGGTCGGCCTCAGGACGGTAGCTTGACCACCAGGCGCAGCTCGTGCCTGGGCATCAACTCCGGATGGCAGATCGTCACCATGTCCTCAAAGAGGACGTCTTTCGATGCGCTGTTCATGTAGTAGTCCGCTGCGAAGATATAGATCTGGCCATCCTGGAAGGCCTTCATCTCGCCGAAAAGCGGGTCGACTTCCAGCAAGGCGGCCATGTCCGGCACATAGCTGATCATTCCGGTATAGATCAATATATCGGCATCCCGGGCCCGGTCGAAGAACTCCTCCATGCCGATCTGCAGGGCGCCATCGCTGGTCAGGTCGTCCAGGAAATAGACCGCGCCGGCATCCCACAGCTCCTTGGCGGTGGTCGAGTCGCTGGCCTGGGTGTAGACCCGGCCGTCGTAGACCTGGGCGTAGGCGACTACCGGTCGATCTGCTTCCGGGATGTCTTTCACCAAGTCGCGTAGCTCGGCCATATGCGCCATTTTCGCCTCAAAGACCTGATCGGCCAGCTCGTCCAGGTTGTAGAAGGCGGCGAAGAACTTGATCCATTCCATATAGGCCGGGTTGGACTTCTCCATCCACTCGCCGACCCCGGCATAGATGATCCCCAACTCCTCGTATTGGGTCAGCCGGCCCAGCTCCGGATACGAGACGGTGAAATACATGTCGCTGTCCAGATCCAAGACCACCTCGGCTTCCGGGACGTCCATGGCTGCCGGTACGTAGGTGATCTGCCCCTTGGCGTAACGCTCGGTGATCTGCGGGATCGTCCANCTCGACGCCTCGGTGGANANAGCGATGATGGAGTCATANAGGTCGTCCCGCTCCAAGGCCCCCATCATGCCGACATGCGTCGTCGAGCCGTAAAAAGCCCTGGTCAACGGGGTGCGCACAAGGATGGCGTCATCGAAGCCGGCCGGGACCTCAACATCCGTCGGCACTAGCAGCAGATCCCGGTTATCAGTATCGGTTACGATCTTGATATTGTCATTGAAATACTGGATATTGAAGTTTTCAGCATATTTGATGCTATATCTAGTATCTGCTACTAGATTGCTCTTATCCCCTCCCCCGCTGGGCTTATCATCTCCCGAACAGGCTGTGGTTAGGCTCATGGCCATAAAAGCGGCCAAGGCTATGGAGACGAGCTTTCTGAATGATCCTTTCATTTTTCCTCCTTTGTTGGTCTTTACTGGACAGGGCGGTACTCTGCAAGCCTAGTCGGGCAGCCGGATTATCAATCGCAGCTCATGGCCAGGCATCAGCTCTGGGTGGAAGATGGCCAGCATGTCCTCGAACAATGTGTCCTTGGCCGCGCTGTTCATGTAATAGTCCGCCGCGAACACATACACCTCGCCGTCCTGGAAGGCCTTCAGCTCGCCAAACAGCGGGTCTAGCTCCAGCAAGGCGGTCTTATCCGGGGTATAGGTGATCAGGCTGTAATAGACCAAGATGTCCGCATCCCTNGCATTGTCGAAGAACTCCTCCATGCTGATCTGCGGGTTGCCTTCCCCGCCTAGGTCGTCCAGATAATAGACGGCCCCAGCGTTCCAAATCTCCTTGGCTGTNGTGGAGTCGCTGCTTTGGGTATGGACGTTCCCGTTGGACATCTGGGCGTAGGCGACCACCGGACGGTCAGCCTCCGGGATATCCTCGACCATGGCCCGCAGCTCTGCCATCCTCGCCATTTTTGCCTCAAAGACCTGGTCAGCCAGCTCATCGAGGTTGTAGAAGGCTGCGAAGAACTTCACCCATTCCATGTAGGCGGGGTTGGACTTCTCCATCCATTCGCCCACCGCCGCGTAGACGATCCCGACATCCTCGTACTGGCTTAAAACCCCGATTCCCGGGTAGGCGATCGAGAAATAGATGTCCGGGTCCAGCTCCAGCACGATCTCGGCATCGGGCGGNTCGACCGTCCCGGCCGGGATGTATTGGATCTGCCCGTTGGCGAAGCGCTCCAGTACCTGGGGCGTCGTCCAGCTGGACTCNTCGGTGGAGACGGCCGCTATCGAGTCATACAGCTCATCCAGGCCGAGGAAGCCTAGCAGGCCGACATGGCTGGTGGATGAGAAGAAGGCATGGCTGATCGGCGTCCGCACCAAGGTCTTATCCCCATATTCGGCAGGCACCGGCACGCCGTNTGGCACTANGAGCAGCTCCCGGCTGTCNGCGTCGGTGACCAGTTTGACGCCGTCCGGCAGATAGCGGATCGAGAAGTTCTCGGCATACCTGATTGCCAACCCGGCGGTATCACCGGGCCGGCCATCGCTGTTGCTG
>JGI24702J35022_10002494_pt1 | contig 11234 bp, 9 predicted proteins | sample TergutTh196P4_FD_35022 | JGI IMG/M metagenome (IMG submission 35022)
GAGAAACGTGTGGACGCTTTTGAGTTGAAAATCGACAGCGACTGCGAAAACTTTATCGCACTGTACAGTCCGGTTGCGATAGATTTACGACTGGTGCTTTCCATCATCAAATTGAGCAGAACGCTGGAACGTATCGCCGATTTTGCAAGAGGGATGGCCCGTCATGTCATCAACGACGAATATCAAAAACTCAGCCCGCAATTGATTGAGGACTTGCAGATTGAAAAAATGTTCGATACGGTAATTTCCATGCTGTCTGATGGATTTGTGGCGCTCGAATCGGAAAACACCAAAATAGCGGGCAAAATACTGGCAAAAGATGAAGAGGTAGACAAAATCTACAGGAAATCTTTTGAAATTTTAACCGCTTATTTACAGGATAATACGGCACATATTCATTGCGGGTTGAAAACCATTCTGCTCATCCGAAAATTGGAACGTATTGGCGACCATTGCAGCAACCTCGTGGAAGAAATTGTATTTTACGTGGATGCAAAGGTGCTGAAACATAGCGGGAAAAAGAAAGAATTAAAAATTATGAATTAAAAATTATGAATTATTTCTCATCAATTCTTAATTTTAAATTTTTAATTGAATAGAAAGCCATGACCACAAAAATACTCATCGTCGACGACGACCGTAATATATGCGAAATCCTTGAGTTTAACCTCCGAAATGAAGGTTTTGATGTAGAATATGCATATTCGGCAGAGGAAGCGTTGAAAAAATTGTCAGACGAATTTTCCATCATATTGTTGGATGTGATGATGGGTGGGATGTCGGGTTACAAAATGGCTGAAAAACTGCGGGAAGAAGGCAATCAGATCCCCATCATCTTTTTGACGGCAAAAGATACCGAAAACGATATGCTTACCGGATTTTCAGCAGGTGGCGACGATTATATTTCCAAACCGTTCTCCATCAAGGAAGTGAATGCACGTGTAAAGGCTGTTATCAAGCGGTTCACTCATTTGCCAAAGAGTGACAGACTTGTTTTCGACCATATTGTCATCGACCGTAAAGCAAAAGAATTGGTTATCGGCGATAAAAGAATTGCGCTCACCAAAACTGAATTTGAAATACTTGTTTTGCTTGCCGAAAATCCTGAACGAATGTTTTCGCGGGATAACATTATTGAACTTATATGGAAAAAATCACCCTACGTAGTTGAAAGAACTGTGGATGTTCATATTACGCGGATACGTAAAAAATTGGGCGAACATGCTTCCATAATTGCCAACCGACCTGGGTATGGATACAAATTTAATTCTTAATTTTTAATTTTTAATTTTTAATTGAATATGAATTTGAGTTATAAACATAGATTATTTCTCTATTTTGCAGTTATTTTTGCTGCTTTTACCATTGGGGTGACTGTCTTTGAGCAGTCGCGTGAAAAAAAGTTCAGAACCCGTGCGCTGGAAGAAAAATTGGACGCCTCCGCCGAAATGATTTATTCAGCCTTGCGACGCAATAATTATCGGGTGGAGGTGTTGGACAGCCTTATGCCCGTGTTCCCGCAAAATATCCGCGTCACTGTGATTGACAGGCAAGGAGTTGTACAATTCGACAATTCCATCAGCGACCTGTCGCAAATGGAAAACCATGCAGGGCGTTCTGAAATCATCAAGGCGTCGAAAAACGGAAAAGGAACAGACATCCGTATTTCAACATCCAACAACCGCGAGTACCTGTACTATGCTCGGTTGTTCGGCAACAGATACATCCGTGTTGCATTGCCTTACGACATTCATACGCAACTCCTTTTAAAAACGGAAAAAACCTTTTTGTATTTCATCGCTGTGCTGTTGGTGGCGATGCTTTTGCTGATGAATTTTATCACCAACCGTTTCGGAAAATCCATAAAACAACTTCGCGATTTTGTCACTGTTTCAGGTAAAACAGACATTCCCGTTTTTGATTTTCCCAATGACGAGTTGGGCGAAATAGGCGCACGAATTACCGAAAATTACCGGCAACTGAACGAAAGCAAAAAGAAAATTGATTTGGAGCGCGAGAAATTATCGCAACACGTACACAGTTCCGAAGAAGGAATATGTTTTTTCACCGCCGACCGCCAGGTTGAGTTTTTCAACGGTTTGTTCATCCAATATCTGAATACTATTGCCGACGAGCCGGAAAGTAATTTATCTGCCGTTTTTACGGATGACGCCTTTATTGGAATGTGCAGATTTTTGTCAGAGAGTAACGAAAAATACTTTGAAACCCAAATTCGTCGTCAGGGAAAAACATTTTCGTTGCGTCTGAATATATTTGAGGACAAGAGTTTTGAGATAGTTTTGAACGATATCACCAAACAGGAAAAAATGCGCCTGCTGAAACAGGAAATGACGGGAAACATTGCACATGAACTTCGCACGCCTGTTACGAGTATTCGCGGCTATTTAGAAACCGTGCTGGACAACTCAATGGACGAAGAACAGAAAAAACACTTCATCACCCGCGCCTACCACCAAACCATGGTGCTATCGGAATTGATACAGGATATCACCCTGATTACCAAAATAGAGGAAGCGCCGCAATCGTTCAAGATGGAAGACGTCAATATCCATCACCTGCTTCAAACGCTCAAAAACGACCTTGCGCTACCATTGCAAGATAAAAAAATTGATATGCAGTGGAATATCCCTGATGATTTGGTGGTCAAAGGAAATAAAAATCTGCTGTACGCCATTTTCTGCAACCTGACAGACAATGTGATACGGTATGCAGGCGAAAACATAAAGGTTCATATCAGCAAGTATAACGAAGACAGAGACTTTTATTATTTTTCATTTTTCGATACCGGAACCGGCATCGCTGACGAAAGCCATCTGAACCGTCTGTTTGAACGTTTTTACCGGATTAACGAGGGGCGCACGCGCGATAGCGGCGGCTCAGGCTTGGGACTATCCATCGTCAAAAATGCCGTTGCCATTCATAAAGGGACAATTACAGTGAAAAACAGAAAGGAAGGCGGGTTAGAGTTTTTGTTTAAAATTTCGAAAAAAACACACATTCGTCAGAGGAGCGAATGACCGCAACACTGCTGGATTGCGGTCATGTTCAAACGAAAATTCCTCAAATAAAGATGTATACCAAAGAGATGAGTATATCAATCAAAACCAAAGACTTAACCAAAATCGGCTACACCGACAATATCGCCCGAAGTATTGCCATTAGCGCCATCAACAAGCATTACAAACGTTGCACCAAAGATGAGGTATTGACTGAATTGACGGATATAATGCAAAACCCCGCTCAATATACCGAGCATGAAGTTTGGGGGCGTCTTGCCGGACATTTCTTTCCGCAGAATGAGCAAACAACGTTTGAATGTTTTCGTTTACGCGATGAACCATTGGCATTCAAAAGTTATGGCGGCAAAGACATTGAACATGTTGCCGTGAAACAGATGGAGTTAGCGATGCGTCTGCCTGTGGCTGTGCAGGGAGCGTTGATGCCCGACGCGCATTCCGGTTACGGCTTGCCAATCGGCGGGGTGTTGGCTGTTGAGCGCGTGGTCATACCCTATGCGGTGGGCGTCGATATTGGTTGCCGCATGTCGCTTACGCTGTTCGGGGAAAACCCGAGGTACCTGCAACGGTACGCCCATCAGGCAAAGGAAGCACTGATGAAATGGACGCATTTCGGGATGGAGGGTGGTTTGGATGTGGTGCAGGAAAACGAAGTGCTTGACCGTGCAGAGTTTCGCGAAATACCTTTGCTGAAACTTTTGCACGGCAAAGCAGTCCGTCAATTGGGATCGTCGGGCGGAGGCAATCATTTCGTGGAGTTTGGCGACGTGCAACTTTTCGCCGACAACGTACTTGGTTTGCCCGAAGGCGATTATATGGCTCTGCTGTCTCATTCCGGCTCGCGGGGATTGGGCGCCGAAATTGCCCGTCATTACAGCGACGTCGCACGTGGGCGTTGCAAGCTTCCCCGCGAAGCGCAACATTTTGCATGGTTGGATTTGGCTTCCGCCGAAGGACAGGAATACTGGCAGTGCATGAACCTTGCCGGCACGTATGCCCAAGCCTGTCACGAGCGGATACACGCCAATCTCGCCAAGGCAATGGGATTACACGTTATTGCCAATGTGAACCATCACCATAACTTTGCGTGGAAAGAAACCCTGTCCGACGGTCGTGAAGCGATTATCCACCGTAAGGGTGCAACGCCGGCGCATGAAGGCGAAGCGGGCGTTATACCCGGCAGCATGACAGCGGCGGGATATTTGACGTGTGGCAAGGGCGTTCCTGAAGCGCTCTATTCGGCTTCGCACGGCGCCGGACGGGCAATGTCGCGGCAAAAAGCCAACAAGAGTTTCACACGGTCGGAACTGAAGAAAATGCTTGCATCGGCAGGCGTGACGCTTATTGGCGGGTCAGTAGAAGAAGCGCCGCAGGCATACAAGGACATCGATCGCGTGATGGAAGCGCAGGCAATGCTGCTGGAGGTACATGGGCGTTTCATGCCGCGAATGGTAAGGATGAACGAAGAATAATAAAAAAAGAATAGAATCGAAAGAACTTGTATGGTTATTGAGAATTTATTAAGTAGAAAACATTATCTTAAGGCAGGCAAATGAGAAATGATATACATGGTATCCTGCTCGATTACGGAGGAACCATCGACACCAACGGTATACATTGGGCGGAGGTATTGTGGACGGCTTATTGCGATATCGGCGTTCCGGTAGAAAAGTCTGCATTTCGCGAATCATACAGAAATGGCGAGCGCACATTGGCGCTTCAGCCTGTGATTCAACCGAAATTTAATTTCTACGATGTGCTGATTGCCAAAACAGGCATACAGTTGAATTATCTTGCAGAAAAAGGCTATTTGCCCGATACATTCGATATTCCTGCAAACAGCGAACTTATCTCACGGTTTTGTTATGAACAGGTTCGTACAACAGTAAAAAAATCTGAAACCATACTGCAACAGTTGTCACAGAGTTATCCTCTTGTGCTGGTAACCAATTTTTATGGTAACATCCTCACTGTGCTCGAAGATTTACAAATTGCCCGATATTTCAATGATGTGATTGAATCTGCCGTAGTGGGCGTTCGTAAACCTGACCCTGCCATTTTTGATTTAGGTATCCGTTCTCTTGGTTTCGATGCTGCCCATGTGATGGCGGTGGGCGATTCATACTCAAAGGATATTGTTCCCGCCAAGGAAGCAGGTTGCCAAACCGTTTGGCTGAAAAAAGGCTTGCAATGGGAAGAAACGACTGATATCGGCAAAGCGGACGTGATTATTGAAGAATTTGAAGAATTAATCAATATTCAAATAGAAACGGAAACAGGCTCTGCTGGGGAATAGAGACGTGGCATGCCGCGTCTCTGCAAAAGACGTATGCACACGCAATAGGTGTCCCGGAACGAGAATTAAGGGAAGGATTAAAAAATCATGACAGAAAACGAAACCGACGATACGTGGTTGACCGCAGTGCATTAACTTCGTCTCTTCCCCGCAACTTTTTTGTATAGATTATTTAAAATATATGCTTAATCCACAATCTTTGGTCACATTTAAGTCATTTTTCGGAAATGATGCATCAACAACAATCCAATCATAATCCAGAATGTTTCGCGTATCCGGGTGATGATACTCACATAAATTCCCAATCCCGATGACATCGAAATTCCCTGAAACGCCAGCAAGAAACTTCCTTCGCGCGTACCTAACTGCAAGGGAGCAAAAAACAGCAGGTTGGCGATGAGCGACGACAGGGCAATAATAATCACCGAGTCTAAAAATGTGAGGTTTAACCCCAATGCCAGTACGATAAAATACACTTCCAGACACGCCACAATTCTCGACAGGTATTCGAGTGACAATGATTTGTAGAAATCACCTTTGCGATATGTGTATAAATGTGCGATTTGCCGGTCGGTCTCTTCTATTTTTTCCAATCTTTCACTATCAATATGCCGTATCCATTTCTTCATATACGGTATTTTGCCTGCCAAACGAATACTTTTCATCAACAATCCTTTGCGATAGACTTTCAGAAAAAAAACAATGCCGGAAATACACAGGACAGCAATCAATCCCAATGTAACGTTGACCACCCACGAGGGGCGCAACCATGCAACCGCCAATACTGCTGCAGTAAGCCAGAACAAAAAATGAGACATTATGTGCATCATGCTGTACAGCAGTACCGAAGACGTCGCTTTTTTACCTCCCACATGCCGACGCATTTCCAGAATCCGGTAAGGCTCTCCTCCCAAAGCTACTACCGGCGTGATATAATTAATAGCATATCCGCTAATAGTCGGTTTCAGGATATTCCAAAACGACACATGAGGGGTTGCATCATCGCTCAGTATCACCCGCCACGAACAAGCATTCAGTAAATATACCACCAACCAAATACCAATGATGGCAACAAACCACCATCCTGTTTTTCGGATATTTTCGACAATGGTATCTAATCCAATATGATACAGCATGACACATAAGGCGATGGCTCCCAATACGAAAAATAAGGTACGGTATTTATTGGTTTTCCAGGGCATTGTTCAGCTTTTTGTAAAAGTATTTGCTTATACTTTCCTGTTTCAGAATCATGTACAGCAACATAATGTTCAGCAAGGTCAGTTCAAAAACGAAATATATCCACGGGCGATGCAGGAACAAACTGATAAATAATGCGATTATTCGTGTGTTGAAAGTGAGCATGTTGGTATATTTCATCAGCGGTTTGTTTTTCATTCGAAATTCATCCCGTAACCATTGCGGCAAGTCGTCGCCGAAGCGGTTGCGGACACAGCCCATAAATCGCTGTAACGCAGGAGAAAGCATTTCCTGCTGGTTGGTATAATTGAGGTAAAAAGCCATCATTATTTTTTGGATAAGATTCTTCGACCAGCGCAGTTCCTGAAACAATCGTTTGACATTTACGGCGCTGTCGACTTCGCTGCCTTCTTTCCCCTTGATAAAATACAGATGAACGTTGCGATAATAATCCGCCATCTGTGCCTGCTGAATATGACTGACTCCAGCAAGTGACCCCAACGCCCACATCCACCCCGAAAATCCTTCGTGTTGCATGCGGACACACAAAGCGATGTAAATAGTTACAAACCAGATATTACCACACATTCCGTCAAGGATACGTCCAATACGGGTTTTTTGACCGGTCATACGAGCCAACTGTCCGTCGGCGCTGTCGAGCGAATTAGCCACTACCAGCAACGCCATACCCATCATGTTATGACACAAATCACTTTTCCCGAACAGCAAGCCGGCTGCCACGCCAATAAAAATACTGACTACCGTAACGGGGTTAGGAGGAATACGCAACCAACGGAACAACAGCGCCCAGGCATAACCCCACGGACGGTACAACAACAGGTCGAGCGTTTCCTCGGTATCAGCCGATTTCAGGGTGTCGGCATATCTGACTTTCTTATGCTCCATACTTATTCAATTAAGAATTAAGAATTAAAAATTAAAAATTAAAAACTGTCGACTAATTCTTCCGCCACCGCAATATCTTCTGCATGGTCAATATCAACAATTTTTGAAAATGAAAATGCTTTCAGCCGCAAACCCTGTCGGACAAGTTGTCGTTGAAAATCGCGCATCCGGGTCATGCCGTTTTGCATGGTGATATCCAGTACAGGCCACACTGCAGGACGAAGACAGTACATACCGCCCGAAACATATTTGCCTGTTGGCGGGCGTTCGTCGCAAAAATCAAGAATACGCAAATCACCATCGACATCAAGAAATAACGGCTTTTCGTCGTCTACAAAATCGGTTACTGCCATCAATCCGTCTATGTGATGATTATTGCGGAAGGCTTTCAGGAAAGCAATAAATTCGCTTTCACGAAATACCGTATCCACAGTAGTCAGGCAGAAAGGCGCATCATGCAGGAATGGTTTCAATTCGTACAGACTGTACATCGAACCCGGCGTGGATTTGATGTACAGATTGAAAGGTACATCCAACCGTTTAGCCCGTAAATGCGCAATGGTACGATGGTTCTCGCTGTTGACAATCACACTCACAGATGAAGCGTCATTGCGGATGAATATGTCAATCAGCCTGTCAATAAGCGTTATTCCATTGATAGTGATCAAAGGTTTTGGGGTACTAATTCCCTCGGATGCTAACCGGGATCCTTCGCCTGCTGATATGATGGAAAAATTCAATTTTAAAATGCTACAAAAGTTTCACGTTTCTATGGTTTTTTCATCAAAGTTTAACTTGATGTTTTTAAACTGCAATAAAAAGTCCATTCCTATCAAACCATCTGCAAAATAGGTTATTTGTGGCGGCAGATTTAAAACACTCACTTCAAAATTAACCATATCTTTACCAAACAAACTAAATTTCGGCAACTCAAGTATTTTTGAACTCGTACCGCCGCCTGCCGTCATTAATCTATCGCCTGATTTCAATATTTTCAAATCAAAACCGAGCCGAGTAACAACTTGTTCGTCAATGACGGTTATTGACGAGCCTGTGTCGAGAATGAACTTATACTTCATAACAACATTGACGCCTTTTATTTCTGCGACAACAATGATTTTCTTCCCTTCAATCAACAATTTGTACTTCATAATACAAATGTGTATTTCTTTTCCACCATCTCGCCTCTAATGCCGCCAGTATATATAATCGTCGAATAATACGGTTTTAGTTCATTCGCTTTTTCGTAAACCTTTTTTCTACTTTTGTGCTTATACAGCAATATCGCTTCTTTTAGATGCGGAAGCGGGTCATAGACGGGGTTCTCTAAAAGTACAAATCTATCGGGATATTCTTTTTGTATCGTTTCCCATGATGCAAGTTTTGGTTTCATTACTTTTTTTTATTGTTCAACTACAAATTTCCCTCGCAAAAATACATCTTTTTCTTTTAAAATACAAACCTTAATCTAAACCGAACGCCCCATTCCGGCACATCGGGATGGTCGAGATAATTCAAACGTTTGACAAGGTCGATACGCAGGAATTTGAACACATTGTCAATCGCTACACTGGCTTCCATGTAGGGTTCTCGGTTCAGCCGGTATGTGGAAGGCAAACCATTCTCATACAGCGGGAAACGCAACAGGTCGGGATGGTTTTCGGGACGGTTTTTCCCGCTGACATCGCCCCACAGCGCTTTAAAAGTGATAAACTCACGCCATTTCAGTTTTTTGATGAGGGGCAATCTGTTGAATATCCATCCATTGAAACAATACGACGTATTGACTTGCGCATACCGGTCGCTGACAAATTCCATGTAATTCATCATGTTATAGGCTTCGTCCTGATAGGCGTAGTTTTGGTTTGCCTGATGAATGATTAATAACGGAAACGGAACCGTACCCCAAATTTTTCCGGCTTTGAGCCACACGTCGGCAAATCCTAAACTCGATAACCAACTTCGCTTGTCGATACTCGCCTCTACACGGTGAAACCCGTAATCTCCGCCCCATACATTCTTCATCCCATAATTGTAATTGACCGTAAATACGGGATTGGTATGATTGAGCGGATAGCGGTTGCGCTGCACCTGATAAAATCGTTCGTTGGGCGCAAACCGTAACTTTAGACCCAATTGCGTGGTAATTATTTGATTCACAACACCATATTCATTGGCGTAAGTCAATGCTCCCGCCGGACATTCCTCGCGTCTGCTAAATGACGGTTTCAATGAAATACCGCTGATAAATTCGCGTTCATAATTCGCAGTGAATGTGCGGTGATACACCATCTGCTGCGAACTTCCGCGATGAAATGACGTTAGCAGCCGGTCGGCGCTGCCAAACATGAAAAATTGTCCGGGCGTTTCAATGTTGTCCTCGTAATGGATGCTCAGCAGGTTCATCGGATATTCCCATGGATGTAGCTTTCGCGGATAAATGGAATACATCGCACCCAACTGGTATTTAAATCTTGCATCCTTGACACCATACGCGCCATAGCCTTCAAAAAAGAGATGCCTGTTCAGTCGTGCGCTTGTTTTTCCACTCATGCGGACACGCGCGCCTTCCACTTCGTTGAAACTGAAAAATGTTTCTACCGGTCCCAGCTCGAATTTCCCGGCGTCGATGTATCCTGAAAAGATAATACCAACAACGTTGAGAATACGATTGAACTTTTTGTTGTTTTTCATGTCGGCAATCATGTCGTATACGCCCTGTTCCGAACGGGAAAGAGGAACGGGGCGGTTATCCTCCCAATACTGACCGGCGCGCATGTCGTATCCCGGAATTTTGTCTACTTTATGGATTCCAAAAAACGTGCTTTCCGGAATGCGGTGATTGAAGCGATATTTTGTGTAAATATTGGAGCGTTTGCCCAACATCATGCTCTTTTTTTTTGTGAGGCTGAAATCAATAACAGCCTCATCCAACATCAGACACCACGTACTGTCAATCAACGTATATTCCTGTATCAGAGAAAATTCATTGACGAAATTTACGCTGTTATTTTTCGTAAAAGCCAGTTCAACCCGTTTGACGGCATAGTCGTCATCATTGGTGATAAACAGCCAGCCCCGAAAACCAAAATCCTGGTCGTTGCGCGGATATACCGACAACTGAATACATGGTACGCCGCTAACATCCACCGTATCCATAATGTGATAACGGTAAAAATTGGGGGCCATCGGCGCCATGGGGCTCATATATTCATTTTCGAGCACCATAATCTGATTGTCATAAATATTCGATTTTCCTATCATACCATCCATAAATACGCCAATGGTTTCCTGTTCAATAAAATCGTGGAAGTTAGCAGTCCGCGAAGCAATCAGAAACTCCTTCTCGGCTTTGGGCTGTTTGTTGAAATAATGTTCGGAAATATTTTCGCGTAGAAACATCGCTAATGACAAGCGTCCTGTCAGTTTTGAAGTATCAAGATAGTTGAGCAAAAACGGAAAACTTCGGAACAATGCCCCATTTTGTATGCTGTCGTTCAAGTCGTTGATGGAAAGTTGTATCTTCTCGTAACGTTCATATTCGTATGTATTGTGTGCCTCGATACGGTTTTTGTCCTTGTTGGCAATAGCTTTTCGGATAAGTTCCACAGCGGGATTGTCGCGGTTGCGGTAACGAGTCCGGCTGCCGGAAATGACCACTTCGTTCAATTGGGCAGACAAAGATTTCAGTTTCACGTTGAGTATGCCGTTCTTTGCCTCTGCCAGAGGCAATGTTGCTGTTTCATAGCCGATAAACGAGAACAGGATGTTTTCAGCCTTGACAGTGAAGGTCA
>JGI24702J35022_10002496_pt1 | contig 11232 bp, 10 predicted proteins | sample TergutTh196P4_FD_35022 | JGI IMG/M metagenome (IMG submission 35022)
AAAAAAAAGGATCGTTTTTTGTGCTGTAAAATTACACTTTTTTTTTAATACGCAACACTTTTTTAGTTTTTTTTTTAAAAATTTTGTTCACAAGTGTTTATTTATATTTTGAAGAAACCTGCTGTTCACTTATCCGGTATTGTCACTCAATGCCATGATTGTATAAATTAAACGATCCTTTTTTTTAGACAAAATTGAAGAGAATGTTGATGAAATGAAATACAAAAAAAGAATGTTAAACAAATTAATGTGTGTGCCTATGAATAAATAAAAAGTAATCTACCCCAAACCGGACAAATGATGGATGGTACGCCATCCTTATTTAAAAATTAACTAAAAAAATGTTTTAACTATTTATAATGTATGAGAAAATTTTTTATTAACAGACAAATGCAAATGCAGAAAAGTATGTCAATTTTTTTGACTTTTCTGCTACTAATGTGTGCCACAATGGTTTATAGCCAGACAGGCGCAGTGACAGGTACAGTCACAGATGCAAACGGCGAACCGTTAATCGGGGTCAACGTTTCTGTGAAAGGTACCACGACGGGAGATGTGACCAATATCGATGGTAAATACACCATCCCGCAAGTATCATCTTCAGCCGTCCTGGTATTTTCCTATATCGGTTATTCGTCACAGGAAATTACGGTAGGCAACCAGCGTACAATCAATATCCAGTTGAGGGAAGATACGCAAGGGTTGGAAGAGCTGGTTGTCGTCGGATACGGAACGCGTAAAGCAGGCGAATTGACAGGATCTGTTGCAACGGTCAGAGCCGAAGAAATCCAGCGACTGGCAGCGGTCACCACAAGTGAAGTACTCAGGAACGTACCCGGTGTGACTGTGTTGCAATCCAATACGCCCGGTTCCACTCCGAACGTTATTGTCCGCGGTGTTGGTACCATCAATAATGCCAGCCCGTTGTGGGTGGTTGACGGGATACCCGGCGCAAACGTGAATCCCAGTGATATCGAGACCATCACCGTGTTGAAAGATGCCGCCGCCCAGGCTATTTACGGTACGCGGGCTGCCAATGGCGTCATCCTTGTGACGACAAAAGCGGGGAAAAAGAATCAGCGGACGAATTTGACGGTAAACATCAGAGCCGGTAATACGCGCAACACCAACAATTACAAGATGCTTAACACCAAGGAATACGGCGAAGCATTATGGCTGGAGGCTAAAAACATGGGCAGAACAGATTATGTGCACCCGATTTATGGAAGTGGAGCCACACCGACCATACCGGATTATATCTTTCCCAATGGCGCTATGGAAGGCGATCCGAGAACAGATCCCAGCCTCTACGACTACTATACAGCCAAAGAAGACGGAGATGATACCTATCTGATTACCAGAGCCAACAAAGACGGTACGGACTGGATCAAAGAAATCTCGCAGGTAGCTGTTTACCAGCAATACGACGTCAATCTCAACGGCGGAGGCGACAATACGACGTATGCTTTCACATTAGGTTATATGCAAAGTGAAGGTATAATGAAATTCACCGGTTATGACCGCTGGAATTTCAGGTCGAGTATTACGTCCGATGTAACCAAGTGGTTGCAGATAGGCCAGAACATTAGCGGTACCTACTCCAATCAATTCGGGCAACTGAACAATAACTCGGAAGATTCACCCATTTCGTGGGCTTACCGCAATCAACCCATCATTCCCATGTATGACATTATGGGGAATTATGCCGGTACAAGAGCAGGAGGACAGACGGGAAATGCACAGAACCCGTTGGCAGTGCTCGACCTCAACCAGTATGATTTACGTGAACGGATGAATCTCAGCGGATCTGCCTTTCTTGCGCTCAAACCGATAGAAGGCCTGACGATTCGTTCCACTTTCGGTATCAATTACAATACGTATTTTTATAAAAATATCGATTATGTAAATAAATCACATGCCGAAAGAGGAACCGACGATTATTTGAATATGACCGCCAATAAATCAAGACAATGGACCTGGTCAAACACCGCTGAATATCGGAAATCATTTGGATTACATGATATTACGTTTATGATAGGTTCTGAAGCCATCGTCAATGATTATTATGAAATGACTGCCCGGCGGTACAACTATGTATCCAAAGACCCCAATTATATTGAGTTGAGCAGCGGTATTGAAGGACAGACAAACGGTAGCTCTAAATCTGCATGGAGCATTTTCTCCATATTTTCAAGGCTCAATTATGTTTACGAAAATAAATATTTAGTCGAAGCCGTAATCAGGCGTGACGGTTCATCGCGTTTCGCAGCCGGCAACAGATACGGCGTCTTCCCTGCTGTTTCGCTGGGATGGGTCATTTCGAGAGAATCTTTTATGGCTCCGACACGTTCGTGGCTCGATAACCTGAAACTGCGTGGAGGATACGGAATAACCGGTAACGACCAGATGGATAATTACAACAGTTACACCGTATACGATTTCACCCAGAATGATGACTATGGTTCATTTTATCCGATCGACGGCGCTAACGGCGCTGCAGGAAATCTGGGATTCAGACAAAACAGACTGGGTAATATCGATGTGAAATGGGAATCAACAAAAACCGCCAATGTGGGTATTGACGCATCGTTTCTCGGCGGATTTTCCCTTACGTTTGATGTATGGCAACGCCGTACTACCGACATGCTTTATCCCAGAGCCATTCCTTCCGTTTTCGGTCGTGCATCAGCGCCATCGGTTAATGTCGGCGAAATGCTGAACCGGGGGTTCGATTTAGATTTTGGGTACCGGGGAACGGCATTAAGCCGCGAATTACGCTATCAGTTGAACCTGAATATCTCAACTTATAAAAACGAACTGGTCACCTTGACAGGTAACGACAATGAATTCCTGGATGGCGNCGGCTTTCGCGAACAGATTTATACCCGAAGCATGAAAGGCCATGCATTCCCTGAATTTTACGGCTATNTCGTAGAAGGTATCTTCCAGACGCAGGCTGAAGCCGATGCACATCCNNTATTTTTCGGACANCCCGACTATAATGTGCCTGGGCACTATAAATTCAAAGATGTGGATGGCAACGGGGTGATCAATGCCGACGACCGNGACTGGATTGGCTCTCCCCACCCCAAATTTTCAGGCGGTATTAATTTCAACGTAGAATACAAAGGCTTCGATATCAACGGGCAGTTCTATGGCACTTATGGCAATAAAATGGTGAATTATGTTCGCCGGTGGCTGGATTTCTANCAGTTCGACGGCGGAAGAAGTCACGACTATNTGTATAATTCATGGGGAAGCCCTTATTTGTCGGATAACAGCAAAGCCAAGTTACCGATGATTGACCGCAGTACCGTAGTGCAGTCGCCTTCTACAGCATTTATTGAAGACGCTTCCTATCTGCGGTTGCGTAACCTGCAAATTGGTTATGACCTGACTAAACTGGCTAATATTCGTTCTGTAAACGCGTTACGGCTTTATATTCAGGTAACCAATCTGTTTACAATCTCCAAATATTCGGGTTTGGATCCCGACCCAAGTCGTGGAGCGGATAGAGACGGTGCCCGAAACTTTGGTATAGACGCAGGCGCATGGCCCACACCACGGCAGATCCTGTTTGGACTTACGCTTGGATTATAATTATAAACCATTTATAAAATTATAAATATGAAAAAAATAATTTCTTTAATACAGATTGTATTAATTTCCGGAAGTATAGGTTTCCTGTCTTCCTGTGGTGAAGATTTTCTGACGAAAGAACCTCCTGCTTCGCTTGCCGGCTCTACACTGGAGACTGAGCAGGGATTGGATGGTGTTTTGATGGGCGCTTATGCCATAATGAACGGCGGTGATATTTTTGGCGCTGCCATGGGTACCGACTGGGTTTATGGAAGCGGCGCTGCGGACGACTGTTATAAAGGTTCGGAAGAAGGAGACCAGAGCCAGTTTAATCAGGTAGAACAATATGCTGCACTGCCTGACAACCCCTATATGAGTGCCAGGTGGAGCTATTGTTATGAAGGAGTAGCACGCTGCAACGCCACGCTGGAATTCCTGAAAATACTTCAGTCAGGTTCCAACGCGATTCCTGCCGATAAGGCAATACAGGTCGAAGCGCAAGCCAAATACCTGAGAGCATGGTATCATTTCTCTGCCAACAGGATATTCAAAAATATCCCTTATATCAAGACACCCGACGAACAGGGAGGTTTGACAGCATCCGAAATACCCAATACGGATCCGGCATGGGCTGATATGGAGGCCGACCTGGACTTTGCCATCAATAATTTGCCTGTATCGTTTCCGGGAGAACCGGGGCGTGCAACCAAATATGCGGCAATGACCATGAAAGCGCAGGCATTTATGTATCAGAACAAATTGTCACAGGCGAAACCGCTGTTGGATGAAATTATCAATAGCGGACGTTATTCCTTAGTGGATAATTATTTTGATAACTACGACGAGCGCACTGAAAACAACTCGGAATCTATCTTTGAAATCCAGTGTTCGACCTCGGCGACAGGTAATTCCGCCATGGACTTATCGGGCGCCTGTATGATCCAGCCCACCGGACCGGCAGCGGTAGGATGGGGATTCTACCAGCCTTCACAAAACCTTGTCGAAGCGTTTCAGGTAACCGATGACGGTTTACCCATATTAAGAGCGTCTGACAGGGCTGTGGTGAAACATGATATGATGGTTGCGGCGGATACTCCGTTTACGCCAACCGATCAGTTGCTGGATATGCGTTTGGACTGGACGGTAGCCCGCAGGGGGGTTGACTTCCTCGGATGGGGTATTTTCCCGGGCGCTTCATGGATCAGAAACCATGCCAATGGCGGACCGTATATGACAAAAAAATACATGCACTTCGAAGCAACCCGTTCACGGCAAGCCGGTTCAGGTTTCCGTAACGACAGGAACTTCAGGTATCACCGCCTGGCGCATGTTATTCTTTGGAGAGCTGAAATTGCTGTGGAAGATGGCGAATTGGATATGGCACGCGAATTAGTGAATCAAATCAGGAACCGCGTGAAAACAAGTACGCCGGTGATGGGTTTATGTACTGCAACAACCATTGCGTCATCCGGTATTGTGCCCGATGATGAAATAGACTGGACAAAACCTGCTGCCAACTACAAAACAGAGCCTTATCCAGCAGGTCATGCTGCTTTTTCATCTAAAGAAAATGCACGTGAAGCGGTCAGGTTGGAAATACGCCTTGAGTTTGCCACAGAAGGACAACGTTTCTTTGACCTGCGTCGCTGGGGACAAATGGATGGGAGTTATGACGTAACAGTACTGAATGCCTATATTGCACATGACTCTAATTTCAGGGATTTCATGAAAGGCAGGACCTACTCCGCACAGCGCAGATACTGGCCGGTACCGCAAGCCCAGATTGATATTCAACCGGGTGTATTAACACAAGATCCGGATTATATGTAGAACTTCACCCCCTTCCTCCTCCCTTTCGAGAAGGGGGAAGGGTTTGAACCTTGACGTTCAAAGATCAGCGTTCCGGGTTCAGGGTTTCGTAACAAAGTTGGGAAAGGATTCACATNCTTTCCTGACTTTGTTATTATTCAAAAATTTCCGAATNAGTATTTGTGCGTGCGAGTAATAATATTAATTTGTTTTTATCTTTTTTATAAACAAGCAACCAATCAGGTCTTATATGACATTCTCTGTATTCCGAATACTGTCCTTTTAAAGGGTTGGTCCTTGTATTTTTGAGGTAATGGATTGTCATTTGCAGACAATAAAGCAACAACTACATAAATTTCATGAATAAGTTGGTGGTCATTAGCAATTCGTTTTTAAGTCTTTGTTATACCTTTTTGTCGGACGAATTTCATACATAACCTAACATTTTATCCGTTGCTTTTTTGTACTCTTCAAAATTTTTGTAAACTTCTACCCGACCATGCTTTATATCATCAATAGCCTCATCGAGACCATTTTTGTATGCGTTCTTGGGGTAATTATATTTCATTTCAACTCCTTTTGTAGTTGCCAAAGAATTTATAAGCGCTTTCGCAGTCTTGTTTCTTCCGTCGTATGTAACTAATACTGTACACATCATAACACCATTTTGAAATTTATAATCCTTTGCAAAGATACGTTTTTTTGTTAAATGACAAATAATTATATATGAAAGAAATTCATATCCTTGACTGATTGTCATTTCAATCTAAAGTGAAGTGATCAGAATCACCCCATTTGCCCCGCGAACGCCCCAGCTTGATGCATTCTTCTGTACTTCAATCGTTTTTACGCTATAGATATTCACGGTCAGGTTGGCAGCGCCAATCGTTCCCAATGCAACCCCGTCTAATACGACTAACGGTTCGCTGCCGCCCGTGAGTGTATTGGGACCTCCCATCCTGGCGCTTACACTCGATCCGGATACATCTCCGCTACTCGATGCAGTAGAAATATTTAATCCTGGTACGCGTCCCCAAAGCAGTTCGGAAAGCGAACTGTATGATTGCTGTTTCAAGATGGTCTGCACATCAAGAATCGTATTGTTATTCGTTGTTAACAGTTCTATTCCAACAGTCAAATCTTGCCCCTGACTGTCTAGATACGAATAAAGTTTGGACGAACGCTCCATCACTACAATCGAATCCAGCCCTGTCACAGGAATAACGACATGGGCATTGCGTTTTAATTGCAGGGATAAGGTGTCGTTGTCGGAAATATCTTCGAACACAAACGACCCTGTCCGGTCAGTAAAACCTGCCTTGCCGGTGAGGAGGGACTGTACCATAATATTCCTGACCGGACGCCCTTTTTTGTTTAATATTTTCAGGATAACCTCTCTGTTTGGAGAATCCACTTGTTGCGCCCAGCCGGCAACACAAACTGAAATTGCACAAAAAAAAGAAATAATTGCTCTCATAATTAATATATTATAAAAATTTAACCTGCCAAAACGTATCCATTTGAACATCAAAAATAATTAAAATTGTTGTGAATGATAATAATTTGCCGATTTTATTCACTCTCCGCATGCTGTTCCTGCAATTCGCTTGCTTTGCGGATAAGATCGGAGGCGAAAAGAAAGTCTTCGAGGGCGGAATTGCCGGACGAAATCACCTGTTTATTTGTTCCTGTCCACTCCTTTACTCCTTCTTTGATAAAAATAATGCTTTCGCCGATATTCATGACCGAATTCATGTCATGTGTATTGACGATGGTGGTCATTTGGTATTCTTTGGTGATGCCATGAATCAGTTCGTCGATGACAAGCGCTGTTTTAGGGTCAAGTCCGGAATTCGGTTCGTCACACAATAAATACTTGGGTTGCAATGCAATGGCACGTGCAATAGCTGCACGCTTCATCATCCCCCCGCTGATTTCGGAAGGATACAAATCCTGTGCCTCAGCCAGATTGACCCGCTCTAAACAAAAATGGGCCCGGGCCAGCCGTTCTCTGATTGTTTGGGTCGAAAACATATCTAATGGAAACATCACGTTTTCCAACACAGTCATGCTGTCGAATAATGCGGCGCCTTGAAACATCACACCCATCTCACGACGCAGATGGTTGATCTCTTTCTTTCCCATTTTCAGGATATTGCGTCCGTCGTAGAACACTTCGCCGGCATTGGGACGAATCAGGCCAATAATACTTTTCAGCATCACTGTTTTGCCCGAACCGCTTCGACCAATGATCAGATTCGTCTTGCCGGCCTCAAAATCGGCATGGATGGCATCTAATACTTTGCGCCCGTCGAATGTCTTGGTTAAATTTCTGACTTCTATCATTTTACATCAACATTATATGGGTCAGGACAACATCGGACATCAGGATCATGACACTGCTTGTTACAACGGCATTTGTACTTGCCTTTCCTACTTCCAATGAGCCTCCTTTCACACTGTATCCGCAATAGGAAGCAATGGAGGCAATCAGAAAGGCATAGAAGACTGATTTAATGACCGAATACGTAATATAAAACGAGTTGAAATAATATTGTAACCCAAATTCAAAAGAAGCGGGAGTCATTCCATTCCCCATATAACTGGCAGCTACTCCTCCGAGCAGACCTGTTGTCATACTGAAAAAAACTAATACCGGTATAAAAAGCATCAAACCGATAATTTTAGGCATAATCAGGAAATTNGCCGAGTTNACTCCCATAATTTCCAGCGCATCAATTTGTTCGGTCACACGCATGGTACCTATTTCGGATACAATATTACTTCCGACCTTGCCGGCTAAAATCAGACACATGATGGATGAGGAAAACTCAAGCAGGATAATTTCACGTGTAGCGAAACCGATAGTAAATTTCGGAATCAGGGGCGATGTGACATTCAACGCGATCTGGAGAGCAATAACCGTCCCGATAAAAATGGAAATAATGACAACAATCCAGATGGAATCAACGCCTAATTTGTATATTTCCCTGATCAACTGCTTAAAAAACATACTCCACCGAGTCGGAACAGTCAGGCTTTTCCTCATCAGTAATACATATTCACCCAATTGATGCAATGCTTTATTCATACATCATTCATTCTAATTTCGGACAAAGGTAAGCAAAAATTAATTAGGATTCAGGAATCAGGAATCAGGAAATGAGCATTGAAATGATTTTTTTTGTTTCTTTGCGGTAAATATCACTCAAATGGCAGACGAACAACAAATGGTTCTCCGAACAAAAGATTTAGTCAAGAAGTACCGTACACGTACCGTAGTAAATCATGTATCCATTCANGTACAGCAAGGTGAAATTGTAGGTTTACTNGGACCGAACGGCGCCGGTAAGACGACTACATTTTATATGACTGTCGGATTGGTAACCCCGAATGAAGGAAATATCTTTTTAAATGCTATTGACATCACTGACTACCCTGTCTACCAACGTGCCAGGAGAGGAATCGGATACCTGGCGCAGGAGGCGTCTGTTTTTCGCAAGATGACGGTGGAGGACAATCTGCGTGCTGTATTGGAGATGACCGACAAGACCCCCGAAGAGCAAAAAGAGAAATTGGAAAGTCTGATTGCTGAGTTAGGCTTGCAAAAGGTACGTAANAATTTGGGCGACCGTNTGTCGGGAGGTGAGCGCCGGCGAACAGAGATTGCCCGTTGCTTGGCGATTGATCCCAAATTTATCATGCTGGATGAGCCTTTTGCAGGAATCGACCCGATAGCCGTTCAGGATATTCAGACGATTGTAGCGCAGTTGAAAGATAAAAATATCGGTATCTTGATAACGGATCATAATGTGCATGAAACACTGAGTATTACAGATCGGGCTTACCTGCTCTTTGAAGGGAAAGTGTTATTTCAGGGCACAGCCGAAGAATTAGCTGCCAACGAGATCGTTCGTGAAAAATATTTAGGNCGCGATTTTGAATTGCGGAAGAAAGGAATAAATAAATGATGCAAGCCCAAACCCTGTTAGGGTTNAGTGGNGATTACCATGTGCCAGCGGGATGTACTGTTTGATAATGATAATGAAAATCTCGAAATGACACATCCGGTTATTCATACTGTATCATGAATCCTTCCGAATTTCGAACGGAACAACAGCATCAGTAGCACAAAAAACAATATCAAACATACTCCTGCTGTGATGGATAACCATCGGATATCTTCCGGGGAAATATCGTCGGAGAAGAATGGATGGTTTTTCAGTGAAGCATCAGACATGCCAATGAAAGCGACGGTATTGTGAAAAAAATGGGCAAAAACGGGAACCCAGATATTTTTTGTCCAGTACACTAGATAACCCAGGTAAGCCCCCAGAATCATACGCGGAATAAATCCATAAAACTGAAAATGGATCGCACTGAATAGAATCGCAACAATCCAGATGGCAAGATGATGATTCTGTGTTTTCTGCTGAATGATAGGCAGTAAAGCGCCTCTGAAAAGAAATTCTTCCGTTACGCCTGCTGCAACGGCAATGACAATCAAATTGATTATAAACATGAAGACGCCTTTTGCTGCTATCATTTGCTGAATCAGCGAATAAGCACGGTCTTCGGACGATTTCATCCAGGCTTCGATAGCTTCCATAGATGANGGCAGTTGAATCCTGGCATTGAAATACTCTGTCAAAGAAACGGTCGGAGAAAGCAGAAGTGTCGTTATACAGATAATAATTAACAGCCGGGTACCGGGATAAGCCCGTATATTTAAAAAGTCTTTGGGGTGTTCGCTGCATAACCATGCCGTAAATAATGCAGGCAACAAGAACATGAGAATGGCTGAAATAAATTGGGTAAACTGCAAAAGTCCAACCGAATGATCCAATAAATCCACTTCTAATTTTCCGGTTGTCATACTTATCACAAGTACAATAAAAGCAATAATAACAGTACTGAACGCTAATCCTGTCAGCATCAGAGCAAATAACACCCCTGTTTGATACAGTGGAGACCGGTTGGCATAAATTCCTTTCATACACGTACCGTTTACAAACATAAAAAGGAGCTATCTTAAATGTCTGAAACCGTATACCACAAAGGACACAAAGTTTTTACACAAGAAACACTAAGACTAAAAAAAACAGTTAGTGTACTTTGTGGTTTCCTGGTGTTCTTTGTGGTAAAAAAGACTTTTACGACAGCCCCGTTTTTTTTAAAGGTTAAACAAAATTACCTTTTCGGTAATGCTTCTTTAACGACCAGCTGGCGACCTTGAAATTCAGTCCCGTTTAATCCTTCGATCAGCGCACGGGCTTCATCATCATCCGGCATTTCCGCAAAAGCGTAACCTTTAGAATGACCGGTGTCGCGATCCTTAATTACTTTTACGGAATCAACCGTTCCGTATTCTTCCATCACATGTCTCAAATTTTCTTCTTTAACACGATAGTTTAAATTTCCAATGTAAATGTTCATAAAAAAATAAAAAATAAAAATTGTTACTGTTTGAAAGTAGAAAAAACTGGAAGTTCGTAACAATGCAAGATAATTCAGCAATCGATCGTGAAGAAATAAAAGACAATGTTAAGCACGTTCAAGGTATATTACTCCTTTCAGGATGCAAAGAAATGGATAAAATCTAAATAAACAACCATTTTTTCAAAAAAAATGCACATTTTTCTTCATAATCCTTTGTCTTATATTTGCGGGATTAAAATTATAAACCTACTTTTGCAGGCTACTATTCCGGAAAAGTACGAACAATAAATTATAACTCATTCAAAATGAACATTTCACTTATGAACAATGATGCCGTAAGCGGTATTGTTAAAATGGAAATTAAAAAGAACGATTACGAAGAGCAGGTAGAAAAGAATCTGCGTC
>JGI24702J35022_10002497_pt1 | contig 11232 bp, 9 predicted proteins | sample TergutTh196P4_FD_35022 | JGI IMG/M metagenome (IMG submission 35022)
ATCCCAAGCCGCCCAGCTGTCCCATTTTGCCGGAATGATCCCTGTCATTTTCCTTGAAACTCCAGTATTTTCTGTGGCAGGCAACAAGTTGGACAGTACAAGTAGGCGGACCAGGCGACCGACCTGAAAACCGTTTTGCTCTTGCTCGGAACGCGAAAAGACGTTATTGTCCGCCGATGGACTGGTATCACCTTGTCGACACGTCGCGTGTTCTCGTTTTCACCTTGGTTTTGACCCGAGTGAGCGGAATCGTCATTATGTCTCCGGTCTTCGGCGGTTCGGAGATTCCGATGCAGGTTCGCGCCCTCCTTGCTTTTACGCTGGCGCTTCTCATGATGCCGTCGCAGTGGACCGTCGACGTCGGCGAACCGCGAACGGTGAGCGCCTATGCCATTCTGCTTGCCGCCGAACTCGGAATCGGTTTGGCGCTCGGACTCGGAATCAATATCTTCTTCACCGGAGTTTCTTTGGCCGGCGAGGTCATCGGAGGCATCAGTGGACTGCACGCCGCCAATATTTTCGATCCGACCACCGGCGAACAGGTTCCCTTGCTTTCTCCGATGCTCCATTATTTGGCCGTTGCCGTGTTTGCGGCAATCGGCGGTCTGCGGATTCTCATGGCGGCCCTGCTCGACACCTTTCAGACACTGCCGATCGGCGAAGGAAATATGAACACTACCATTGCCTATTCGCTGATTACGATCCTGAGCACGAGCTTCGGCCTCGCCATCAGAATGGCCGCGCCGGTCATGGTCGCCGTACTTGTCGCCATGCTCGTGATGGGACTACTCGGCAAAACGCTGCCGCAACTGAATTTGATGTCCGTCGGTTTCGGCATCAACGCGATGCTCATGTTCCTCGTCCTCGGCCTCTCGGTCAGTGCCGGGATATGGTGTTTTCAGGAACACGTCATCGTCGCTTTCGAAGCGTTGTTCAACGGCATCGCCGCCACCGAAATTCCGGCCTGGGCGGGATGATGCCTACTTGCCGCACGTTGCGCAACCCTGTAACGTCGTTGTTCGCATGGCGGACGAACTTGAACCTGAGTATGACGCCGTGAACGGAGACTTCATTGCCGAGGACAGCGCCGCGCCTGATGACGTCATTTGTTTCAGTGTCGACAGCGAGTACGTCGAACTCGAAGCCGCTCGGCTACTGGAAAAGGTGTCGAAGCCTGATCCCGTATTGGTCACGAGGGTGTTCCTCGCGGTATTCCGAGCAGAGGAGGCCGATGAGGAGAACGCGGATGCCGAGAGACTCTGCGACAAATAACCGCCCGATGAACAAGTAGCGCAGGAAATACTCATAATCAAAGAGATGGCTGAAGTATCTTAATTAACCGCAGCATTATTCACCATAAAAGAGCGAAGGGCAAATTTTTGAGGCGAAAAGTTCGTCAAAAAAGTGAGTGCCGTTTCGGTTGTAACGGTTGCAAAGTATTTGCCGTAACCTAAAATGAGAGTCGGGGATATTGCCTCCGGTTCTCACGAGGAAAAAATGCAAACCATCGAAACGCTGTCTTGGACCGGTGCCGCCGCCGGTTGCCTGAAACTAATCGACCAAACGCTTCTGCCGACGGAACTTCGGGAAATCGACTGTCGCACCATCGAAACGGTCTGGGAGGCGATCAAGACGCTCCGAGTCCGTGGAGCCCCCGCGATTGGTATTGCGGCGGCTTACGGCGTCTGCGTCGGACTCCAAACGGTGGGACCGAATCCGAACGTCGAAACACTTTTCGAGCGGTTGGACGAAGTCGTCAAGTATTTGGCGTCAAGCCGTCCCACGGCGGTCAATCTTTTTTGGGCGCTGGACCGAATGAAAACGAAAGCCAAGTCGTTCCAAACGGCGGCGCCGCCGGAAATCCTCGCGGCTCTGTTCGAGGAAGCGAAAGCGATTCACGAAGAGGACCGAGCGATCTGCCGTGCGATCGGCAAGTTCGGCCAAACGTTGACGAAGGACGGTGGTTCCTATCTGACGCATTGCAATGCCGGAGGGTTGGCAACCGCCGACTACGGAACAGCCCTTGCCGTTTTCTTTGCGGCGACGGAAGCCGGAAAGACGATTCACGTTTTCGCCGACGAAACACGGCCGCTCCTGCAAGGCGCTCGGTTGACGGCGTGGGAACTACGTCAACGGAAAATCGATGTAACGTTAATCTGCGATTCGATGGCCTCGCTCGTCATGCGGCAAGGCAAGGTCGACGCCGTGTTTGTCGGAGCGGACCGTATTGCGGCGAACGGCGACACCGCAAACAAGATCGGAACCTACGGCGTTGCGGTTGCGACAAAGGCTCACGGCATTCCGTTTTACGTTGCCGCTCCGCTGTCGACATTCGATCTGACACTGGAAAACGGCAGCCTGATACCAATTGAGGAGCGTGATCCGAAGGAGATTTCCTACAGTTTCGGCAAACAGATGGTTCCCGACGGCGTTCGGATTTACAATCCGGCCTTCGACGTGACGCCGGCGCCGCTCATCACAGGAATCGTTACGGAAAAAGGTATCATCCATCCCGTCAACCGGGAAACCGTCGCCGCCTTCGTCGGTTTGTGCGAACGAAAGAGTGGCCGCCTGTCGGAAGGAAAATAGGGGCGGGGCGTCAATTCAACTTATGATCTCTTGCGACCGACGGAACGGGAACTCGCCGCTGCTCGCCTGACAGGTGGATGACGAGATCGCCGTCGATTTCTTCCGTGTAAAAGTCCGGAATACGGACGTTTTCCATACGGAACAGCTTTTCGAGAATCTCCTTGTTGACCGATTCCACGGTAAATTGGCGCTCCGCTTTTTCGTAACCGGCTTCTCCCATCTTTTTTCTCAGAGCCGGATCGTCGACGAGTTGGCGAATCGCCGCTGCCAGGGCCGCCGAGTCACGGACGGGAACGAGAAAACCATTGACGCCGTCGTCGACGACCTCACGGCAACCAACATTGTCCGTCGTAACAATCGGACGCCTCATCGCCAGCGCCTCAAGGAGCGTGTTTGGAACACCCTCCCGATGAAAAGACGGTAGAACGACAATATCTGCCGCAAAGAGAATGTCACGAACATCCGTTCGGAAACCGACCTGTTCGAACGTCGACGTTTTACGAATCTGCTCCGGCGAAACGGATTCGAGGCTCCCTTTTTCGAACGATCCGACGTGAATGAATCGAACTCGTCCTTCCTGATCGACGAAACTGCGGCTTGCTTCGACATAGTCGAGGACCCCTTTATTTTCAGTGATTCGGGAAATCATTGCAACTAGGACTCCCGACTCCGGAACGCCGAATTCCTCACGGAGCCGACGTATCTTTTCAAGATCGACCGTTTCAGCGGAAAATTCGTGCAAATTGACGCCGGAACCGTTGACGACGAGGGAACGATCCTCTGTGACGGCACCGGCTTGAAGAAAGGATGATCGATCTTCGTGATTTTGAAACACGATTCCGTCGGCGAACTTCGAGCCGAAAAAGATCAAGGTTCGTCCGAATCGCTTGAACAGACGCGTTCGTCGATTTCCGCCTTCCGAATGGAAGAATCCGATTCCGCCGTAAAGCGAATAAGTTCGAGGAACACGTGCCAACTTCGAGACCAAGGGGCCGATGATATTCGGCTTGGCCGTCATCGTATAGACGATGTCCGGTTTAAGCCGACGAAAGGCGAAATACAAACGAAAAAAGTACAAAAAGTCGGTCAGGAAACTGATAAAACGGCTCGCCGGAATTTCATAGTGATTTGCTCCGATGGCCTTGAGCCGTTCGACATAGGGACCGCTCCGAGTAATGACCGTGACGTCGTGTCCGTTGTGAATCAGCGTGGCGATGAATTCGCTCCGAAACTGCCAGGGCACGAAATCGACGGCGGAGACGATGGCGATTCTCATGAAAGTGTCCGTTCTTTTTCCGACGGTGTTTGGAGTTTCACTTTTTTCGCAAGTCGAGACAATGCTTCCCAACGAATATACTGTAAACGGGGTCAAATTATCCTTTTCAACGGGGCTAAAATGACGAGCGATCCGGCGTCCTTAGTAGCGACGATCGTTGTCAGTCAATGTGTCCTTATTCGCTTATTTGGCGCCCAATAAGGGAATAAGGGCGCGGGAAAGTAAGCGAATCAATGCTACTAAGGGTGTCCTTTCGGTAAAAAACATCCCCTTTGGAAAGACCATTTTCTGCCCGTTTGGGGTATAGACCTGTTTCATCCCCCACGTGGAAATCCGAGAAAACTTTCTTAATTGCCCACAGATTGCGCAGATTTTCACAGATTTTGAGGAAAACATCAACACCCTCGAAATGAATCAGTGTTAATCTGTGTAATCTGTGGATAAAAAGCATTGATCGGAAAGGTATTGAAACAAGTCTAATAAATGACGGGGGCAATATCCGGGAGGACGCGATGGGGTCCGCTCTGGAAGAGCGAACTCCTTCCAAACTTTTACACGTCCGGACTGATGAACATCCCGGTAGCGGCCCGTTTTTGATTCAACAGGAAAAAACGGCGCAGAATCTCATAGCGGACCTTTTCGTCAATCGTGAAACGGATTCGGTTGTTTGTCGGAAGATAACCAACGGCGTGGAAATCGTGATTCAACGCAAGATCGTTCCAACCGTAAGTCGCCGCAACCGCTTCGTCCAACCGACGACGAAGATTTCGAAGTTCCTCAAGGCGCTTATTTTTTTCGCTTGGTAAATGGAACCGATTATAAACATCGGTCAATCCCCCTCCGAATTCGAGTATGATGCTCTGTCGATGTTCATAATATGTTTTTCCCGTCGCCTCCAATTCGTTCGACCGCAATTGCAGGAACGGAAACGTGTCGAAATAATCGGACGGCGTGTACCGTAATCCTTCGCCGATCGTCGAGCTGCCGCGACGCGCCCAAATTTCGTGGAGCGTCGACTGAATCGCGGCGAACGCCGTCCAATCGGGAAGATCGAGAACGCAGAGCGATTCCTGAAACACCTGCCGTGTCGACACCCGGGCAAGCGCCAGGTATTTCGTGTGTCGGGTCAAAACGAAGACGTGTTCGTTCTTTCGAATGCGTTCGTACAAGGTCGGTCGCTTGTCGCCGTGATGCCACCAAAAACGTCGGTGAGCCGCTCGGCGAGACTTGTCACGCACCGGTTTCACCAATCGGCGGATGCGATCAAAAAGTTCCGGCCATCGGGCCTCGCATTCTTCGAGCGGTCTGTCACGAAAATCGATCACCCAGCGGCGCACGGCAAACGTCGGACTCGAATTGACCTCGCTTCCGCCGAGATAAGGAAACAACGCCTCGGCATTGTTTTTTCGTGCGGTAATATAATCTTGTGCTTCTTCGGGGGAAAGCACGAACCCTTCGCCGGCAAGAACGGAGCCTTGAAAATTGATCTCGGTATTTTGCGGAATAATCGTTGCGCTGTCCCAATCGCCGCCTTCATCGAGAATCGGCGAAATGTTATCGACCTGCTGTCCGTCAAGAATCTTTGGTCCGTTCCACTGTCCGTGTTGGAGGACGGTCCATATCGCATTGACCGTTGCGCTTCCCGGCCAGGAAAACGATGAGGCGGCTTGCCGTACGCAAAATCCCGTCCGCGCCAAGTGAAACAGTCCCGTCCGTGCCGTATCGCCCTGAGCAACGGTTTTCGTTGCGAGAAATCCGATGGCCCCTCCGGATCGAACAATTGTTGCGGCACGAAGAAAAAAGAAGGCACAAAGATCGGCGTTCCAACTGGCGTGCGGCCATTCCCTTTTCAATCGCCGAAGGCTCGCCTCCCCAAGAACACCACGCATTTTCCGACCTCCCATGAACGGCGGATTGCCGAGCACGGCGTCGAAACCGGGATTGTGCCTCGAAAAAACGTCCGGAAACTCTTCCTGCCGGCGAAGCGTCAACGAGTCGCCGTGACGAAAATTCGCCTCCGGCAATTCCATGGAGTGTGCCAGGAGGCACAGCGAATGTTTCGCAATGTCGACGGCAAGCGGATCAGTGTCGACGCCGTACAGACAATTCTTTGCAACGAGTTCCGTTGCTTCCCGTTCGGTCGGCAACGAATTTTCGTTGTATGATTCCAATGATTCGAGCAGTCGGTTGGAAAGCCAACGGCAGGCGGCGAGGAGAAACGCGCCGCCGCCCATTGCAGGATCGCAGATTTTCAGTGCCAGAATTTCCTCCGGTCTTTTGAGTCGACATTCGGCAAGAGGTTTTCCGTCCGAAAAGCCGTCGTAGACGAGCGGCTCCAATGTTGCGCAAACGATTTCGTCGGCCAACGGTCTCGGCGTATAGTGGGTTCCCATTTTCCGACGATTCGGACTTGGCGTTACAACGAACGCTCCATCTTCCCGTGTGAGCGAGTAGTCGAGTAACGTTTCGTAAACTTGTCCCGGAAATTCGACGTCAAGCGGCTCGTCTTGTCGAACGAGGTTTGAAAATACCGCTTGAGTATCGACGGCGAATTTTTCGTCGACAAACAGGTCGGGATCAACAAGCATACCTCGTTGTTCGGCGCAACGAAAAAAAACGAGGCGCAGTATGGCGTTGACGCAGGCTTCATAGACTTTCTGCGGCGATAATTCGTCGTCCGTTCCTTGAACGAGCGCTTCGACAGTTTTTTTAACTCGTTCTGCGAGTTCCCTCTTCATGGGAAAAACGTGTGGAAATATCGATCGAAGCCATTACGGACCTCCAAACGTTTTACTTTGATGTTTTCTCCTCAACGACGTCGATGATGCCGCTGAGGACTTCTTGCGATTCTTTGGGTTCCTGTTCGCTGGCATTATAGCGGTCGTACAGTCGCTGGACCTGTTTGCCGCGAAGAAGAACCCCGAACTTGTCAACGCTTTCCTTGAATCGGTCGGCGGCCTCTTGGCGCAACTCCATCGGATGCATGGCTTGAGCGACGACGTCATAAATCAACTCCTGCATCGTGCCGGACTTGATCGACGCTGCAAGTTCCAAGCCCTGCCAGATTTTCGTCTCACTGTGAACGGCGGAGCGGACCACGGCGTCAAGGCTCTCGATTTGGTAAATTTTCGTCGGCAACTCGGTGATTTCCTTGAGCCAGGCGAGCGACTGCCGAGCCTGCTGGAGCCGAAGCGACGCAGGAACGGGTTCGACTCCGCAACGTTCAAACAGGTCGATATCGATCTTCTTGGCGTCTTCGTCGCTGACGACTGGCGGATACATTGCAGAAAGCGAAAGCGCAAAGGGATTGTCGCCCCGCAGTTTTTCGATTCTCTGCATGAACGGCAGCGAACGAAAATCGGTTGCCGTCGCCAAGGCTCGTTCGTCGTCGGTCAATACGGCAACCGGAATATCATGCGTTCGGTTGTCTTGCCGCATGGCCTGTAACATATCGGGAACCGGCGGTCTCTGACAGAGGAGATCGATTGCCATTAACTCGACATCCGGAGAGTTTGTCGCGGCCCGCATCGCGGCGGCACTCGTCGCGGCCAATTCGGCCTGATAACCGCAGGCCGCAAAGTGTCCACCGACTTTTGCGGCAATTGCCTGCCGCGGATGCGCAACGACGGCGATTCGTTTGCCTTCGGAACCGGCGAACCACGTCAGCGCGTCGACGACCAAGCTGGAACCGGGATAGGGTTTTTCCGGCTTCAGTTTCATCACGGCTTCCAAGGCGGCAAACCGAACACGCCGATCCGGAGCGGCGACCGCCTGCACGAGCATTCGCGGCTTGTCGGACGGCGAATCGTACAGTAGTTCGTCGACGGTCCGTTCGCTGAGTAGCGTTGCCGCAATCTGAGCGGCAGCGAAATGTTCCGACTCCATTGCTTCCTTGAGAACCGTTTCAAGCTGTGCGGTCGTCAGTTCTCCGACGGCGGCGTGGAATGTTGCCGGATCGTCGCCGAGCGGCGTGTCCAAGCCGTTCAGATGGGCGGTCCGATCGAACAGCGTCAGGAGATAAAGCCGCTTAATTCCGTCGTCGTCCGGCCGAATCCTATTGGCCAGTGAAGCATAGCGCCAAGCGAAGAGCCGATACGCCGCCGGAGCGAGCATTTTGATGTGCTTCGGCTTGTTTTCTCCGGCGTCCCAGTTCCAGAACCGGACGTATCCCTCGGCATCGCTTTTCACGGCGCGGTTTTTGTCGTAATAATCCTTTGCCCTCTTATACAGAACGACGGCGGCGTTCTCGGTGGTCGGCTTCGAACCTTGCCGCCTTTCGACGTAAGTTCCGATCTCCTTCCGCAGGTCGTCGGGCAACTGTTCGTCGAACTGCGGAGCGTAGAAAAGAAACGCTTGTTCTCGCGGCAGGAATTTGTCGAGCGACTTCGCCGTCCGAGCAATCAGCTTGACGTTGCCGCTACGGAAGGTCTCGCTCAGAGCTTCTGCGACTCCGTTTCCGAACGATGGCAGAAAATCCTGAATGGCGGCGATCTCTTTTTCATCATCGGTCTGAGCGAGCTTTTCCAGCAGCAACTCGACGGAAATGTCGGCGCCTTTCCAGAGGGCGCGGACGGCTTCGGCGACCTCGGCTTTTTCACCGCTTCCCAAACGGTCGAGCGGTTCTCGGAGCGTTTCGGGGTCGCGCCAGTATTCCCGAGCCCCGGTGAAAATCTTTGTTGCGGCTTGTGCTCCTTGAGGCACAAACTCCGCTTTTCGGGAAAGCTGGAACAGCGTTGCGGAACCGATGTTGTCAACGATTTCCGCAGCTTGCTGCGGCGTGAGATCTTTGGCAAGAAACCTCCGGAGATAATATCGCACCAAACCGGGTCTTCCCGGCACAGCGAGGGCATGGACCGCCTTCATGACTTCCAGAGGCGTCATCGGCTCGTGGAACAAAATCATTCTTTCAGCCGGATTAAGCGACTCCAGAAGGAACGCCGCTGCTTGTTCACGGATTAACGTTACGGAGTCCGTACTGAGTTCGCCCTGCTGGACTTCCCGTTGCTCTTTGAACGTATCCAGTATTTCGTCTCCGAGTCGTTCCATGATACCGAAACAATCTTCGTCGGTCGGCTGAAGATAGGGAAACACCTCACGCAACATTCGGGAGGTATCCCCTTGATCGACCTGTTTCAATAGGACGGCGGCCTGCATCAGTTCCAGCGGCGTGATTTTTCGGCGATACTCCGTCGATGGCGTGTTGTTTCGAGAGTCGCGGTCCTTAGCACGGAACCACGTCAATGCAGCCTCCGCCTTTACTAAGAGGGCCTCTTTTTCCGTCGGCGTGAACGCGAAGTGATCGTCCTCGGCGAAAGTACAAGCGACGAAAGAAAGGACAACGAAAAAAGCAAGAAAAATTCGGGTCATAGGACGACACGGGATTGGGATACGGACGTTCGGAACTTCGCCCCATTATACCTTGCCGTTCCAATAATCGCAACGCCGATTTCGCGGAAGCAAAAGAGCCGAAGAGCCGGGGACGCCGGTCCCCGGATGCCTCACAGTTTTTCGGCCATCCGGAGGCTGACGCCTCCGACTCTTATTCGCCCCGATCTTTTTCGAATTCCAAGACGTTTCCCTTGTCGTTCCACCAGACACGGGAGACAAAGCCTTTGATAAGAAGGACACCGCGTCCGGAGGCGATCAAGATGTGTTCGTCATCAGTCGGATCCGGAACGGCATTCGGATCGAAGCCGTCGCCTTCGTCTTCGATTCGGAACTTGACCATAGAATTTGTCAGGCGACAGGAGAAGTGAACGTTCTTGCCCGGATCAGAATTGTTTCCGTGCTGGACGGCATTGACCAACGCCTCTTCGAGGGCGAGATTAATTGCAAACTGCTCCTTGGCCGCCCATTCGGACCCCTGAAACTTGCCCATGACGGAGTCGATGAGCGAATGGGCGTGTTCCATGTTGCTGGAAAACGAACACTCATGGGTCCAACCCCACTCGACGGCTGTCATGACATCCTCCTCGGCTACGTGACACGGAAAAACGGCCCCTCTCCGGAGTTTCCGGCTTGTTCAGGACCGATTGCCTATTTGTCGGTAACCGTCGTGAAGGACCGGACGCCGTCGTCTTCATTTTTCTTGATCGTGAAAATCGTATCCAGACGCGTAATCCGAAACGCTTCCATAATATTGTCGTCGATGCCGCAAAGGAAGAGCTTCGCGTTGCAATCCTTTACCTTTTTGTTCAGCGTAATCAGCCCCCGCAGGGCCGAGCTGGACATGAAGAGCACCCGTTCAAAGTTAACAAGGACCTTGCGACAAGACTTGTCATCAAGAAGCGCCAAAAGCTGATCGCCCCATTCTTGGATCACGAGGTCGTCGTTGAGTTTCATGTCTTTGCAGACCGCGATCGTAATGTCAGCGACTTTTTTCACATCGATTCTCTGTTGGACCGTCATGTTTTCGTTTTCTCCTGAAACGAGGAAAAGGGCGGGAAATGCAATACTGATCCTAGATTCTACCGCATTCCGACGTAAAAAGCAAATCCCCCCGGAGAAAAAAACCAAACGTCCAAACTTTTTTTCCGGTCAATCGCCGGGAAATGCCGCGCGACGCCAACAGGTAAAATATGCCGATTTTGTGGATTTTGCGGGAATTTCAGCCGATAGAGAACGTAGTATTGCGGTCTCCTTAACCCGTTCCCTTTGCGTTCAATGAGAAAAATATTGGCGTCTCCCGTCCTTTGGGGAGGAATTTTCAGCGTTGGATTTTACGTTCCGATCCATCAGGGTTGGATCAGCGATCCGTTCGTTCAGCGGTATTTTGCGAGCCATCCGATCCTGTACGCAATCACGATCATGTTTTTCGTCGGTTTGGCATCGCTCATTGCCAAGCACCTTGCCTTCTTGACCGAGCGTAGTGTCTTGCGGCAAACGCCGATTCTCGATCCCCGGTCGCCGCAGAAAGTCGATGTTCGTTACGTCGATCATTATTTGGCAACGATCCAGCGGCACGTCAAAAAATTCGGCGAATCGATCCTTTCGCACCGGTTGCAACTTGCACTCCAGTTCGTCAAACGTTGCGGTTCGGCAGAAGAACTCGATACGGAACTTCGCTGTCTTTCCGAAGAGGACCTCACGAAAGCGGACGCGGACTACGGTTTGGTACGCCTCCTCCTCTGGGCGATGCCGATGGTCGGATTCCTCGGCACCGTCGTTGGCATCACGATGGCCCTCGGCAATTTGGACCTGAACGCCATCAACGAGTCCAGTAAAATGCTCTCCGCCGGACTTGCGGTTGCTTTCGACACGACGGCCCTTGCCATTGCACTGGACCTTGTGCTTTATTTCATCCAGTTTGTCGTTTATCGGAAAGAAAACAATCTACTCTGGGAGGTCGACCGATTNGCCGACAACGA
>JGI24702J35022_10002498_pt1 | contig 11229 bp, 7 predicted proteins | sample TergutTh196P4_FD_35022 | JGI IMG/M metagenome (IMG submission 35022)
CGTGCGGTCAGGCATCTGTCAAGTTGGTTGGACGGCTCAGTCATGAGGCTAGTGATTTTATTGAGTGCTACCACGTCATCGGGATAGTGAGCGGGGACTAAAAGCACATCCCAGCCGACCTTCGCCTGTGTATCCAGAAATTCCGCGACAGGCGTGATGTGACTGTCATCATCCCATTGACGGACGGCAGCCATCAGCAAAGGCTTCCGCTTTTCGCTCAAAGCGCCTAGAAGACTGGCAAGCAGCGGGACATCCTTGAGTTCTGAGGCATTGACATCATCAGGGCGGAGCGCCATAACAGGGTCACAGGCTACTTTAATATCGTGGTGAACACCCAATTCCATGAGCAATCGCGCGGATCTTTCATCCCTAACTGTAATTGTGCAGCATTGGTTGAGTGCTTTGGATACCCTGGTGCGATTTTTGTCGACATTCAAAGGTCCGATACCTTGGCTGTATATCATAACTCTTTTTTTAAAGGCCGCCGCCAGACGGATAATCGCGAGATAATACCGCAGACTTTTGCTGCTTGTCACATCCTGAAGCAGGGATCCACCGCCGCTAAGAACTAAACGGCTTGTCAGTATCTCAAAAGCTACCAAAATGGGATTCCACCGATTCACCGCCTCAACCGCATATAATTCCCGCGTTTTCAGAGGGTTGCCGGAAAGTACCACTATCCTGATGTCAGGTCTTAGTTCTCTCAAACAGTGAACTATCGCATAAAGAACCGCTTCATCCCCACAATTGTCAAATCCATAGTAACCGCTGAGTACTACTTTCGGCGCTTTTTTATTTGAGTTTTGGCTCATGTTTCCACCCCGCCGTCAGCATTTTACCCCACCGATTCATCAACAAAAGTAAGAAACCTCAAGTTACCGACGTAATCCCACGTCACCTATTACCTACCCCAAATAAATTGGAAAAGACTCGCAAATTTCCGTTCCCACAGTGGGACGCCGAGGGCGGCGTCCCCTACGGGGATATCCACATTTTGTGACTTTTTTTGTATCAATATGGTTGCTTAGTCCCTATTACCTATTCCCTCAGGTGCTTCGCACCCCTTTGCGTACTTGCTTTTCAACGTATGCATCCTACGAGAAATCCATTCCAAAATAACAATTGCAATGATTCCGATGATTATTCCAATCCATAAGCCGTTGGCGCTGCGCAGAAGTGAAACCATGATCGGGGTATGTAGGTGGGCATATGTGTTGATAAGTGATACCTGTCCGATGAGCCCGACCATCACCAAAGGGAACATCTCAAGTTTATAACCATAATAGAGAAGGACGATCATGATGGGATGTCCTATCAGGAATTCTTTTGTTCTCGGTCTGACTCCGAGGATGTTATCAAGTACTTGCCGAATCCTTACCTCAAAGCTTGAAACGAGTTCCGGAGATTCGTTGCCTGTTCGTAAAATGTAGACAGCCAACCCCACTAATAGTATTACGCCAACAATCAACTGCCAGTATTTCACGCTGCTTTTAACAGTTCCGGACATAATTCCATACCAGTCCTCTTCACGTAACCAAAGGATCAAAGGCACAAGGATAAGAGGTGTAATATGTGAGACTTTTGTACCGCGAAACATGTCCAGTCTTAGCATAAATGTAGGCTCTGCCATAACAGCGGACATAATCATTGCTCCCGCTAACGTCATCACCGACATCACCAGTAACTGTCCGATAGGGTGGAGCACCCGATTTACGCCGGTTTCTGCGATCCGGGGTCCTTGTTTGCGAGACAACACTAATAGAACGCTCAGACTGGGGAATACTATAGCGCCTGCCAGCGCAATTGCTTTTTTTGACAGAGTCGGGGCTATGAATATCAGCGCCGCCCAAACAAGGCATCCTGCAACCATCAGTATGCAGTACCGCAGGCGCCATTTATTTTTAGCAAATGTTGTGGCGGCAAGCGCCAATAACCAGCCTCCGGCAGCTATAACACCTGCGCCAAGCAGAAACATGGGTAAACGGCCGATCGTATATGCCGGGATGGTTTCAGGGTTGCCAATTTTGAGGCCATCGGAGATCAAGCCATCCCTGACGCCGCTGATAAGTTCCATATTGCTGAGCGTGGAAGCGGAGGGGTTGGCCAATCCCTGAAACCTCAAATAAATGTACCGGATATTTCTTTCCGTTGCCGCCAAGCTATAACGATCCATAGCTATCTGAAAATCCGCATATCTACGGATTTCATTGTCCGAAATAGCATGCGCCCTGAGCAAATAGTTATCCAGTCTTTCCGCAAGGCCGGGTAAACCGACTTGATCGTAAAACTCAAATGAGACCAGCGGTTTGCCAAGCGACGCGACTGCGTCAGCCAGAAGTTCCTGTTTTTCCGGGTCAGTGCCATCGCCGGGTACGGACTGATCGTTGAATCCGATGGCGGCAAGGTTGGGGATCATAGCTACCCAACGCATCGTTTCTGACAGGCTTTCCTCCGTCAAAGGTTCCCAGTTGCGAAGCCGGGGGATGATCTGAAATCCCACATCGGCCGCTTCTTTCAGCTGCGCGATAGGGAACCCCAAGCCCAATGTCGCGCGTTCTGAAGAATGGAGTTGTACTGCTATGCCCATATAACCGGGAATGGTGAACATTTCAGGGTAGCGCGCTTTGACTTCCAGCAGAGAATAGAGCTGATCTCTGACGAGTTCATCTTTCGTGAGAATGTATGTTTTAGCCGGAATTATCTCAAAACCCATAATCATATCACTGGCGGATACTCCATATTGGTCTTCGATCTGGAACCTGAGCTGCCTTCCGGAAAACACGATCAAATCTCCGGCTGTTTCCCACTCCGCCAGGAGCCGCTCTCTGACAACTATTCCGGTTGCTCCTGCCAGAGAAGCGTCTTTTAATATTTCGCCAAAGCTAGTATCTTTATTGCCGTCGGCAAGGCGAAACAGTTCATCATAATCTACAACAAGGCCAACAGTTTTATCATTTGCCTCGACTACGGCCCGTATGCCAAAGTTGACCCACAGGGCGCATATAAAAGCCACAAATATCACAATAACAGCCAGCCATTTCAACCATGATTGCCGCACCCCATCTATAAAGGGCCTTTTATGATTCATACGTACATCTCCCGTCTCTATGTTTATCGTCCGCCGTATTCATCGCTGGCGACAAATGCCTCGTGCTGCGCCAGCGTCCTGAAAAACTCATGCGTGCCGCTGTTATTGAGCGCGTAGTAGTACTCATCTGTCGTCTCGGGGTATAGCGCAGCTCGTATTGATTCGATGCCGGGGTTTGCTATTGGACCGGGGGGCAAGCCTTCNTGCATGTATGTGTTATACGGACTGTCAATATCTGTTGACCATGGCCGCCCTGTACCTGATATNGCGTAGCTTATGGTNGCGTCTATCTGCAAAAACGGGAAATTGTCGTGATCATTAAGACGATTATATATGACGGCGGCGATTCGCGGACGCTCTTCATCAGAACCGGCTTCACGCTCTATTATCGATGCGACGGTGATAATGTCACGGATCGAGTAATCCATAAATTCAGCACGCTCAATATATGTCTCGGTGAATCTCCTGTCAAACTCGCTCAGCAGTCTATTGATGGCTTGTACCGGCGTTGAATCCAAATAGAAATTATACGTGTCAGGGAACAAGAACCCTTCGAGCCTGTGCCTTTCGCCTATGGTCGATTTATCAAGGAAGCTATATTTGAAGTCGTAATTGGTGGCAGTATCCCATAGATCGGTGGCAGGGCAGACTTGGTAATCTTCAAGTCGGATGAATATATCGGAAAGCGAGAACCCTTCGGGTATTGTCACGGTAGTCTCAACAAGTTCGCCCTGCCATGCAGTCATACCATAAACAAGGGAGCGGTAATCGAAACTCTTGTTGAGCACATATGAGCCAGCCGTGATTTTTGCTTCCGCTTTGGAATAGTCCGCATATAATTTAAATAGAAACTTATATTTAATAAGACCCGCGTCGTATAGCCTGTCAACAATATCTTCAATGGTAAAACCTTTCGGAACAGTTATATTTACCTGTTCAGCCACAGTTCCGAATCCAAGTACGTCAGAGGCAGCCATCCATGCCAGCGACGCCAGTATCAGGCTGATGCATATAACAAAAACGGAATACAATACCCCGCCAACGCAGCCTGTCCGCCTTTCTCGGCGGAGACGTAGCGGCTTTTCTTCAGGCACATCTATATACGCGCTCTCAAAATCGAAATTGATCTTAAAATCAGCGGGACCGGTGTCGAGTGGCATATCAGCGCTTTTTCGCTCCAACTGTTTGCCATCAGGCGGAGTGGCTGTTGTTTGCGGTTTCCCTTTTTGTGCCGTCGTGTTTAGTGATACGGAACTTTTAGGTTTTACTGAGCCGGCTTTTTGTGAAACGGCGGATGTGTTAGCGCGGTTTATTCCTGCTCTTTGACCGGGTGTAGGAATGATTGATCTTGAAGGCACAGGTCTTTGTGGCGCGGAGGAAGCGCCTTTAGCAGGCTGTGCGGTTTTTTTGGGCGCTGCAAGTGCGTCATGGCCGATTTGCTTGGGCTGCTTCGGTACAGAGGAGACGCCTGAACTGTCCTTCGTGGATACCTGTGATGAAGCGTCATCGTTTGAACCGTTTGATGAGGATATTTGTGGTGTAGCGCCATCGTTTGAACCGTCTGATGAGGATATTTGCGGTGCAATAACGCGATCCGGCTCCGGCATCGCTGTGCTTGCGTTGAGCGGTGTAATGGCGGCGTCCTGTTCCGGTTGGTCTGAGACAGAGCTTTGCAGAGCCGCGTCGTCCGAATCCTGTTGATTTATTCCGGTTTCATGAAATGTGGAAGTTTCCGGTTCCTGCTTATCCGGATCAGATTCACGCGGCGTTACATTAGTTTCCGGTTCCTGATTATCCGTATCGGAGCTTGGCGGCGCAGCGACATCAGCCGATTCCGCGTTACCTTGCTCGGCGTTTTTTGATGAAGCCTGGATTTTCTTCACTGCGTCATCAAGCCATTTTTTTATTTCATCGGAACTATAGGGCAAAAAAACTCACTCCGTCTTCAGTAATTACGCATTTCACAGCGATATCGTGAGGTTCCTTGGGTAGTTCATCCTTTATTAGGCGCGCGCGCGCAAGGCCGACCGTAAGAGCAGGAATATCGCATAAATATCTGTCATAATATCCGCCTCCATATCCAAGGCGGTATCCTTTTTTGTCATATGTCAGCGCGGGTACTATAATAAGATCCAATTCCTCCCGTGAAATGACAGGAGAAGTGTCCGGAGGAGCGGGTATTCCTAGCATTGCGGGACGAAGCTCATTAAGATTGTTTACGACCCGTGCCTGCATGATCCCGCCTCGATAGCAATATGGGAACGCGACCGTCTTGCCCATAGAGAGCGCGAATTCCGCTATTTCCTGCGTGGCCGGTTCTCTTTTGACGCTATAATAAATCATAATGTTCCTGGAGGTGATGAACTCCACGAGCGTTGTGACCCAGAGAAATAACCCTCTATCGGAAATGGCGGTGTATTCGTCCGGCAAGGCGGATATTTCTCCGATTATTTGATTACGCAAATTGGCCTTCTTCTCGTTTATCATATGCTACCTAACGTGGGGTTCCAAACTCCTACCCCTAATAAATTGGAAAAGATTCATAAATTTCCGTTCCCACTGCAGGACGGCGAGGGCGCCGTCCCCTACGAGGATATCCGTATTTTGTGATCTTTTTTGTATCAATATGGTTACTCAGTCCCTAACTCCTACCCGTCTCCAGATAGCCGCAATTATGAACAGCGGCAGCTTTATAATCCTTTTGATTCTGCGTGGTTCTTTGATAAGCCTGTAAAGCCACTCTACGCCCATCTTCCGGAATAAGACCGGGGCGCGTTTTACTTTACCTGCGAAAACATCAAGCGAGCCGCCTAAGCCTGCACAGAGCTTTACATCAAGCCGCTCAATATTTTTTGCCATCCACAATTCCTGTTTTGGTGAGCCAAGACAAACAAGCAGCAGGTCGGGGCGTGATGCATTGATCTTTTCTATAACCGGTTCGTCGTCGGTGAAATATCCGTCCGTAGCGCCGGCGATTCTAAGTCCCCTATACTTATCTTCCAGCTTTTTCCCGGCTTCTTCCGCTATGCCGGGTTTTGAACCCAAAAGAAAAACGGCGCCTCCGGAATGTGCCATTTTTTGAAACAAGGCCTCCGCAAAGTCGATTCCCGGAACCCTGCCGCCGTGCAACGGTGTTCCGAGAATGCGAGCGCCCAATATAATCCCAATCCCGTCGGGAAGAACCATCCCTGCGCTGTTGATTGCGGTTCGTAACTCTTCATTGCGTCGCGCCACCCACACGATTTCTGGATTGGGAGTCACAACATATGTCTTATTATTATCCCTTATTGTATCCAATGCGTATCTAACAGCCTGTTCCGCTGAAAAATCATCAAACAAAATTTTAAGAACGTCTATTTTCATATCATCGGATATTTAGACCCCATCCATTGTTTTGAGTTCGGGTTTATTCTCAGTCAGCCCGTCCTGCTGCATGAGGTTTTCGAGCACATTTATATCAGCCGCGATATCGATCGCATCTGACATAAAAAGTTGATCCAACTGCTGCCTATAGCCTGTGGTCAGCGTATCAAGTATGCGTTCGATGCTCTCTTTAGTCGATGTGATATTCTCGCCATCGATACCCTGTTTTTCTAGAGTGGCGTACGCACGAAGGAGTTTGAGCGTCGTGGGAAGATAGTAATTGCTGAANCGCCGTATTTGCGGNAGCTTTTCAGGGTTTTCCTCAACAATACGGAAAATCTTGCCTGTCAGTTCCTCGATGTTATNGACTTTATCTGAGATGGAGATATCGGCAATATTATTGTTTATTTCACGTAATTCAAGGATGATGTCCATGTATTGATTCCCGGATTTTTCTGTGGTGGTAGGCGGGGATTCCACCTCATCGCTTTTCGTAGCCTGGCGCGCTGCTGCCACCGCGTCTGCCGACAAAACGAGACTGTTGAATTCTTTATCTATATACGCGTCCCGATTCAAATAGCCTTCATTTATCATCGCTTGTATATCGCGTTTAACAATCCTTACCGACAATCCCGACGCTCTCGCAATTTCAGATATCGGCACAACGTCACGTCCGGAGACGAATAAATAGTATCTTTTATACCTCGCCAGGCGTTTCACGCTGATATTTCGTGTGAAAAAAGTAATAAGGCCTCCGATTATGAAGAAAGCGCCCAGGATAAGTTCAGGCCATCGGTCAATGCCGTTTCGCCAGATATCCTGCGCTGCGAACGCTGACGTATTGACTCCGAAAAGAATGAGCGCGATAGAAACAAGCAATAAAACAACAGAGAGGAACCTGCCTGATTTCTTCTCAAGAACAGTGCTTTCTTTTTTTGTTTTTACCTTTGATTTTTCATTCTGCTGACGTCCGGCCCACGAAGCCGCAGACTGTGCAGTTACATTGCGCCACGCGGTGGATTGCGAAGCCGCTGAACGCGAGGTTGCGGAATAATCGGACGCAGACTGCCCAGGCTTTGAACCAAACGACTGCCAGGCAGGGGACTGTGACGTCGCTGATTCCCACGTCCCGGCTTTGGATGCCGGAGGCTGTTGCGACCGTGCTTGTGAAGCCGTCGGCTGTGAAAATTCGCGTTTTAAATCCGCATATATCTCTGAAATAGCCTGACGCGCCGCGTTTCCGGCTTCGCGCGCCGCGCTCGCGATATCAGTCGCAGCTTCGCGAGCGGCGCGTTCAGCTTCATTAGCGGCTTTTTTGTATTGTGATCTATCGTTTTGCGAGTAGTTCACAGTCTTTTCACCTTTCCGTCCGGCAGTGTTTTTAGCGGGTTTCGCAAACACATTTAGCTTTTTCAGTAACAGGATCAGACCGATTGGCCAGAATGCGACCATCAGGATAAATATGATTACCCATGACATTACTTCGCCTGTTTGGTCATTGTCGGGTGAGTTATTGTTATTGTTGTCCATAACATCAGGTCCTGTCGCATTATTGTCAGGCATCGGATGCCAAATTTGCATCAATTTGCATCAATATAGTATAGCAGAATTACACGCGGTTGTGAAGCGAAAATTTCAATGTACAAATCATGAATTAAAGTGTACAATTAAGGTGGCCCTTGACCGCAAGGGATTAGGGGCAAGGGATTAGGGGCTAGGGATTAGGGAATAGAAGACGAGAGATACGGCCATCCCAGACAACATACTACTCATAGGAAAGGAGTGGGATTCTCATGTCAAAGGGACTGATCATAGGAGCGTCACTCGGTAATTGCGTGCATGTGGCCGGCGTTGCGCATTTTCTGTCTCTTGCGGAGGATGAAGGGTATGAAACTTTATTCCTCGGTCCGGCGGTCAGCGTAGACACGGTGTTGGAAAGCGTTGAGACCTATAGACCTGCAATGGTAGGGCTGGGATACCGGCTCACGCCTATAAACGGCGTGGCGATCATGAGCGAGCTCATTGAAAAAAGCGCGGGGCTGACCTGCAAGCCTATTTGGGTATTCGGAGGGACGGCGCCTGTCGCGGATAAGGCGCGCGAACTCGGCTTCTTTGACGTGATATTTGACGGTACCGATGATATTGACGACAGCATTACATTTCTGAGGACGGGAAAGCTGCCCGAAAAAAGCGGGGCAGACTTTTTCGCGACTAACTTGATCGGGCGTTTGGCGCAGAAAAGCCCGTATCCACTGCTGCGGCATCATTTCGGCTTGCCATCATACGATGAAACGCTCAGCGGCGTAGCCGAAATAGCGCAGTCGCGGGTTCTGGACATTATTTCGCTGGGAATTGACCAGAATACGCAGCAGTTTTTCTTCCGGCCAGAGTCACGGAAGCCTGAACTTGACGGTGCGGGCGGCGTGCCGGTTCATGACATCGACGGATTCATACGGCTCAGTGAAGCTTCGCGTTGCGGCAATTATCCGCTTATGCGTTGTTACAGCGGTACCGATGATGTTCTTCGTTTCGCGGAGGTTCTGAATAAATCCATTGATAACGCGTGGTGCGCCGTCCCATTATGCTGGTACAATGAACTCGACGGCAGAGGGGACAGGCCACTGAAAACTTCGATGGAGGAAGCGCAGGAATTGATCGCATACCATGGCAAGCATGGCATTCCCGTGGAACTCAATGAGCCCCATCACTGGGGGTTACGCGACGCGCACGATACCATTTCAGTCGCGATGTCNTATATAAGCGCGTATAACGCGAAAAAACTCGGTGTTCACGACTACATCTCGCANTATATGTTCAATATTCCGAGCTCTCTGAGCTTTTCGATGGATCTCGCTAAAGTCCTGGCGCAGATTGAACTGACAGAGTCCTTGGCTGATAAAGATTTCCGCGTCTACAGGCAGACGCGGGCCGGGCTTCCGTTTATGAGCGGTGATAGCGCTGTGGCAAAAGGACAACTTGCGGCGACGACGGCGCTTCAGATGAACGTACGGCCGCACATTATTCACGTCGTCGGCTATAGCGAGGCGATATACGCGGCGACGCCTGAAGTTGTGATAGAAAGTTGTAAAATTGTCCGGGGAGTCGTCAGGTCCACGCTTAACGGTAACGCGGACGCAGCATCCGACCGGCAAGTGAGGGATCGGTGTGAGGAACTATTGAGAGAAGCCGGATACCTCCTTAATTTTATCAGAGAAGAGTATTCAGGAGTCAGCGACGATCCGCTTGCTGACGCGAACGTGCTGTCAGATTGTGTCAAACGCGGGATACTTGACGCGCCTCATATTGTCAAGCGCGGTGAATTCCGGGGGACGTTGCAGACACGTGTCAAGGATGGCAAGTGCCTGGCGTGGGACGGTAAGGCAGGGCGCGCATTAAACGAAGAAGAAAGATTAGCGCGGTTGCCGCTTCGGAGTTCGGAATTCGGAATTCGGAATTCGGAATTGGCGAACTTGTAAGGCTCTGTCTCCATCCCAAAGCGCCCGTTTTACGGCTCGGTGGCTCGCAGCACGGGGTTGGCGTGGTGCGCAGGGTGACCATGCAAGGAATCCGCAGCACAAACGAAAGGACTGGTGGTTATAATGAATAAAAAAATAGCTGTGATCAGCACAGGCAACGGCGGGCAATCGATGGCCGCATATTTCTCATATCTGGGGTACGACGTAGCCCTGTACGCGAGGGAAGCGGAACGTGTCGACATGTTCCCGGATAATCGCTTCATACTGAGCGGCGAGATCGAGGCTGAGACAGAGATCAAGCTTATCAGCGCCGACATGGACGCAGTTATCCGCGACGCGTACCTCATAATGGTTACGACGCCGGCGCAGTATCATCCGATTGTCGCAAGGGCGATGGCGCCTTACCTTGTAGATGGCCAAATTGTAGTCTTGAATCCGGGTAGGACATTCGGATCACTGGCTTTTTCAAAAGTATTGGCGGAACGCGGTTGTAAGGCGGACATCATACTTGGAGAAACCGATACGTTCGCGTTCACATGCCGCTGCCCTGAACTGGGGAGGCCGCAGATCCACAAAATCAAGGACAGCGTCCGATTGGCGGCATACAACAATAAGCACGCGGAACACTTGTACGAAGTCGTTCGTGAAATACTTGGCTCTATCAGCTTGGTAGAGAATACTTTGCACACCGGGTTTCAGAACATTGGAATGGTATTCCATCCGATGCCGATTTTGATGAATCTCACAAGGGTTGAGGCAAAAGAGAGTTTCAGGTTTTACATTGACGGGATATCGCCGTTGGTGGCAGGGCTTCTTGAAAAGATAGACGTAGAACGTATTATGGTCGCCAATGCTTATGGAGTGTCTGTACCGACTGCGGGCCAGTGGTTGGCGGAGTGTTATGGATCACGCGGCGATTCGCTCTATGAGCAGATACAGGACACTGACGCGTATCAGACTGTTCTTGCCCCGACGGACATCGATACGCGGTACATTTTTGAAGACATTCTCACAGGGTGCGTACCTGTCAGTTGCGCCGGAAAAGCGGCAGGCGTTGCCACTGAGGTGCTGGATACGCTGATAAAATGGGCGTCCATCCTCTATGGTCGCGAATTTCGCGCCGAAGGCCGGAACGAAACGCTGATAAACTTCAAAGAATTTCTAAAATAATAGGTATAAACAACGACATAAGTGTCAATTTAGTGCCGGTGAGGAGTACGGTTATTTTTGCTTCCTGACAAGCGGAGCAAGGATGCGGAGCGCGCTGATGTGCGCATGGATGCGCACTGGAAGCGAAAAGGA
>JGI24702J35022_10002499_pt1 | contig 11227 bp, 7 predicted proteins | sample TergutTh196P4_FD_35022 | JGI IMG/M metagenome (IMG submission 35022)
TTGATATTCGTCATATTTTTGGTTGTCACTGAACTTTTCGTTAAGCTCTCCTTGTCCAAGCAAACCAGAATAGGTAAAATTGGAAGAACCCATGAATACAACGCCCTTGAAGTCTCCTTTGGCTGAAAATTCTGGCTTATTTGTCAATATATATGTTTTGCCATGATTTGCATCGGATGTTAGACGAATTTCAAGCGAACCGTTTTGCAGTTTTTTTTCGAAAATGTTTTGCATTTTTTGACTGTCGGTGCCATCAAACGACTCTGATAGTGCTGATTTGTTATACAATCGAATATAACTCTCGATATATTCCCTTTTTCGCTGAGAACGATTCAATGAATAAGATTTTTTGCTTTGGTAAGGAGAGAGATCGATATTTGGCTGTGATCGAAGGGCGGCGCTGAGTTCATCAATCGCATTTGGATCAATGGACTTTCCAACGAGGATTCGGATATGCTTGTCGCTAAGTTCCTCCGCCAACATTGAAAATCCGGAAAAATAAAAATAGGCGGTCAAAATATCTATCCTATCGATTTGTGGCAGTGTGTTTTTTAGTTCTTGCTCCAATGTTTGTGATGAGTTGTCGATTAATTTTGCCATATCATTCTCCTTGTGATTTTGTTTATTGTGATTGCGAAAATTGGATTTTATAGTTACGCCGTCTTAAAAGGACGCTGGTTGATACCCCTACCCTCTTTCATCGATTGGCGTGAATTGCACGTGAACATTGCGATGTTCACATTCGTTACACGTAAAGAGGGTGCCGCCCGCAGGGGCGGGTGTTTCCTAATACCAAGCGAGCTTTTCGTATTCATCCAGCATCACGTGATAGCTTTCGAGCGGCAGGCCCGCAAAGATGCAGTTCGACGACGAAAACACATAGCGACCGCCGGGTTTTGCCGCATTCATGCAATAGTCAACCGCGCCGCGTATCAGGGGCTCGTTTACCTCCTGGAGCAGCGCGGTTTTGACGTTGCCCACGAGTATCAGCCGGTCGCCGTATTGCCGCTTGACCTCGGCTATGTCCATGTTGCCCTGCGGGTCTATGGACTGATAGCCGTCGAGCCCAGTTGAAACGAGCTGATCGAGCACGAGCCGCAGATCCCCGTCTGAATGCAATATCGCCAAAGAGCCCATGCGGTGTATCTCGCCCACGATCTCGGCGAGATACGGCGTTACGATCTCGGCGAATTTTTCGGGGCTGACAAACGGGCCCTGGTTGTAGCCGTAGTCGCTGTTTATCACGATGAAGTCCGCGCCCTCGCCGATCTGCCGCTTTGCTAGCTCGATGGAGGCGCGCATCTTTTGTCGCGCTTGCTCGTGGGTTCTGTCGGGCTCTTCGTATATCATGACCGCAAAGTCCATCATGTCCTTGCCCTGCGGCATCCAGAACGTGCCCGAGCCGTTAAAGTCGAACACCATTGCGCAGTCGCCAAAATAATCGCGGGCCTTTTTTGCGAAGGTACTTGAAATGGGCAAGGCGGCCCAACCGTACTTTTCGATTATCAAGTCCCATATCTCGAAAGTGGCCCACATAAAGGCGTCCCTGCCCGCCGCAGTCGAGTGGTCGAACTTGCCATGGTCGGGCCAGGGCTTTCCAAACGCCAGATCGGGTATTTGGAACACAAGTTCAAAGTGGGGCACCTTGTCGGGGATTTTCCCCGAAAAAACCGCCTCCATGCGCTCTCTTCCGGTCATAAAAATTTCCTCCTGCTTTTTTTGTGTTTTTTTGTTTTTTAATTGCTCGGGGAGATGCTGTAGCACTCCGTAACAAAAAAGTCGCCGCTGCTTTCCTTTGTTATGCCCGCATGGGCGTACTCGTCGTTGAAGTGCCACCATTCCGAGGCCAGCGAGGAAAGCCCCGCCAGCGAGCAGTAGTATTGCAGGTTTTGGGCGTGGATGTTGTTCTTCACGCCCTCGCTGTATGTCCTGCTGCCCGAGCTTGCGTAAAGCGCCGCGTTTACGCTTAGTTCGTGGATTGCGGTGGGCATCGTGTATTCAAAATATTGCAGCTTTGGATATTTGTATTTTCCCGAGACCAGATATTCCTTTTCCAACACTGCGCCAAGGCTCGTGTCTATGGCGTAGCCCATTTGGTGGTTGGACTTGCCATATGCGATAAACCAGGACTGGCCCCACGAACCGAAGTTTTTTTGGGAGGCGGGGAGCCGGGTGACTTCGTTGTAGACGCTCTGCTGGGTTTCATACGGCCTAAAGCCTTCGTAGATGATCAAGGTGTCCCCGTTTTCGAGCGCGTTTGCCTGCGCCGCGCAGATGCGCTCCGCCATGGCGTACAAAACGGGCACTATGTATTCATATCTCCCGAGCCGCTCGTTATACTCCTTGCCGTCTTTTCTGTCGGAATACGAATACAGCCGCTCGCCGGTGATGTTTGGTATCATGTCCCCATTTGCCCTAAACACCGACCCGTATGCGTTGGTGTTTTCATAGATTACAGAGGGGATGACATCGGGCAGGTTTATCATGCACAGGTTGTGCCGCACCCAACCGAAAATGTCGCTGCCGTCGGTCTTGGATTTTAAATATATCTGCCACCAAAGGCCATCTTCTTTTATGATCCGAAAGCCCTGCCCCGCTTTCAGTTCGCCGATTGTCTCATAGAGGCTGTCGTATATGTCCATGTCCACGGAGGCAAAGCCCGTGGCTCCGCTCACGGGGAGCTCTGTCGGGCCACTGTAAATTACGGCCTCGGCGACGCTTACGTTCGAGCTCCCGCTGGGAACGGGGTAGGTCGGCGAGTTGTCTTCGGGCAGGGGCTCGGAAGTTGGCGGGTCGGTTGGTTCGTCCAGCGTGGTTTTTGTGGGCTCCTTGATAATTTCGCCTATGGGCAGCTTGTCAAATATTTGCGCCTTGAAGTTTATGTAGACGATGAGTATGATCAAAATGACCGAAAATCCGACAAGCAGATATGTTACCGCTGAAACTGCTCTTCTCATATTTTTTTTGTTCCACCTCCAAATAAAAATAAAAAAATTTTGGCATTTTGGCTATATATTCAAAAGCAGATATGTGATGGCGGATATGGCCTCGCCGTCAACGTCGAAGGAGAGCGAGGTGCCGTTTTTTTCGTATTTGTAAAACCCGGGAAGCGACTCATGGTCGTTTCCGTATGCGGCCTCCATGTCCCCGATGCTCCCCCCTATGTATATGCCCTCGGCCGTGGCGACGCTGTCGTCGGTCAGTATGACCGAAAATATGCGGTACTTTTCCCCTTCGGTTTTTGCATAGCCCGAAACCTCAAAGCCTGGGTAAATGTATGTCACCATCATGCCCTCGGAGGTGCAGCTTTCGGATTCGTAATAATCGATCCACTCGCCCAAGCCTTCTACGGCGGCCTCGATTGAAAGGCCCATGTACAAATTGACCCCGCCGCAAACAAACACAAAGCCATCTTCATATATATCGACTGCATCGACTATATCGCCAGTTTCGCTCTCTTTTGCATCGATTTGCTCTGGCTCGATTTCGGCTTCTTGTAAATTTTCGGCGGGCGCGGATTCTACAGAGCCCTCCTCTGCCGGTTTTTTTTCGCCGCCCTGGCAGCCCGCCAAAATCAGCGCAGCCAACAAAATCAAAACAAATGCTTTTTTCAAAATATATGCCCCCTTTTAAATCTTCACTTTACCACTTCAGGCACGGTGGATTTGTCGTAGTCGTAATAATGGTCCCTTGCGGTTATGGCCTTTGTATAGCTTACCGCCTGGCTTTCGGTGAACATGAACCTCTGCGATATGGTCACGGCGTTGCCCGGGGTGGGGCAGACATCGAAGTGATGCCAGCCGGTGCCCACGTTGACAAGGTTCCAGTAATGTGCGGTCGTGGCCTCGGACACTCTCTGGACTGTCCTGTTTTCTATGCCCGCCCTGGTCAAAAGAACCTGTGCGCCCGCCATATATGTGTAGCAGTCGCCCGAGCCCTTGGTAAAGCAGTCGTATGCCCGCCTTGCGATCTCCCTCGGGGCGTTTGTGGCGGTGTATTTCATCTTGCCGTCCACCCAGTTGTATATAGCTTTCGCCTTTTCCAATGCGCTCATGCCCGAGGAGATGATCTGCGCGAGGATTTCGTCCGCCTGCGCATTTACCAGCTCCATGTCTATGGCATAAACGGTGATAATTCCCTTGGCCTCGACCCTGTTGCCGCTTTCGTCCGTTGCAAAATATATTACCTCATATGTCCCGGGCGCATTCAGGTTCACGGCGCTCGAGTCCACTTCGAGGCTCACATTCGGGTCGCAGTCGTCCGCCACGCTCACTCCCGACCTATAGGAGACTGTGCCTCCCACCGCCACGCGCTTGTTTAGCTCGCCGGATATTTTAGGCGGGGTCGTGTCCTCTATCACCAAAAGCTTTGCCGCATATTCCGAGGTATTGCCAAAGGCATCTTCCAAGATGATATATACATCCTGCGTGCCCGGGGCCGAAAAGTCGGGCTGGGTTTTATATCTTGCTGTCACAGCCGAAAAATCCCGTATGTTGTACACGAAATCCACGGGCGAAATGGGCTTATTTTTGTATGTCTGGCAATTTTTCGTGTCGGCTGTGGGCGGGGTGGTGTCCTTTATTTTAACAAGCGAAACAAATTCATGCTCGCCCAGTTTTAGCCCGACGGGATAGTCGCCCGGGACCATAAAATTTATGCTGTTTGGCATTTCCAGCGACAGTCCGCCCTCTTCGATGTAGTTTAAAACAAAGTCGGCTATGGAGACGCCCTCAGCTGTCCCCGCCTCGATTGCAAGCTCGCCGATTAGCTCAAATACATAAAACTTTGATTCGACTATGGCGGTGTTGCCCCCCTCGTCTGTAAGCAAAATTTTTGCCTCCTTCCAGCCGTACCCGGAAAAATCGGGCGGATCGGCAAAGGAGCAAGTCACCTCGGTCATATCCTCTACATCGCATACAAGCTCGTCTGGTGTAAGCTCGCCGCCGCCAAAGATATATGCCAAAACTGGAGTCGCCGAGGGCGGCGTGGTGTCCTGCACGATTATCGCGCAATGGGCTGAATGGTCGCCCAAAGCGAGCGATGCGGTATATGTGCCAACGGAAAAAAAGTCGAGCTTTTCATCGAGTACGCATGAGATCTCTGGGCCATCCTCGATATCGATATAGTTGGGCACAAAATCCTTTGCGGAAAGCGAAACCGGGCTTCCCGCCTCGAGCGCAAGCTCGCCGATTAGCTCAAAGACATAAAACTTCGATTCGACTATGGCGGTGTTGTTCCCCTCGTCGGCAAGCAAAATGCTCGCCTCCTGCCAGCCATACCCGGAAAAATCGGGCGGCTCGGCAAAAGAGCAAGTCACATTGGTCATATCCTCAATGTCGCACACAAGCTCCTCCGGTGTAAGCTCACTGCCGCCAAATATATACGCATAGGCCGGGCTCGCCGTTGGTGGGGTGGTGTCCTTTATTATCAGGGTCGCGGCGTATTTTTTTGCGCCGATTTCGATTTCGATTGGCTCGGTGCCGATTTTTTTTGTGTCGATATTTTCTGTGTCCGTGACGTATTTTCCCGCGGTCTTGGGGTTTATATAAAATTCCTCGACCCCGGGCACGGCGGAGCCCGCCTCTATGACGATGCTTTCTTTTAGCTGGGCACTCTGGCACGAGTACAGCGCAAGGCACAAAATGGCGGCAAGGGCCGCGCAAAGTATTGTTTTTTGAAATTTCATAAAATTACCCACAACGCTTTTATACCTCGCTTTCGATATTGTCCATGTTATCTATTATGTCCCATACCTTGTCGGGGGAAAAGGAGGCCGCCGCTTTTTTGTTTGAATCGTTTTGCTCGAACCGGCACACGCACCCCATGTCGCAAAACGCGCAGCTGTCAACCCTGCCCTTGAAGGGGCGGATGTGCGCCTTGCCGCCGGAGAGCTCCCTGGCTATCTTTGACAGCTCGGCCTTTATGTGCCGCTCTAAGCTTCCAAGCTGTTCCAGCGAGGCCAAAACGCTCGAAGCAGTGCTTTTTTTGAATGCGAGGCTCGTGCCCGGTTTTAGCTTTACGGGGATGTGCTTGCCTTCGAGATTGTGCTCCATGGCGTTTAGTATCTTCTCGTTCCTCAAAAACAGGCCGCTTCGCTCAAATGTCTTGCCCTTTTGCCTTTGTATCTCCTGCTCGGACATATTCGGCATCTTTTCGTATTGCGGGATGCGCGAGGGCATATACAAAACCCCTGCGGGGAGGTTGGAAAACTCGGGGTCGTAGCGCCTCTGCCCATTTTGCATGAGGGAAAACAGATACAAAAACATCTGCAAGTTCAGCCCCGACAAAATGTCGGAGAGGTTGAACCTTTTTGAGCCGGTCTTGTAGTCCACGATCCTTATGTAGGTGTTTTTGTTTTCTTTGTATATATCGACCCTGTCGATTATCCCCAGCACCCGAAGCGAGCCTTTGCCCGGTATCTTGATATTTACCGGCGGCACGGAGTTTTTGTCGTTCCTGTCGTTTATGCCGAGCTCGAAGTCGGCGGGCACGAAGTCGCAGCACAGAAACTCGTCGCGCAGGTTTTTTATTATCTCAAATATCGTCTTGTTTAGCCTGTGGAGCAGATACCTAAACCTGTCCGTCTTGAACTCGTAGTCCTTTATCACGGAGCTAAGATAGGCATCTATGAGCGACTCGGACACGGACTTTATGTAGGCATCGCCAATGGACTTGAAGTCGATGTTTTCGTCGCGTATTTTTCGCATGAACATCTCCAAGATTTTGTGTATGAACCTGCCTATGTCCCCGAGCTGCAATTTGGGGCTGCTCTCGGGCTTTAGCTCCAGGACATACCTGCAAAAATACGAAAACGGGCAGTTTACATATGATTCGAGCTTGGTCGAGGACATATCGAGGTCGTAAAACAGCCTGTCGGCAAGGGCCTGGTCTATTTCGAGCTCGCTGTCCTTGAAGCCAAAGTTTTCCGCGCCGAGCCGGTCTTTGTAGCGTTCGTTTTTTGAGAAGTAACTGTTGAGCGCGGAGCCGAGCTCCGCATCCTGCGTTGTGCCCATTTCTATATAGCCGTTTTCTATTCCCTCCAACTCAAACAAATCAAACAATTCGCCTGGGCGCTGTGTTGCAAGCCCCGAAAACAGGCCGCGCACCCGCTCGAGCGCCATGGAGGGCACCATCGCCTCGCCGTTTGTGTCGGCCTTTCGGTAGCACAAAATCAGGCACTCGGAAGCCGAGCTCGCCGCCTTGTAAAAATAGTGGAGCTGGTCGTAGGATTTTTGCAGGCTGTCAAACGAAAAATCGAGCCCGTGCGCTTTTAGGATCTGCTTTTCCCTGTCTGCAAACAGATCGTCGTCGGGGATGGCCTGGGGGAAAACGTCGGCATTTAGCCCCAGTATCATCGAGCATTTTTTGTCGGAGCCGCATATGAGCCCGGCATCGGTCGCGCTCACCTCGTCCACCGAGGTCGGTATCTTTCCTATGTCCACATCGCTTAGAATGAACCTAAAAAGCTCGGAATAGCGCCGCAGGGGCATTTCCTCTTCGCCGCACACCAAGACGATCTTTTGCATAAGTTCCATCAAAATGTTCCATATCTGGATGGTCTCAGCGGCCTCCACCAACTCGCCGTTTTGCTTTTGCTCCTCGGAAAGCTCAAAGAGATGGTCGTATGCATTGATTTCCTCGAGAAAGTCCACTATGGCGAGCGTGATGTTTTTTACGGTGCAACAGCCCGCATCCGCAAATTTTTTTATGTTTTTTCTAAAATTGTCGATTGGGGCGATGAATTTTTTTCGTATCTCGTTTAGGCGGGCCAGTGTGTCTTTTATGCCCTCGTCGCCCTCGTCGAACTCGACATAGCCGTCGGGGTGCATATTCCAGTCCTTGCCCGCATAGCGGGAAATCCCGCTTATCTGCCAAGCGGTTATGTACATATCCAGCATATCGATTTCCCCGGGGTCGAGGCCGCACAGCCCGTTTTTTAGATAGCTGTGTATGGGAAAAAGCCGAAAATCATAGTTGATTATGTCAAAAAGCGAGAGCAGCATGGAGCCAAGCGGCTTTGAGGCGAGCTGCGTGCGGGAGGAGATAAACAGCGGTATGCCGTATTTTTCAAAAACCGAGTCCAATATCCCCTTGTATGAGGATATGTCTGCGGCGATTATCTGTATGTCGGAGTATCTATAGCCCTTTTCCCTTGTTAGATAGAGCGTTTTTTTTGCGGCAGTCTCGGCCTCGTCGAATATCTTTTCACATTCGTAGATTTCGAGCGCGTCGGCAAATTTTGCCCCCGGGGTCTCAAAATCCCGTTTGCTTTTCCAGATGTTTTTTTCAAGGTGGGCGAGCGCGGCGTTTTTGAACCTTTTTGGCTCTTGCAATATTATGTCCTTTGCTTCGATTCCCTTTTGTTTGCAGATGTTCAATATGTCCTCGGCGGTCTGGAGTGGCTTTGAGAACACGTTTTCCTCCTCGAAGCTGCCTGCGGCCCCGCTTGCTTTTTGGGGCAGGCAGTTTATGCTGACATAGACATCGTCCGCCTGCTCAAAAATCCTTGACAGCACGGCTTTTTGGCCGTTTGGAAAATAGTCGAATTCATCCACAAACACGGTCGCGCCCTCAAAAAACCGCCGCTTTTTTGGGATTTTTTCTGTTCTATTTGTTTTTTCCGTGTAGTCCGTATATTCGGTGTCCAAAAGCGAGCACAGATAGGCCAGCTCCCCCGAGATGTCCCGCAGGGCGCCGCCCTCTCCGAAATCTTTTTGGTAGGCGGCATATATGAGGCTTATCTCTTTTAGCTTGTTTTTTAGCTTGTCGTTTTGCTCGTCAAATTCCGCGCTTTCCAAATCGAGCGGCGAGATCAGGGCGAGCTTTAGCTCGTCTGTGGTCTGGACCAATCGATCGACGAAGTCCNCGNTGCCCGCCACCTTTGAGTANATGTCGAGGGCTGGCTCGAGCGTGCGCAGGGTCTTGTTCATGACGAGNTTTTTTGTGGTGGAGTCGGCGTAATCGTAGATCATCCCCCCGGTTTTGCGCGAGACNCGGTTGACCATGCGCTCAAAGCTAATCGCCTCCGCCCGCAGGTTGGCNGAATTTCCGAACCGACTCATAAGCTTGCGCTCGGCGGAGAGGGTGTGCTGCTCTGGCACGATCAAAAATATGTCGAAGCGGCGCCCCGGGTTTTTTTCTATCGTTTCTTCTATTTTCTCGTAGAGGTGTTCGCTCTTGCCGTAGCCGCTCCTGCCAAAAACCCTGTAAACCATTTTTTTCGTCCCCTATATCTCGCGCCGGCCTTCCAGAGCCGCAAAAAGCGTCATGGCATCGGCGTACTCGAACTCTCCGCCGACGGGCAGGCCATAGGCGAGCCGGGAGGTGATCACCCCAAAGGGCTTGACCAGCTTTGAGATATATGCCGCAGTGACCTCGCCCTCCACGTTGGAGCTGGTCGCCAGTATCACCTCTTCCACCTTTGAGCCGGTCGAGCCGGTTATGCGGGCGATGAGTTCTTTGATGCGTATGTCCTCGGCGTTTATGCCGTCCATGGGCGAGATGAGCCCGTGGAGCACGTGGTATACCCCGTTGTATTCCTTGACCTTTTCGAAGGTCAGTATGTCCTTTGCGCCCTCGACCACGCAGACGAGCCCGTGGTCGCGGCTCTGGTCGGCGCAGATGGGGCATATTTCCTCGTCTGCGATGTTTTGGCAGATTTTGCAGACCATTGTTTTGGATTTTGCCGCGAGCACGCAATCGACGAACTCGCTTACATATTCCTCGTCGGCGTTTAGCATAAAAAAGGCGAGCCTCACGGCGCTTTTGTTTCCTATGCCGGGCAGCGCCCTGAATTTGTTTATCAACGCTTCGAGCGTGGGCGAATAGCCGGCCATATCAAAACATCCCCGGCATCCCAGGCAGGTTTAGCCCGCCGGTCAGCTTTCCCATTTCCTCGTTATTTGCGTCCTCGACTGTTTTGATGGCTTCGTTTATCGCCGCGATCAGCACGTCGGACAAGGTCTCTATGTCCTCGGGATCGACGAGTGCCGGGTCTATATCGAGGGACTGCACCTCTTTTTTGCCGTCTATCTTTATCGTGACGGCCCCGCCCCCTGCGGAAATTTCATATTCGCGGCTGTCGAGATCCTCCTGGAGCTCGGCCATGTCGTCCTGCATCTTTTGCGCCTGTTTGAGCATTCCCTGCATATTCTGCGGGCCGCCCTTCATGGAATCGGGTATCTTTACTTTCATGTTTGTGTCTCCCTCTTGTATGTTTTTGCTATATATTGCCCAATATGTCGTCTATGCTGTTTTGCGCGGGCTCATCCGCTTTTTTTTCTTTTTGCGCTTCAATGGCCACCGAGAGCCCGGCGTAAAATTTGCTAAGGTTGTTTTGGATGACGGCGAGATTTTTTTCTTCCTTTAGCACGTTGGCCTTGAAATCGTTGTCCACATATATGAAAAGCCGCTTTTCGGATTCGTCGATTATGCACTTGCCGCTTTTTAGATAGGGCACTATCATTTTGTTTTCTTTGGATATTTCCTCGATAAGATCGGCGTACTTGTCAAAATATCTACGCCCCCCGCCCCCTGCAACAGGCCTTGCCGCAGGCAAAACAGCGGGTTGGTCAACCTGCTTTGGCAAATCGGCGACCGCTTGTCGCTGGCACAGCTCGACTATCATGAGCTCGATTGCCACACGCTTGTTTTGGGTGTATCTGCCAAGGCTTATTAGCGTGTCGCCGACGAGCTGGGTGCTGCGAAGCAGCTCTTTGCCGTCGAAGTCCTTTGAGAGAGCGATTATCTTTTCCGCCCCGCCCTTTTCCAAGCGTATATGGGCCAAAGGCTCGGACACGAGCTTTGCGACCTGTATGTTTCTGAACATATCGAGCAAGGATGCGCAAAAATTGCCGCAGTCAAACGAATTGTCGTACAGCTCCCAAAAGCCCCGGAGCGCGCCCTCCGCGTCGCCGTTTTTGATGCAGACGCACATCCAAATCATTTTTTCGGTGTCGAGATAGCCCAAAACCTTGGAGGCATAGTCAAAGCTCACCGCGCCGTTTTCCAGGTTTGCGGCGCAGACCTCCAAAATGCTCAGGGCGTCGCGTAGAGCCCCATCGGAGAGCCGGGCTATCAGATCGGCGGCCTCTTTTTCTATTGGTATGTTCTCCTCGCTGCAAACATAGTTCAGGCGATCCGCGATGACCTCGGGCGGGATGCGCCGAAAGTCGTGGCGCTGGCACCTCGACAAGATTGTGGCGGGGAGCTTGTTTGGCTCGGTGGT
>JGI24702J35022_10002500_pt1 | contig 11224 bp, 11 predicted proteins | sample TergutTh196P4_FD_35022 | JGI IMG/M metagenome (IMG submission 35022)
TTTTCCCGGCAAAAATTCCTGTAATTCTCGTAATGGGCGCAGAAGGCATTGCTGTGGGAATGTCAACAAAGATACTTCCGCATAACATAATCGAGGTGCTGGAAGCCGAAAAACTCTGCCTTGCAGGAAAGAAGTTTGAACTATACCCCGATTTTCCTACCGGCGGCCAGGTGGATGTTTCGGAATACAGGGACGGCAATGGTAAAGTTATTGTCCGGGCAAAGCTCGATACTTCCGATCCAAAGCGGATTTTAATAAAGGAGCTTCCCTTTGGTTCCACCACCGAAAGCATAATAGCCAGCATAGAGGCCGCCGCAAAAGCGGGAAGAATTAAAATACAGGGAATTAACGACTATACCACAGAGAATGTGGAAATAGAAATTAAACTTGCCCGCGGCGTTTATTCACAGGAAACTGTCGATGCCCTGTTTGCTTTTACCGAATGCGAGCAGTCTATTTCGGTAAACCTGCTTGTAATTAAAAACGGCCTGCCTGCGGTAATGACAATAACCGAAGTAATCAAGTATCACTCAAAACAGCTCGTAAAAATTCTTACGAAAGAACTGGAGCAGGAAAAACAGGAACTTCTTGATAAACGGCATCTCCGTACACTGGAAAGGATTTTTATCGAGGAAAGAATTTATAAGAACATCGAGAAGATGAGGACAGCAGAAGCGGTAGAAAAATCGGTTATAGACGGGTTTAAGCCCTTTTTAAAAGAAGTAGGGCCCCGCGGAATCAGCCGCGAAGACGTGGAACACCTTTTAAAAATACCCATACGCCGGATTTCGTTATACGACATAAACCGTGCCAAAAAGGAAATGCTGGAAATAGATGAACGTATAAAGGAAATTAATTTTCACCTTAAAAAAATAGTAACTTATGCTGTCGGCTGGCTGGATGGAATAATTTCCAAAATAAAGGCAAATGAAGAATATGGCAAAGGAATTAGAAAATCAAAGGTTGGCAAATTCGAAAAGATTGATGTAAAAGAAGTAGTAAAAAAAGACATTGAACTAAAATACGACGCCGCAACAGGATACCTTGGCACTTCTGTTTCAGGCGAAGTGGTAGCAGAAGTTTCTTCGTTCGACCGCATCCTCGCCATAAGGAATAACGGTATCTATACTGTCTCGGATTTAAGCGAAAAGGTTTTTATCGGGCAGAATGCCTGGTGGATCGGTGCCGCCGACAAGGATGTTCTTTCAAATACTGTTTTTACGATAATTTACAAAGAACCGGGAACGGGATGCCCCTGCATTAAGCGCTGCATCATCGAAGGCTGGATCATGAACAAGGAATATTCCCTTGTTCCGGATAAGGCAAAGGTCCTTTTGGTAGATACCAGGGAAAAATTTGTTTTTACTGTTTATTACAAACCAAAACCAAGGCTGAAAATTTTAAAGGAATCTTTTAAAGCCCACGATTATAATATAAGGGGGCTTAAAGCAGGCGGAATAAGGCTTGCTTCGAGGGAAGCGGAAAAAATAGGGAAGTAGACTTGTTCGACAACTTGAAAGCTAAGCTTGCGTTAGCAGTTGTCGAACAACTTTAATAAAAAAAGGGAGGTTATATGGAAACTCTTCTTAATACAGAGGCGGATGTTGTTTTTGATACCTCTTCGGGAATCTCTCTGGAAGAGCAGGAGGAGATTCTTGCCGGAATTAATGCAATGTCCGGAAGCAATCTGGAAGCAAGCCGCTTAACACCGGAAACCAAAAACATAGAGGCGAAGAAAAAAGGCTTTCTTTTTCCCCTGATAGTAAATATTTCTGCCATTGTTTTTCTGGGATTGGGATTTATCCTTCTTTTTTACCTGCACAGCCACGATGAAGAAAGCATAAGGGAAAGTTCAGCAACTCTCGGCCTTACAGAAAGAATGTTAATTCAGGAAATGCGCCGGGAAACTAACCGTAGGCTTAATGAAAAGGAAAATGAAATAAACGGCATTCTTTCCAGGCTCTCGGAGGCAGATGCTGAATTCCGGCAATTACAGGAATCCATGGAAAGCCTTACAGATGAACAAAAGGAAAGAGCTGCCGCCCTGCTTCTCCTGCAGGACGAATACCGCAATTCACTTTCGGGTTTGCAGAACGAAAAGGCGCAGATTATCGAAGATTCCCGGTTAAAAGAAATTAGCCTGCGTGCGCAGGCCGAAGAAAGGGCGGCTGTGCTTTCTTCCACAATAGAAAGAAGCGAAGCGAATCTCAGCGCCGCCATGGAAGAACTAAGGCAGCTTGGGAGCGAACAGGAACGCGGCGCCAGGATGGAAAGCCAGATGAACGGATTTTATAGAACGGTAAGCAGCCAGATTCAAAACAGCCGTTTGGATGATGCTGCGCTTACCCTTTTGGCGATGAAGGAATTCCTTGGTTCTCCGGTTTTTCAGGGAATTAGGGCACTGGAATCAAGAAGACAGGCCCAGCTTAATGCCATCGCCGCAACGGAAACCGCTGTAGCAGAACTAAAAGCTTTTATGGAAAGTTCCGGGGATGCCCTTTCCCCGGCGGCTTTTTCAGCTCTTGAAGCAAAATACGCCATACTGGAACAGAGAGCATCCGATCAGGAAAGAGCCATTACTGCCCTAAGCTCACAGGATTCAGATCAGGCGAAAGTCATACAAGATTATTTATCGCAAATAAATGAGCTTAATGAACGCAATATTAACCAGCAGGAAACCCTAAACAGGCGCGATACAGAGATAGTAAGCCTAAGAACGGAGAACGAAGGGCTGCTGGATCAGGTTCAAACACAATCCGGCAGGGCAAACCAAAGCGAAGCGGAACTTGAGGAACAAATCCGGCAGAAAGAGGAGCTCCAGCGCCAGTATAACGATCTGCAGCAAAGGCTGGACACCGCCCTAAGGCTGTTCCGGGAGGAATAAGCAGCAGAATAGGCGGAGTTATAGGCAATTTTTTGCAAATTTCACCGATTTGCGGCGCATAATATTGTTTTTTTGTAAAATTTGAAGATTTTTAGTATTTTTTTTAAATTCCCATAATATGCCCTGCCAAAAGCCCGAATAACTTGTGCAAAAAAATTTCTTTTTTCCTATATTTTAATAGGAGAAAAAAATATGAAAAATAAAGAAAGCAGGTTTTTAGGTGAACAGGGAAAAACAGTTATTTTTGTCCACACAGCCAATCAGTTCAGCATTAATAATAGTATTATGGCCAATGCTGTTTATTTAAGGTTTGCCGGTAATGGATTAAGAAGACCCCGGAAAAGTGAGTCATACTATCTGGAAGAATTGAAGAAAGCTGCCAATACTGACAAGGAATTCCTTATTTTGGAGTTTGACCCCTATATTTGCGGCTTAATGGAAAAATTAATAAATACACAGGAGAATGATTTCCGTCACTGGAAATTATACATTTTTTTCCATGCCGATTCCTGCCCGCCGGGAGAGGAACCACACACCATGTATAACCTTGATGACGACAAACTGGGAATTTTATGGCCGGTATATAATTATCCGTTTATCGCCAGGTATACAATTCCGGTAGGGCATACCCTGTCGGCTCTGGATTTATTGAAAATAAAGAAAGATTTAACGGCACCAAAAACAGTAGAAGAATTAAGAAGATCTGAGTGGAACATGAAAAGAGGAAGAGAAACAGAAAAAGCATCTTTTCCATTCTACGAGATTAATGAAATAAAAATGCGGGAATTTATCAACAGAAGGACAGGATAGCCTTTATTTTTGATCCCCGAGCCTGAAATATTCTGCCGCGTCTTTGTCAAAAAGCAATATATGGCTTAAGAAATATTCTTTTAAGGTGATTGTAAGGTTATATAGGGCCATATCGCTCTTTTCGTTGCCAATTTCGCTTCGGATATTATTTATTTTGGCAGTAATTTTTTCATGTTCTTTCTTATGATCGCCAAATTTTTCATAATTTGTTTTTGAGAGAATTTTTTCCTCTGTTTCAAAATGAAGGGCGACATGGTTAATTACATCGTCGATAACTTTTCTGTTATAGGCGCTTAACCCTTTCTGATTTTCCGTGGAATTATTTATCAGGTCATTTACATAATTTAGCAATTCCAGGTGCTGTTTATCAATTTCTGCTACACCCACTGAATATTCAGATTCCCAATTTATATGTTCGTCTGACATTTATTTTCCTCATAGCCTGCATTTTATTTATTTGCCCTTAAATGGTCAAGTCTTGAAATTTCATATAAATTCTTTCCACGGCTGTCTATCGCTGCGATTAAAGGGAGATGTTCAACCTCCAATTCCCAAATTGCCTCAGTACCAAGTTCTTCAAAAGCGATAATTTTGGCAGATTTTACACATTTTGCCATTAAAGCCGCTATGCCGCCTGTTGCAGCGAAATAAATGCCCCCATATTTNATTATTGCGCCTACTACATCGCGGCTGCGCGTACCTTTCCCTATCATGATTTTTAACCCGCTGGATATCAAAAGAGGCGAATATGTGTCCATTCTTCCTGAAGTTGTGGGGCCGATGGAACCAATGGGCTTCCCGGGTTTTGCAGGAGCGGGCCCTGCATAAAAAACAGCCTGGCCCGGGAAATCGAAAGGAAGCTTTTTTCCATTATTTACGAGTTCTACAAGTTTTTTATGCGCCGCATCCCTTGCTGTAAAAATCTTTCCCGAGATATTAACCAGTTCTCCGGCATTTATGGCGCTTATAATTTCATCGCTTAAGGGTGTTTTTAATTCTTTCATATAATGCCCTCTGCATGCCTCGTGGCATGGCAGCCTATATTTATAGCCACAGGCAGGCCGGCAATATGGGTAGGAAAGGTTTCTATATTAACGCAAAGGGCTGTTGTTTTTCCGCCGAAACCTGCCGGGCCTATCCCGAGCATATTTATCTTTTCAAGGAGTTCTTTTTCAACGCTGTTCCAGAATGGGTTTGGATTGGCGGAACCAATAGGCCGCAGCAGCGCTTTTTTGGCAAGGAGGGCACATTTTTCCATGGTTCCGCCTATTCCCACTCCGGCTATTACCGGAGGGCAGGGATTGCCGCCCGCCTTTGAAACCGTATCCAAAATAAAATCTTTTATTCCCTCTATGCCGGCAGAGGGGTTAAGCATTTTAAGGGCACCTGAGTTTTCGCTTCCAAAACCTTTTGGCGCGAGTATTATTTTTATTTTGTCGCCGCGTGAAATTGAATAGTGAATAACAGCAGGGGTATTATCCAGAGTGTTTACCCTCTCCACAGGATCCATGACAATAGATTTTCTTAAAAAACCTTTTTCGTATCCACGGCGGATGCCATCGTTAATTGCTTGTTCCAAATCCCCGCCGTAAAGGTGGGCATCCATTCCAATTTCAATAAAGACTACTGCCATGCCCGTGTCCTGGCACATTGGCGTTTCTTCTTCCCGCGCAATTTTGGCGTTTTCCAAAATTGAATTAAGTACATTTTTTGCAATTTCCGTTTCTTCAATAGCCAAGGAACGGGCAACCGCATCCATTATGTCTTTTTTTAAAAAATAATTTGCGTCCATGCATAATTTTTCTATTAAATCAGTTATAAGGCTGGTATTTATTTCCCTCATTTATATTGTCCCTAAAATTGCATAAGTGGCCAGATACAGCCTTTTATTTAGTCTGCATAACTTCAACGCCATCCCACTCAGGCGGCGGGGGAGTTATAGCATATTTATTGCAGCGCAAAAGGAGGCTTTTTGCATTGTCGTCTTCCGGCAGGATGGCTAATACCTGTTTGAAGTTTCCTGCCGCCGCCGCAAAGTCGCGTTTATAGTAAAGCTCCATTCCCTTGTTGTGGAATGCCCATGCCCTTGTTTCTGTAGGCGAAAGGGACTTCTGTGTGGTGTAGATTTTTACTCCCCGTGTTTTCCCTTTAACCGCAACGGTGTCCAGAAGCCGGAAGGGGAGGAGGGCAGCTTCTTTATTTGCGGAAGTTTTAACGGAGTTGTAAAGGGATTCAGAAATNANGATACCTGAGTGATATGTTTTTGTAAGGCCTTCCAGGCGGGATGCAAGGTTGACCATATCGCCTATTACAGTATAATCCATTTTCCTTTCGCTTCCGATATTGCCGACTGTAACAACCCCGAAATTTATGCCTATGCCAATCTGAAATTCCGGTTTGCCGATTTTCCTTTGGTGTCCGTTAAAGGCCTTAATGGCATCTATCATGTCGAGCCCGGAAAGAACCGCCTGGACGCCGTCGTCATCGTGTTTTACAGGAGCGCCCCAAAAAGCCATTATTGCGTCGCCTATGTATTTATCTACAATGCCGNTGCGGTTCATGATAATATCAACCTGTCCCGAGAAATACCTGTTAAGCGAATTAACAAGATCGTCAGGNGCCATTTTTTCGGAAATGGTGGTAAAGCTTCTGATATCAGAAAAGAGTATAGCGAGTTCCCTGTTTTCCCCAATCAGCATGGATTCGGGCGCTGCAAAGAATTTGTCGATTAAATCCTTGGGAACGTATTTCTGGAATATCTGCCTTATCCTTTGTTCTTTTTTCCCGGCAAGGACTGCTTCAAAGGCATAGCGCTTAATCTGCCTATAAGCCTTGTCAAGTTCCGAAATCATCAGGTTAAAGGTAGATGCAAGTTTTCCGGTTTCGTCTTTATATTCAATTTCTACGCGGGAAGAAAGATCCCTTCCGGTAATTATTAAATTCATAGTCTCCACAACCCTTGCCAATGGGTTGGTAAGGCGCTGCGCAAAGAAGAAGAGTATTATTATTGCAAGGCCGGAAGCCGCTGCAAGGACAATTAAAGTCTGAAAGCGTATTCGGTCTGCATCACGGTAGAAGGTATTGGCTTCTTCGGTAAGGAGCAGGTACCAGCCAAACGGGGTAAAATAAAAAGCCGTAAAAACCCTTTCTTTTTCACCCAAATTCGCCTGAAAAATCCCTTCGTTTTCACTTTTTAAGATTTCCATGATACCGTCCCTCTCGGATGGCATAATTTCAAGGGGAGAAGTACTCATGGCGATATTGCCATCATCATCCAGGGCAATTATCAGTTCCGTATCACTTAAAATAATGCTTTGCCCATAAAGAAAAACGGCGTTTTTAGCGGCTTCTACCATATTGGGACGGCTTGTATAATTGGTTTCCAAAAGGAGATTCCATTGGCTTTCGGCGTATTTTTCCAGCTCCGAAGCCTTAAAGCTTAAGAACTGCTGGGCAATGCGGGTTACGCCATTCCGGGCAGAAAAGTACGAAGCTGTCTGTGCGAGGCAAAGGGCCGTCACGACCACAGGGATGACAACNAGTATTATTTTTGAACGGATTTTCATTCTTGGATGAGTTTATTATATGGATGAAATGAGGTCAATTATGCAGGATCAGGCTACGGCGCTATTCATTTCGAAGATGTATCCGGTTTTAAGGCAAATGTTAAAAAGATGCCTGGGTATGGTTTCTTCCATGATCTTTTCGCTTCCGTCACACAGCCTTGTCAGGCGTATATTATACCCGTCATCATTTTCGCCAACAATGTCAAAAAATTCCATTTTGCCTTCCCGGCACTTTATGCAGTAACGTTTCATGTTGTACCCCCGTTACTTTATTATCGGTAAATAAAAAAAAGGTTTTATTATATTGAAAAGCAAAAAAAAGCGATGGGATAAATTTTGGTGTCAATCACCCTTTTTACTTCAGTAAGATAGCAGAATTTTAATAAAAACCCTTAAAAACACCCAATTTGTAATAAACATCAACATCTGCGAAATATACTACACCATTTCATAAAAAAAACACGGTACATTTTTATGCAAAAGGGGAAAAAAGGTGTTAACCACGGTTTTTGGAATGAGGCCTATTCATCATCAATTTTTATCAAATACCGGAGCTGTTTTATTATGAATTTTTTGAAAAAGGGGTTTAATTTTTTGTACAACCCGACAATTTCCCTGACATCCTGCTCCGGTTTATCGCTAAACATGGCCCCCTTGCCGGTTTCCAGCCACTGCAAGTTTACATTAAAAACAGAGGAAATCAGCTTCATAATCCGCACGTTTACTTTCCTGTCTCCAAGTTCCATTAAAGCTATATATGCTGTAGCAACGGAGATATGTTCGGCAAATTCCCTTTGGGTTAGTTTTAATGTTTTCCGCACCAGCGCCAGACGTTCATTGGGAGTCATGGCTGTAGTTTACAGCATCATAACAATGAGGGCAAGAGAAAAGGGGGAGCATTAGTGCTTTATAGCATAGGAATTATGTAATATTTATTGACTATTAGTACTATGTTATAGTAGAATTCTTACAATGTTAAACAAGAAAGATACAGAAGACAAGGATCTCCGCCTGCTGGAACAATGGCTGCCAAAGCTGGGCAAAGCAAAACGGGCATACCTGAAAGGGACAGCCAAAGCATTATTTTATGCCCAGGAAGCAGGCCCGGCAATTCCAGATAGCGTTGAACAGGATGAAAAAGGAGACGCGCGATGATGCGTGGCGCAGTGATCTAGGGCGGGTACTGCGCTCACGGCGGACGCGCGATGATGCGTGGCGCAGCCACGTTTGTTAGGTTATGCGCAACGGCGAGAGCCCCAGTAATTGCTCCGCTTCCGAAAATGCGCGAAGGCTTTAGCCTGAGCAGCGGGCGAGCGGAGTGGGCGTCGTAATTTGATAGTACGGCGTCTTCCTTGTCGTTTTTGCGTGAGGAATTTATGAAGGGTTTTTCGGGTAGAAGCGAAAAGGTGTTACCGTTTTTGCTCCTGCTCTTGCTAAGTAGTAATTACTAATTACTACTTACTATTTACTAATTATTTTTTAGGAGTATCAAATGAAAGCAAAAAAATCTCTCTTTCTCTTGGTTCTTTTCTCTCTTCTCTTTTCTCTTTTGATAAGCTGCAGCAATGGCAGTACCGATCCCGAGCCCGAGCCTCCCCCCGAGCCCGTCACAACCGTGTACATTGCAGGCTGGTATGATGACGGCACCTATGATGTAGCCTGTTATTGGAAGAACGGGGCAAAAACAGACCTGACAACAGCCAATGATGCCAGAGCCAATGCAATTGCCGTTGTCGGATCGGACGTGTATGTTGCAGGCCAGTGTTTTGACGGTACCGAGTATGTAGCCTGCTATTGGAAGAACGGAACAATAACAAACCTGTCAACTGATCCTTCCGAAGCCCTTGCAATTGCCGTTGTTGGATCGGATGTGTATGCCGCGGGCCAATATTATAATGGCTCCGAGAATGTAGCCTGTTATTGGAAGGGCACAACAAAAACAGACCTGTATACCACCGCTAATTCCGAAGCATACGTAATTGCCGTTGTTGGATCGGATGTGTATACCGCAGGCCAGTATTCTAACGGCACCAATTATGCAGCCTGTTATTGGAAGGGCACAGCAAGAACAGACCTGTATACCACCGATAATTCCGGCGCCTATGCAATTTCCGTTGTTGGATCGGATGTGTACACCGCAGGCTATTATAATAACGGCGGCACCAATGATGTAGCCTGTTATTGGAAGAACACAGCAGGAGGAAAAATAGACCTGTATACCACCGCTGATTCCAGTGCCAATGCAATTGCCGTTGTTGGATCGGATGTGTATGCCGCGGGCCAATATTATAATGGCTCCGAGTATGTAGCCTGTTATTGGAAGGGTGCGACAAAAACAGACCTCTCAACCACTAATTCCAACGCCTATGCAATTGCCGTTGCAGGATCGGATGTGTATACCGCAGGCTTTTATGTTAACGGCGGAACTGATGCAGCCTGTTACTGGAAGAACGGAGCAAAAACAGACCTGTATACCACCGCTCAGTCCTACGCCAATGGCATTGTTGTAACGGTTGAATGAAAAAAAGGTGATTGACACCTTTTTACGGCGCGGCGGGTACTGCACTCACGGCGGAAGAGTTCTCACGGCGTTCACAGCGGACGCAGCGGAACACGGAGGAAGAAAATTCTTCTTCATTCTCCGTGTACTCTGTGCCCTCTGTGGTTATATTCAACTTTGTCGTTTTTGCGTGAGGAATTTATGAAGGGTTTTTCGGGTAGAAGCGAAAAGGTGTTACCGTTTTTGCTCCTGCTCTTTGCTAAGTAGTAATTTCTACTTACTAATTACTACTTACTATTTACAAATCACTATTCTTTAAGGAGTGTGTTTTATGAAAACCACAAAATCTCTCTTTCTCTTTTCTCTTTTCATTTTTCTCTTTTCTCTTTTGATAAGCTGCAGCAATGGCAGTACCGATCCCGAGCCCGAGCCTCCCCCCGAGCCCGTCACAACCGTATACACCGCAGGCTATTATGACAACAGCACCACTGAGATAGCCTGTTATTGGAAAGACGGAGCAAAAACAGACCTGGAAACCGTTTATTCCCACGCAAATGCAATTGCCGTTGTTGGATCGGATGTGTATGTCGCAGGCTGGTATGAAAACAGCAGCGGTGATTATATTGCCTGTTATTGGAAGGATGGAGCAAAAACAGACCTGTCAGTCGCTGGTTCCGATGCCGACGCCTTTGCAATTGCCGTTGTTGGAGGGGTTGTGTATGTTGCAGGCCAATATGATAACAGCTCCAACAAGGTAGCCTGTTATTGGAAGGGCACAGCAAAAACAGACCTGTATACCACCAATAATTCCAGAGCCACTGCAATTGCCGTTGTTGGATCGGATGTGTATACCGCAGGCTTTTATTATGACGGCTCCGATTATGTATCCTGTTATTGGAAGGGCACAGCAAAAACAGACCTGTATACCACCTCTCAATCCGAAGCCTATGCAATTTCCGTTGTTGGATCGGATGTGTATACCGCAGGCTATTATTGGAACGGCACAAATTATGTATCCTGTTATTGGAAGGGCACAGCAAAAACAGACCTGCCAGGCACTAATTCCGAAGCCAATGCAATTGCCGTTGTAGAATCGGATGTGTATATCGCAGGCTGGTATGAAGGCAGCTCTATTGATGTAGCCTGTTATTGGAAGGGCACAGCAAAAACAGACCTGTCAACCGTTGATTCTGAAGCCCTTGCAATTGCCGTTTCCGGATCGGATGTGTATGTCGCAGGCTGGTATTATGACGGCTCCCATAATGCAGCCTGTTATTGGAAAGGCGCGACAAAAACAGACTTGTATACCACTGCTGAGTCATACGCCAATGGCATTGTTGTAACGGTTGAATAAATAGCATGCAAAAAAGGTGATTGGCACCCGAGGAGTGTTTTAATGGTGCGCTCCAGAGGGTGTTAGTCACCGGTTTTAATATCGAAGAATAGTTCACGCAAAGGCGCGAA
>JGI24702J35022_10002501_pt1 | contig 11223 bp, 5 predicted proteins | sample TergutTh196P4_FD_35022 | JGI IMG/M metagenome (IMG submission 35022)
GCCTGCCTGCCGTGCCTGCCTGCCCCGCTGAAACGAGCGAGATGGGTGTGCACAAGATGTTGGTAGAAGGTCAGCTACTATTCACGAGGTGTAAAGAGTGAAATAAACGTCATTGCGAGGAGTGTAGCGACGTGGCTATCCAGAAAAAATCTATCGACCGACAAAAAAAACTGTATTGCTTTGCCCCGTTCGCAATGACGACGGGGCTGGCAAGCTGTGAACAGGTGTTCTCAGCTGTGGCGGGAGCGTCGAAATAGAACACAAAATATTACAGTTGTGTTACATTTTGTGGCATGCGTTCTCCCAAGAGTAACGAAGGTCATTATGACCCTGATCCGACCGCTATAGCACAGTAGCGCTTTTTACCCAGGTTTGCTATAATAATTATAGCAAACAAATAAAACTCAATAATGAACCAGATTGGAGGAATGTAACAACGCATTGAATACACGTTTAAAATATTTCTTAATACTAGTTATCGAGGTCATTTTATGGAATACAATTGTGATGAGGCCAATCAGGCTGTTCGCGGTGTTTCTACACGAGCTCGGTCATACGGCGATGGTATTACTGTTTGGCGGCAAAGTTCAGTCGTTTCAAATAAACTTGGATGAAAGCGGGTATGTATTGTCAATTTCCAGAGGAGGTTTCGCCTCGTTTATGATTGCGAGCGGCGGTTATCTTGGCGGCGTCTTACTCTCCATACTCATCCTTTGGCTTGGGAACAAGTACGGGGGCAAGTATGTTTTGGGCGTTACGGCGATAGTTTTTATTACTGTGGCGGTAGTTTTCTCAGGGGTTTCTATTACTCTTCTATATGCGACATTTTTTGCGGTAATTGTACTGCTGATATTCATGTTAAAAAATGCTGGGATCGAAAACGCCGCTCTTGAAATCATCGGAGTTGGGGCGCTAATGTATGGCATCTACGACACTTTTGTGGATACTATACTATTTGAGCTAAATAAGCTCTTTCATTTTGCTAGTGCATGGACCGGTAAGGCGATTGTCACGGATGCGGTACATCTTGCGAATATAACGAAAATTCCGGCCATATTGTGGGGTTGTATATGGTTTTTGATATCAATTCTGGTCGTATACAAGTTCTTGACGGATGTAAAATCGGGTGGAACAAATAAAATCAAATCCGCCGTGGGCGGCAATGTATTTCCATCGGGTGCAAGTAGGACAAAGTCTGTTGGCGTTGACAGAACAATTCGGCGAAGTCGTTAAGGAAGATCAAGAAAAGTATAGTACAGAATAGAATAGTACAGAACAGAACAGAACAGAATAGTACAGAACAGAATAGAACAGAACAGAACAGAATAGAACAGAACAGAACAGAATAGAATAGAACAGAACAGAACAGAATAGTACAGAATAGAACAGAACAGAATAGTACAGAATAGAACAGAACAGAATAGAATAGAACAGAACAGAACAGAACAGAATAGAACAGAACAGAACAGAATAGAACAGAACAGAACAGAATAGTACAGAATAGAACAGAACAGAATAGAATAGAACAGAACAGAACAGAATAGTACAGAATAGAACAGAACAGAATAGTACAGAATAGAACAGAGAACTATTTATGGATGATAAAAATAACACTACAGATCCCGAAATTGCCCTGGAAAGGATAAACCTGCTCAGGGAGATGATACGGTCGAATAATGAGCAGTATTATGTGCTCGACGATCCAAAGATCGGCGACGCTGAATATGACTCGTTGTATAGAGAGCTCGTGACATTGGAGGAGATGTGGCCTGAATTTCAATCCCCCGATTCACCGACGGCGGAAATTGGGGGAAGAACGTTGCCAGGCTTTGGGAAGGTTGTGCATGAAATTCAGATGCAGAGCTTAAACGACGTTTTCAGCATGGATGAACTCTATGCGTTTGACGTTCGCGTGCGCGAAATCCTCAAGCAGGAAACAGAGACGAACGAGGAAATTGAAAGAACACAAGGGGATATAGAGATAAACGTTGAGTACGTGGTCGAGAAAAAGATTGATGGGCTGTCCGTTTCTCTTGAATACAGGGATGGCAAGTTTTTTAGGGGCTCGACGCGCGGAGACGGGTTTGTAGGCGAGGATGTTACTGAGAATCTAAGAACGGTCAGGAGTTTGCCCGAAACTTTAAATCCAGACGTAATAATCCCGTCGTATATTGAAGTGCGCGGCGAAGTCTACATGTCAAGGCAATATTTCGAGGAACTCAATAGAGCCCAGGAAGCATGCGGACAGAAGACTTTTGCAAACCCACGAAATGCGGCGGCAGGGTCGCTTAGGCAGCTTGATACTAAGATTACATCCGATAGGCGGCTTGATATACTCGTATTTAATGTACAGAGAGTGACGGGAGTTGAATTCACAAGCCATTCTGAAACGCTGGAATTTCTGGCGGGCGCCGGACTAGCCGTAAGCCCCGGGTTTACTGTATGCAACGATATTTCCATGGTAAAAGATGAGATAGAAAAGATTGAGGCGTCCCGTTTTGATTTCCCGTTTGATATTGACGGGGCTGTTGTTAAGGTCAATTCACTTGTGGACAGGAACATTCTTGGCTCGACGTCAAAGGCGCCCAGGTGGGCGACTGCGTATAAATATCCTCCTGAGAAAAGGGAGACTGTCATTAGAGATATAATTATAAACGTCGGCAGGACCGGAGTACTGACCCCAAACGCTGTCCTTGACGCCGTCCGGCTTGCCGGCACGTCTGTGAGCCGCGCAACGCTGCATAACATGGACGTAATTACTGAAAAGGATATAAGGGTGGGGGATCATGTTCTGGTCAGAAAAGCCGGTGATATAATACCCGAAGTTGTCGAGGCGCTAAAGGATAAGCGCAATGGGACGGAGACTGTTTTTGCGATGCCGGAGTTTTGCCCTGTGTGCAATTCAAAGGTTGAGCGGGTTTCGGGAGAGGCTGCCTACAGGTGTACAGGCCAAATGTGTCCTGCCCAGCTTAGCCGTGGTATTACCCACTTTGCATCACGGGACGCTATGAACATCGAGGGCCTTGGACCTGCTATAATTGAAATGCTTTTGGACAAGAAGCTCATTTACGATGTCGCCGATCTCTACTATCTGAAAGACTTGCGGGATGATCTCACCAATATCGAGCGTATGGGAGAGAAGTCTGTGGATAACCTTTTGGCGTCAATCGAAAGCAGCAAGGCCAGGGGGCTTGGCAGGGTACTGTTTGGCCTTGGGATCCGGCACATAGGCAGTAGGGCGGCGCAGTTGATAGCCGACAGGTTTGAGACTATCGACGGTGTTATTAACGCTGAGGCTGAGGATATCTCGGAAATCCCCGATATTGGTAAGAAAATGGCGCTAAGTATAAAGGAATTCTTTGCGGATGAAAAGTCACGCAGCCTGGTAAATAAGCTCATCGAGGCGGGAGTTGACATAAAGCGCGCTCCAAAGCCTGCGCAAGCCGGGGGAAGTATGCCGGCAACAGGTAACATGCCCGCTGACAGTAGCAAATCCGTCGAAGGAAATATATCCGCCGAAGGCAATATATCCGCCGAAGGAAATATATCCGCCGCAGGCAATATATCAGCCACAAGCAATATGCCCTCTGGAAGCAATATGCTTGCCGGAAAGACTTTCGTTATTACTGGGACACTACCGGGCATGGGGCGCGCAGAGGCTCAGGTTTTTATTGAGAGCTGTGGAGGCAGAGTAACTGGGAGCGTGTCAAAACGGACAGACTTTGTCCTTGCCGGTGAGGACGCAGGTAGTAAACTAAAAAAGGCATATGAGACAGGGATAAAGGTCATCGACTTGGAAGAGCTTAAAGTAATGGCTTTCGGGCGGGCAGCAAACTGAAAAGTTAATGTTATTTAGACAAAGGTTGCTGATCTAAAACGGATCAGTTATCTGGCTCAGGGAAAGTTAGTTTTGAATATGTATATCACATTCGCCTCGTCTACATACACAGCCGGAAATGTATCAATGATGTTTGCAGTATTCACATAATAGAATTCAGATTCAAGCAGTTGTCGGTCTATAAGAATGTATGAGATGGCGTTTTGTGATGTCAGGATTCTTAATTCATCAGGAGTGCTGGCGCCAAGCATCTCATCCACGTTTGGCTTTCGGGCGTTTGTATTATATCCAATGCTCCAGGCGTGATATGGCCAGCCGTAAAACGTATACCGCCCGGAGAGGAATATGTCGTGTATCCAATGGTGATAGGACAGAAAAATAGCCCGGGGGTCGGTATTCTTTACTATCCAGTCCTGAAGCGCGCTTTTATCCGGTATGGTCACCGCCCGTTCATATGTGTTCTGATTAATTAGTGCAATATTATCATAGACGCCTGTCAATAGACAAATCGCAATAAATGCCGTTGCGATTACCTTGGCGAAAAAGCCAAAGAGAAATCTTACCCCTTTCCCAAAAAGCATATACCAAACGCCGTATGCTGCAAGGATATTGACAAGAGCCATGGAAATTATCATATATATGTGGTTTGCCGTAATATCATGTGCAATAGTGAGAGTAAATGTTATCACAAGAGGTATGCTGAAAATGACGAGTATTCGGACAGACTTCCGGGGACTTGCCGCAATCGCGACTAGAGCGGCAATGATCCCAGGCCCATAGATTTCAAAGATAAACCTTAATATACCCAAAAAAGTCTTGTCCTCAGAAATAAACCCAATATAAACCTTTGGGATTGCATAAGTGGCGTCCAGAACGAATAACCTGCCCTCTAGCATAGTAAAAGCGGTGGTTACAATCCCAACTATAACGATTTCCAATCTGTGCCTGGAAAATATGGCTAGAACAGCCAAAATTGCAAGGAGGGCTATTACCGAAGGTGTATAGTAAAAAGAAGCGCAGCCCGCAAGAACCCCCACGAGGATCGCCCGGCCTGGGTTTTCGGGGCGCCATGCTTCCTTTGACAACAGAAAGTCGAAAATGCGGTTTCTCTTTCTCTTTTTGCTATATATAGCGTTTGCGTAATTCAAACCATATGACTCGTCAAGCCCGTCAAGCCCGTCAAGCCCGTCAATCTTGTCCAACCTTTCCAACCTATCCGTTTTATCTGAGTCATTTGACTCTTCATACCCATCTAGCCAGTCTGACCTATCCGCGTCGTCGAATCCACAGGCGTTTTCAGCGCAATCCCTATAATTCGGCTTATCTATATCGCCATTGTTCCTTTTGTAGGCATTACGGTCAAATAAGTCAACCCGGGCGCACACATCATTGTCCCTGTCATTGTTGCCCTCCGCGCTATAAACGTTATCCCTGTGGTAAAGGTAGCCGTCCCTGTCGTACAAGTCCTCTATGTTGAACAAACTGCCATTCCTATCGTATAGGTAGCCGTCGTTGTCGTACAAACCGTCCCTGCCGTTTATACTTCCTTCCCGGCTACTCATACATCCATCCCCGCCGTACGTGTCTGCTATGTTGGACATATTGCCGTCGTTGTCGTACAAACCGTCCCTGCCGTTTATACTTCCTTCCCGGCTACTCATACATCCGTCCCCGCCGTACGTGTCTACTATGTTGGACATATTGCCGTCGCTGTCGTACAAACCATCCATGCTGCGCATACTGTCGTCTTTATCTTTATCTATGTCGCTTACTCTCCTTGCACTCCTGACACTTCCTTCATTCCATGCGCTTCTTTCTCTCCATGCGCTTCTTTCTCTCCATACGCTTCTTTCTCTCCATGCATTACTTGCACCCCATACACGCTCTGCGCTTTTTATACTCCTGTCATTCATACCCCTCTTGTTATCTTTATTTTTTACATCGTTTGTATCAGCCTTAGCGTGAGGGAAATCAAAACCGTGGATCAGAGGTTTAAGGGATAGCAATCCGACTAGCAACACTGATATTGTTGTGGCATAATGCCGATTGCAGGCAAATGCATTTGCGTTCCAAAGGCCCCAATTTTCATTTGGTGTTCGGCCAATGAAAGTTAGATTGTCAGTTATGGACGACACTGCTACAAGAAGATCACTGTATGGCCAGTTTTCGAAAAAGTGTATTATCCCTGAAAATGAGGGCCTGAAGAAAAGAAAAACTATCGCCAGCATGCCCACGCAACGTTTTTTCGTAATTTCAAGAGCCAAAGCATAAAGGAGTACACAGCAACTAAGCAGCGAAAAAATGCTGATAGAATTCATGGCTATATCTATTCTGAACCCTAAGAATTCGAGCACACCGGTGAAAAACTGAAACATAAATTGATAGCGCATGGCGCCGTCGGGAAAATGCGGAAAAACTGTCGGAAAATTACTGCCGGTTGAGAATGAACGCATTAAGGCTGTATGTGTTGCAAAATCACTGTACACCGAATAACCGAAGCATATTTTTCCATCGAGGACATAAAATGTAGTTAGCATCAACCACACGATAAACGCCGCAATAAACGAAAAAAATATTAATTCAGAAAGCATAAAACGCCGTTTGCGGCTATTTGTATGGATCAACTCACCAGCAAATAATCTTAAGAATACCAATGGTTTTTCCGTTGTCTGGCGCCTGAATAGTACTATTAACATATAGATAATGATAATTATAAGCATTGTGATTGACGCAAAAACTGTGCCAAAAAGCAATGCACGCCCAAAAGGCTGGAAAATATAGGCGAAAATGTATGTAATCCAACCCGAAAATATCAGACCGGCTGTGAATGCTGTCGGGGCGTTAATCAGGCGGGCGATATCCCTATCGGCCCATGGTGCTCTGATTTTGATAGTCAGAACATATCCTGTTATTATAGAAAGCAAAAGAAAGAGTAACGCGAGCATAAAATCCCTCTCAGGAATAATAGTAATTGAATAACCACTATGAAATATCGGCTAAACCATGGCGCCAAAACGGTAAGGACATACTTTCCTGCATAAATAACAGTTAATTTCCCACCTGTCATCTACCTTTTTCATAAACATTCGAGAACACGCTGTCTTCCCGAAAAGAGCAGGGTTATCCAATGCTTTCGACGGACATATATTGACGCATTTGTTACAGTTTTTACAGAATGCATATTCGGCTTTCTTATCCGGAACAAGATCCGCGTTGGTGAGAACAGCTCCAAGCCAAAGAAGATTACCATATTCAGGATTTGTAAGCAGATAATTCGTTCCTATGATGCCAAGGCCCGCCAGTTCAGCGGCATGTTTTAGTGATATAAGACCGAACTGTTCTTTTCCTCCGCCGACGCTTACCCATTTACCGCCAAATCCGTTTATTGCTCGTGATTTGTATCCGTCATCTTTGATTCGCTTTGCAATATTTTTTGCTATACCATTTATTTTTTCTATCATTGCCTTTCGGAGCGCTGTATATACGGAAGAGGATTCGAGCAGGGCGATTTGCGGGGAAGCGGCGCCAAAAACGACTACTGAAAGACAGCCTTCCAGACTATCTGAAGGCTTAAAACCATTTGGCGCCAAACCGAAATCTACTGAAGCGGCAATTCCAACTACATCCGCTCCCGCATTAATCCCATATCCTTTAACTATATCACTAGTCAGCATATTTGCCATTTTATCCGCCGTTGCTTTCAAAATATAGCTTTGTTCAAAATGCAGCCCTAAAACCACTCCTGATGACGCGCGCCTACTTATATATTAAACAAAACCGCCATGCACTTGCAACCCCTATTTATACAATTCAAATATCGGAGCAGAATTGGAGTGGCGTTAGAGCGGAGCCAAAGCGGCTCCGGAGCGGGCGTCTAAGCGGCGTCAAGCGGCGCCCCTGAGCGGGCGTCAAGCGGCGCCTGAGCGGGCGTCTAAGCGGCGTAGACCCTATTACTTTCAGACCCCAGCCGGGAGCGCTACTGAAAGCTGGAGTGGTTAATCTTCCAACAGTGCAGAGGTCACTGATTTTTATATATATAGTCACGCAGTTTTACCCTTTTGGGTGTAGTTGTGAAAATTTGCGCTTGCTAAAATACAGACAAAGACACTAGTGTCTCACGGACAAAAACTCTATTGAAAACATGTTAAAAACCTGATCCACTGATCGCCGTTTTGCGTGGCGCCGGTATTTCCCGTACGAGGCGAGAGGAACCGCACTTCGCCAACGACCCGATTCAGGTTGTTGGCGAAGCCCACATTTTTAGAAGAAACAAAGAACATAACATTACGCAGAAAAAAGAGTGCGGTATTTAAGGTCCGCAAATGTCAGACATTGAAGGAGGTTGAAAAGACAGGCTCAAAGGACAAGAGTATATGTCGCTTTTATGTAAAAAACAGCATAGGAAATGATAAAAGCAGAACACAGAGAATCGGCCAGTGTGTTGAAATGAATCAAAGCAGTAAAAATAAGGCAGAAGGAGGTGGACTGTCATGAAAGAAATTACGAAAAAAAATAGTGGTTTTAAAAGAACAATATCACGCGCGCTTATCATTGTCATGGCACTGGTAATGTTTATTCCGGGTATAAGTGACACTGTGGCCGATTCGGACAACGTCAATACAGGCGCCGTGAACCCGCGTTCAGATCAAGTTAGTAACGTGACTGTGTTTGGAAACGCACCAAATGATGAATTAAAAAAGAATAAGGGCGGTGAAGAAGAATCGGTTAAGTCGGTCGGAATTGGAGCGATTGAAACTCCCGGTGAAAAAGATAACAGTGTAATCATTAATACAAAAACGGAAGTAGAAATTGTGGCGGAATCCAATGGGACAGGAAAAACCAACGGGACGGAAGCAGCCAACGGGACAGAAAACTCCAACGGAACGGAAATGTCCAACGCGGTGGAAGAATCTAAATCGGCTGCACAGGACGGGAAACTCGAAGGCATGGAGCGCGAGGGATCAGGGGAGGCGCCCAAGTCCGCTTCGAATGCCAACTCAGGCAAAAACTCCATCCATACTCCGGACGGTGAAGGCGCCGGCAGTATAAAGGATGAAATTACCGGTGAAGAAGGAGAAAACAAAAAAATAATCGGTGCTAAAGAAACTGAGGCTGAAGCAGAAGCCGACGCAGAAGCATGGGCGGAAGCAGAGGTAGAAAAAACTGAGAAGGGCTATTCGGGGGAAGAAGCCAACTCAGCCAACCCGACCAATCCGGCTAATCCCGCTAAACCGGACAAGGAAATTGAAAACGATGAAAGCGAAGGGCTAAATGAATCGGAAGAGCTCACGTCGGGTGATGAAGGCAATGTAGGTGATGAGGGCAATGAAGGATATGAAGGGTATGAAGGCTCTGAAGGCAATGTACTGGATGATGAGTCCCTTCTTGCTCCGAACGTTGTGGGAACCGGCAGTATTTCGGGCATTTTATGGGTAGACAGCAGCGGCGATCTTTCTACAGATTGGGACGGGCTATATAACGGCCACGAGCAGCCGTTGGCGGGTTATACAGTATACCTCTACGCTTCAGATAATTTGACCCAAGCCCTTACAGAAATAAAGACCGGCACAGACGGAACTTATATATTTGAAGACTTGGAGACCGGTAGTTATATGGTGGGACTCAGAAGCGGGTTTATCGGCGATATGGAATACATGCTGCCTTTCACCATGACAAGAGACAACAAGATCGCCATCGATTGGTCGAGTAATCCTATTACTGCCTATTCGGAAGTAATCAAGCTTTCAGATGGACAGGCCGTGCAGGGACAGAACGCCGGCATGAGACTGCCGATGGGAATACAGCCGTTGGCAATAAGATCAATCGCTAACTTGGGGGAGGCTAACAAAAACGACGAAGTAAAAATCGACAACTATACGTGGGTTGTCGTAGATAAAAAAACAGTCGGTCAAGGCTCGAAAGCTGTGACTGCCCTTTATCTGATCATGAGGGGCGGAGTTCCCAGCAGCGCAAAATTTGGCGACAGTACGGACTACGCTACATCTTTGCTGCGCAAGCGCTTTAATAACCACTATAATACAAACCGCTGGCCAACAATAAACGCGATGGCCCTTGTCCCGGATATTGGGACCAATCATAGCTCAACTACCGCTAAGACGTTGCCAACTACGGAAATGGCGGGTATTGGCTCAATTGACGTCCTGTTTGCTCCCAGCCTAAAGGACATGGTGGACTGGACCGGGGTTGACTATGGAAAACCAATACCATCGAGTCATCCGTTGTCCAAAAGCCAACCAAATCCTTTCCCAATGAGGTTTTGGTTCCGTACCAGCATGAGTCCTGGGGATGTACACGGATATATTCGCGCCAATAATTCGCTTGAGGGAGGGCTTAGCCATAACGGCTACGACAATATAAATGATACCCCTGGCGTATGGGTAAACGCAGGCGCTGTAAAACGAGAAGTCAGAGTATACTATGTTGACACCGACGACAAACTCATTGGCGATCCCACTTCAAAATCCTATGTTTTAACTATTGGCGACGACTTTTCGTTGGCGCCTTCTGAAGTTCCTTTGATTGAAGGCTATAAGTACATAAATTGGAAAAAAGGTCTATTAGGATCATTGCAGGCTATTTCCACCAATCCTGGCCTTTCAAACGTTGAAATGCTCACAATCAAGGATATCTATCTGGTTTACGAACAAACGGGCGTGGACGTGACCGTCAGTAAAGACGTGTCAGGCGGTCCCGCGGACAGTTCCTTCACGTTTACCGTGTATTTTGCGGACAGCAGCAAAAAACCGCTGGATGCAGGCGTCAAATTCAGTTATATAGGTGGTACGATTATTGGAAGTGGCGCCGATAAACCAAAGGACGGGAACCTGACGCTGGAAGAGGGCGGCAAGGCAAGCTTCACCCTGCAGCATGGACAGACTATTAGTTTTAAGAATGTTCCCGTGGATAGAATGATAAAGGTCGTTGAAGACAAATATTATTTTTATAGCATGAAGTATATAGACAGCAAGTACATCGGCATAAAAGAGACAAATATGGATTACGACGTCGTTGGAACTGACGCGCGATTGTTGGCGTTCTTTAACACCAGGTTAACGATAGTTCCTACAGGTATTGACAACGGCTCAATGGCGGGTATGGCGGCTTTACCGCTGGCCGCTATATCACTTATCCTCACAGGCGTGTCGACAGTATGGCTATCGAATAAGAGACGAAAAAGCGATAATACGAATCTCTGACTACAGACGGGTAGGCAAGCAGACAAGCAGGAAAGCGGGTAGGCAAGCGAACATGCATGTGGGTAGGCAAGCAGACAGGCGGGAAAGCGGGTAGGCAAGTAAACAAGCGGGTAGGCAAGTAAACAAGCGGGTAGGCAAGCAAGCATGGCGTCGCTGTTAGGCGCGAAC
>JGI24702J35022_10002502_pt1 | contig 11221 bp, 9 predicted proteins | sample TergutTh196P4_FD_35022 | JGI IMG/M metagenome (IMG submission 35022)
CCGCTGCGGATCGCATGGAACTCAAAGGCGAAGAGTATCACAAACGGGTCCGCCAGGGATTTTTAGTCCACGCCGCCACTGATCCGAGCCGTTACGTCGTCGTCGACGCCTCTGGGACACCGGACGAAGTCGAACGGGCAATCCTTGCGATTCTCAACAAAAATGAGGTTTTCGAAGGGGAAATTTCCCGCGCCCCGCTTTTTTCGGAAGGCAATTCGTGGTAGAATGATCCGTCGTCGATGTATTTTCTTTTTTGCGACCATGTTTCGATTACGTCGTCTGCTGGATTCCTTGTTCCTCGGTGTTGTTTTCCTGATTGAACCGGTCGTCGCTTGGGCCGCCCAGCAAGAGGAAAAGCCGGCACCGGAGTGGGTGCTTTCGTATGTCCTGCTCCTCCTGTTCCTCGGATTGGCGATCCTGATCCTCTTGCGTCCGAGTAAAAGGAATGATTCCGCTCTGACGCAGGATGAGATTGATGCCGAACGTGCCAAAGCCGCCGGGCAGAAGAAAAAAGGGCACTAACCCCATTTAGCCGGTACTCCGGCATCATTCGTCCGGCGCAATGCTCATTGTTTCCGACATCACCAAGGACTACCCCATCCGTGACGGCATGTTGCCGGTGTTGCGGAAGTGCTCGTTCCAATTGGAAACAGCGCAGAGTCTTTCGATTGTCGGTCCAAGCGGGTCGGGAAAAAGCACACTTCTCGGAATCCTCGGAACTCTGGAGCCGCCGACGAGCGGTTCCATTCGACTTGGTGATGTGGATGTTACGACGCTTGCGGAACGCCAACTCCCGGAATTCCGGCGCCGACGAATCGGCTTCGTGTTCCAGGAACACCACCTTTTGCCGCAGTGTGGGGCGCTGGAGAACGTGCTGGTTCCGTTCCTTGCCGAGGGACGAATATCGAAGGAACGCCGGGAACGTGGAATGATGCTCCTCGAACGGGTCGGCCTGAAAGACCGGAGCGATCACCGCCCGGCGGAACTTTCCGGCGGCGAACGGCAACGGGTCGCCATTGCTCGGGCGCTGGTCTACGAACCGACGCTTTTGCTCGCCGACGAACCGACTGGCAATCTGGACCGCAGTACGGCAACGTCGATTACCGAATTACTCTTGGAACTCTCGGCGGCGTCGATCCTTGTTCTCGTCACGCACGATCCGAACCTCGCCGCAAAAACGACCCGACAAGGCCGTATCGACGATGGACGATTGGTCGAAAAATAGGATGCCGCCGTTCTCTTTTTTTCGTCCCTGGTCGAACAATTCTTCCAAGCGTTGCGTATAACCACGAATATCGTCTTTTGACCCACCCATTTGAAGGAGCAAAACAATGAGAAAATGCACCATTACCGTGATTTCGGCAGGATGCTTTGGTTTTATCGTCACGACGCTGTTCTTTTTCCTCCTCCACGGAGAGAACAACTCGTCCTACGCACAAAATTTACCGGGACTCCGCCAGCGGACGCAACTCGTACAGCAACCCGGTAATCGGACGCTACCGATTCCGGCGGAGGCGTCAACGCTACCGGCGCCGAACGAAAGCCCGCTGTTCGTTGAACGTTACGCCGAACTGACGCCCGAAGAGCGAATATCCGTGCAAGTCTACGAACAATGCAACCGCAGCGTCGTGAACATCGACACGCAGACGCGCTACAACGTTTTTCTCCTCGGCGCCGTCGACGAGCCGGGAGCCGGAAGCGGTATCGTTTTGGACCGGGAAGGACATATTCTGACGAACTCCCACGTCATCAGCGGCGTCGACAGCATTGTCGTTACACTGTTCACCGGCGAGGAATATCCCGCAACGGTTGTCGGCGAAGACTTGATTACGGACCTTGCCGTCTTGAAAATTTCCGCTCCGGCCAAGGATTTGCTCCCGGCCGTGTTTACGGATTCGTCGCGGCTTCTTGTCGGCCAAAAGGTATTTGCCATTGGCAATCCGTTTGGCTTGGAACGGACATTGACGAGCGGTTTGATTTCGAGTTTGAACCGTTCGATTCCAGGTCGACTTCAGGGCCGAGCGATCAATGGGGCAATTCAGATCGACGCGGCGATCAATCCGGGCAATTCCGGCGGGGTGCTTCTCGACACACAAGGCAAGATGATCGGTATCAACACGGCGATTGCGAGCAAGTCCGGCGGCTCGCATGGCGTCGGATTTGCCATTCCGACGAACACGATTGCGCGGATCATTCCACAAATTATCAAGCACGGCAAAGTAATTCGCGGCAACATCGGAATTGATAAGGCACTGGACCGGGAACGGGATGGTATGAAAGGAGTCCTTGTCGGCGTCCTCGTACCGAAAGGAGCCGCTGAAAAAGCCGGGCTCCGGGGACTGCGCTTCGTAAAGGAGCGTTCGTTGGTCGGCGGAGCGATTGTTATTCAACAGCCGAAAATCGATATCGGAGCCGCCGACTTGATCGTTGCCGTCGACGGCGTCGAAACGAAGAAAACGGTCGATTTCACGGCAATCATCGACGACCACAAACCCGGCGACCGTGTCGTCCTCGACGTCATCCGCGGAGACAATCGCATCAAAGTGCCTGTTGTGTTGGAATAGATGTTGGGTTCTTGTCTTCGCAGGCGGTGTTTTGCGAATACATTGCCTACATAAACCGGTCGCCAACCTTGATCGGATAACCTCGCAGGAACGCTTCGGTATCCATCGGGCGTTTGCCTGACGGTTGAATTTGAAAGATTTGTACGGCGCCTTCTCCGGCGGCAACGATCAACCGGTTGCCGGACGCTTCAATCACGGTGCCTGGTGTCCACGAATCGGGACGGCGGGAAGACGCCGGTTTCAGTGTCGACTTGGTCGATTCGCTTCCCTTCGCCGTCAGCCGTATTTCGGCAAGGTTGTCCAGCTTGGCGTCGATCAGAATCGGCTCCACATAAATCGGAGCCGAATAGTCCGATGGTCCGACCAATTTGTGAAGGCGGTCATCCAACGGCAACATCGATCCGATAATCAGGCGAAGAACGGAGTCGTTGTCCCGTTTCCAATCGGTAAACGAGCGCGGCCAGGGAAACATCGCCCGGTAGTGATTGAACACCGCCGATGAGCTCTTGGTCCAATCAATCAAGCCGTCCTCTTTTTTGATCTTCGGAGCCTTGGAGACTTCGGAGGCCAGTTGGGGCAAAATCTTCACGTGTTCCGTGCCGGACAGTTTGCGAACAATATCCAGCACCATTTCGGCGCCATAGTCGGCCAGCCGCTCTTCCAATTCGAGAGTCGTTTCGCGGGGTCCAATGGGAATCGGTTGGCTTTGTGCAATGACGGGACCGGCGTCGACTTCCGTCGTCATCCGGATGATGCTGACTCCGGTGAACTCGTCGCCGTTGAGGATCGCCCAGTGAACGGGAGCGGCGCCGCGATATTTCGGCAACATCGAGCCGTGCAGGTTGATTCCGCCGATTCGCGGCGCCCGAAGCAACGAGTTGGGAAGGATTTTACCGAAATCGCAAACAAAAAGATGCTCCGGGCGGACCAAATAGAGGAAGTCGAACAATTCCAGTGCATGGATGTCGTCCGTTTCGAAGACGTAGAGGCCGACTTCCTCCGCAAACTGCCGGGCCGGTGTCGGAATCGTATCGCCGGACCGCGTGTACTTCAGCGGCGCTGTAACCAATCCGCCGATTTCGAACTCGCCGCTTTCCCAGAGACGCCGCATCGACGGCACCGCAAAGGCACCGGTGGCCATAAAGATGATTTGCGGCTTGGACATAGGGGGTGTGGGGCGTGAGGCATTGTGTTTTCCACACCGCAATCATAACGTGCGGGAAACAACGTCGCAAGCCTTATGTACTGCAATCTTCGCGTATGCAGTCTCCGACTCTTTTTTTGAGGCGAAAAAACGGATAGAATGATTCCCGGATGTTTAAGGGTGTTCAGATATAAATGGGAACGCCGCAACCGGATCGTCAAACTGCCGATCAACGGCGCCGTCAAAAAAGTGTAACGTTATGCTCGTCGACAAACGTCTCCGCAAACGCCTGATTTTCGGCCTTAAAGTCTTGATTGTCTTCGCCGTCGCCTGGTGGCTCGGAAAGGAGCTGTACAAATCGTGGGACAGCCTTCACCAAATCGAGTGGAAACCGGATTATCTCTGGCTGACCCTCTCCGGTATTCTTTACATCGTCGCTTATGTTCCGACTTGTCTCTTTTGGCTTATCTCCATGCGGTCGCTCGGTCAGCAACCGGGAATTTATGAAACGTTCAAGGCATATTACATCGGCCATCTCGGCAAGTACGTTCCCGGCAAGGCAATGGTCGTTGTGTTGCGATCCGGCTTACTGAATCACGAAAAGACCCGTGCAAGCATTGCGGCGGCAGCCGTGTTTCTCGAAACGCTGACGATGATGGCCGCCGGAGCGTTTTTGTCCGCCGTTATTGCCATCGTTTGGTTCCGAGACTCGCCGCATGGAAACCAACTTTCGCTCCTTGCGCTCGCGCTGATGCTCCTTTCAGGATTGCCGATCATTCCGCCGCTTTTTCGTAACATCGCCCTGCGGCTCGGCGTCGGACGCCGTGATCCGGAAATCGATGCCAAATTGCGAGGGCTGACCGTCAACACAGTGGTAATCGGCTGGTTACTCTCGATGCTGACGTGGATCGGTCTCGGACTCTGTCTTTGGGCGTCAATTCGCGGACTCGGCATTGAGACGGGTCCGCTTTCAGAGTATTTTCCCCAGTTTGTCCTGGCGGCGGCGCTTTCCGTCGTTGTCGGCTTTGTGTTGATGATTCCCGGCGGCGCCGGCGTTCGGGAATTTGTCCTGGCAAACGTTCTTGTATCCTACTTTGCCGGACTGTCGGCAACCGCCGCCGACGCCGCAGTATGGGCGATTATCGTCGCCGCCGTTCAACGGGTCGTGTCGATCCTTGCCGAACTGTTCGTGTCCGCCTGCCTCGTGGCGGGAAGACGCAGGAACACCAAAGACGCCGGAGTATCGGCTAAATGAGAGGCTGTTTGGAAATGCGAAGTTGGCTTATTCCCCCATCAACGCGCCCTTACTCACGATCCAATAAGGGAATTAAGGGCGCTGTTTCAAGGGACACTCCGGGCTCCCAAGGGCGCAAATCCATCCCGACGCCAAAAACACGTTCCTGACATCCCACGTCTATTTTCCAAACAGCCACTGAGTGCTTGCTACTGTCCACCCGACATTCCCATTGCGGCTCTTTTTCCTGAGGTTCCGACTCATTGAACTGGATCGGCGTCGGCGTGAAACCGATCAGGACGAAAGCGAGCATGAGGCAACCGAGCAGATATCTGCCGGGCGTCAATGGAACGGCGTCGTTTGCCGTCGGCGGATGTCTGACACCGACCAGCGCGAGGATAATCAGAAGCAGCGTCCAATGCCAAAGTTGGTACACGGCAACGAGAACAAGGAGAACATAGAATATACCCCAAGCGGCGGTACCGGCCCGCTGGCCGAGAAGTGCGTAGAAAATGTGCCCGCCGTCAAGTTGCCCGACCGGCATAAGGTTTAATGTTGTGAGCAATAGTCCGACCCAGCCGGCCATGGCGACCGGGTGGAGCAAAACAGTCAGGTCCGGCGAAAGCGGACCGTAAAACCACTTCACCATCCATTGCAGCAGTAATGGCTCGCCGAGACTCATGCCGTTGCTGTTGAAGGTCGGAACAATATATGACCATTTGATACCGTAGTAAAGGCAAACAAGTGTCGGCACCAACCCCGCCACCGGACCGGAAATTCCGATGTCGAACAGTGCCCGCCGATTCGGGATTCGCCCATCCATCGCAATGACCGCTCCGAGCGTACCCGTGGGACCCAGCGGCATCGGAATGAAATACGGCAAACTTGACCGAATTCGATATTGCAGCGTCTGAATAAAGTGTCCCAGTTCGTGGCAGGTCAGAATCAGCATGAGGGCGGCGGAATATTTGAGGCCGTCCACCAAGGCTTCCCACAGCACATCAAACGACACCGCCCCACAAGCGTAGAACACAAAAGCCAGGGGAAGCTGATGGTCGAGCCGCAAACCGAGCGTTGTCAGCCAAGTGGCAATGTAGAGAATAAGGGGAAGTTTCCAACGCATAGATGTGTAACCACTAATAATCGAACTTACATTTATCGGTAACGAGCCAGGAGCGGTTGGGGCCTTGCTCCAATTCGACGTTGAACTTGACAATCTGGGGCGTCGGATGCTCTGTCGGGTAATCGGCGAGATTCCGGGCGACCCAAAAAATCGTCGCCGTGAACGAAACCTGAGCGGTCGGCGGCGACGTCAGATGATTGACTTCGACCTTCAAGTCCCGGAATCGGGCACTCGTTACACGGATAATCCCCATTTTGCCCACATGCGCACGAGCGAGCCTCTGAGTATCCTTTGCACTGCGGGAAACGTAGCGATCCAGAATGCCGTCGAGGTCGTCCTGTTCAATGGCTTGGGCGAGACCGGTCAACGTCCGGTCGATCGACTTGTAGTCGGTGTCGACGGAATAATATAACACAAAGCCGACGGCAAGAACGGCAACCGTCGCTCCGACCGTGATACCGAGCGTCCGAATTTTTCGGTCGTTCAGAAACACATAGTACCCGCCGGCGCCGGTAACAAACGCCAGACCGAACCAAATCCAAATGTTTTCGAGGAAAAAGAGAAACATGTGAGACGTGAGGCGTGAGACGTGAACATTAAAACGCCGATCGCATAAATTTGTCCACCGCATCGGCAATTTCATCGAAGTCGCTGTGCAACAGATGCTCGGCAATGGTATTCAACAGTTTTTTTGTCGGCCCGGACCATGTTTTTTCTCTTAACTTTACCATGATCCCCTCCACACTTTTTTCGTCGTATTCGTCACACGCCGTTTTGATGGCGAGCAGACTTTTACGCAAGAGCGGTCGATCTTCATTGGTCGTTCCGTCGCCGTCGGTCTCCTCCGTCGGAGCAAGCTCCTTGACCAATTTCTTCAGCGCGTCGAGAAACGCCGTCGTTTCGGTTGAGATGATTTCGGTATTTCCATCCCGTCCCGCCGCTTCCAATTTGAGCGCAACGGCGGAAAGTTCCATCCTTCCGATGTTGGCGAGTGCACTTTTCATTCCGTGCGTGTGAATGATATACATGCGTCTGTCGTCTTCGTCACAGACGCCTTTTTCTTCGATTGCATCCAACGCCGCAATGGATTTGGCGGCATCCCGCACAAAAATTTCGGCAAGTCGCGGATCTATGCCCGTTTCGGATGGTTGGCTCACCTCTGCTTTTTGTTCCACCGGCTCATCGGTCTCCGATGAGCGTTTGTCCCTTATGAACTTTTTCAGTACGGCATTAAGTTGCCGAACGTCGATCGGCTTGGAGACAAAGCTGTCGAAACCGTTTGCAAGAAAGATGCCCGACTGTCCCGACACGGCGTTGGCAGTCAGTGCGACAATGGGAAGCTCATAACCCATTTCGCGTATGATTCTTGTTGTTTCAATGCCGTCCATTCCCGGCATCATGTGATCCATGAAGATAATGTCGTATTCGTTGCCTTCCTTGATTTTATCGATGGCGGCGTAACCGCTTGTAACGGTGTCCATCGATACGCCGTAGGGAGCCAACAGGCCGGTGGCGACATAGAGATTCGACTCCACGTCGTCCACCAACAGGATGCGGGCATCGGGCATTTGCTCAAAGATGACCTGCGCCATTCTGACTTGTTTCATACCGTTGGCGCGGAAATTCTGAAGGTTTTTCGCCAATTCCTTGCCTAAAACGGCAGAATCGATACGTTTCTGAGGCAACTGGATGGTAAACACCGACCCGACGTTGATTGTACTTTTGACAAAAATATCGCCGCCCATCAGGCGCAACAAATTCCGCGTGATGCTCATGCCTAATCCCGTTCCCTCGGTGGTGCGGTTGGCTTCCATATTGAAACGGCTATATTCATCGAACAATTGGCCTACCTGTTCTTCGGTCATTCCCAAACCGGTGTCCCGGACTTCAAAAAACAGCGCGACATCAAAGTCTTCTTTGACTTCCGCGAAAACCGACAGTTCCACCGTACCTTTGATGGTATATTTAATCGCGTTGGAAAGCACATTATTCAAAACCTGCTTGATGCGCAACTCGTCGCCGAGCAAAGTCGACGGCATGTTTTCGTCCACCGAAAGTTTGAATTCAATCCGTTTGCTGCCGATCCGCATCATATTAAGCGTTACGACGTCGTTGACCAGGCTTGCAACGTCGTATTTGGCGGATGCCAGTTCCAATTTGCCTGCTTCGATCCTTGATAAATCCAAGATGTCGTTGATAATGCCGAGCAACAAATCGCCTGCATTGTAAATTTTGCCCAGTGCTTCCTTGGTCTCCGACGGCAACGATGCGTTCTGTAATTGGATTTCGGTAATTCCCAAAATTGCGTTCATCGGCGTCCGGATCTCGTGACTCATCTTACTGAGGAAATCGGTTTTCGCCTTGCTGGCGGCCTCCGCCGCAATCCGTTGATTTTCCGTATCAAGCAGGATGTTTTTCGTTTCCGTGATATCCATCAGCGCCCCGGCAACATGGAGGGCATTTCCGTTTTTATCACGGAGTGATTCGCCGGAGGTGCGGTAGTAGCCGTATTCGCCGTTTTTCTTTAAAAGCCGATATTCGGTATCGAAAGGGGTTTGGCCGGTTCGATCAAACAGATGTTCCTTAAAACGGTCAAGGGTTTCGCCTTTGTCCTCCGGATGGAGGCGAGTGCTCCAACTGTGGACCACATTGGGAAAATCAATCTCGTTGGAGAATCCCAGCAAATGCCGGAATTCGTCCGACCATATAAAGGAATTCTCCGGACTGAGTGGATCGTCTTTCACGATGATCATTTCCCACAGACCGATTTTCGTGGCTTGAACCACCAGATTCAGTTTGGTCAACTGAAGTTCATTCTGTTTCCGAGCAAGGATGAGTTCCCTCTCCCGCTCACGGACGCCGGTCATGTCAAAAACATAAGCGACGATGGCGAAATTCTTCTCGTAGGGAATCCTTTTGAGTTCTATATCCAAATTCCGCTTTATATCATTCAGAACGATGTTTGATTCAAATCGAGCCACTCCTTCTTTGGCCGCTGTCATCAACCTTCCTGCCACCGTATGAGAAGGTCGTCCATCCGATTGGAACTTCGGGATGCTTTGGGTCATTCGTTCCACAAAGCCGGCGACAAATTCTTCTTTTGTCGCAAATCCCATAAACGTCATTGCCGCAGGATTGCAGTCGACCACCTTAAAATTACTGTCAAACAGGATGTTTATGTGGGGGTTGGCGTCAAGCATGGTCCGCATGTATCCATCCACTTCACATGTTGTTTCAATCAAGTCGTTCATCGTTGTTGTCTCCCGCCATATTCATGGCATCTAAAATAAACAGAGTTCGTCATATTCCGTCGGTCTTTGACCGAGCTACCTTGGTTTCATTGCTTGGAATTGCTCCCTTGACTGGTAAAACACTTCCGCAATGGAGGGATCAAATTGTCCACTGGAGTTTTCCATAATGATTTTGACTGCCTCTTCATGCGTGTGCGGCCTCTTGTAGGGTCTCTCGGAAATCAGCGCGTCGTACACGTCGAGGATAGCCATGATCCGCCCCTGGAGTGGGATGTTCGTCCCCGTCAAGCCGTAGGGATAGCCGTTCCCGTCCCAACGTTCGTGGTGATAGCCCGCAAACAATTTGGCGTTGTGCAAAAAAGCTTCATTTCCCGTTCGGGCAACGATTTGACCGATAAGCCGTTCACCTTCGGCGGTGTGTTTTTTCATAATCGCCAATTCTTCTTGAGTCAGCCTATCCGGTTTGTTGAGAATCGTGTCCGGTATCACGATTTTGCCCACATCGTGCAGGTGTGCCGATGAGATGACCGATTCCAGGTTCCACGTGCGAATCTCACCGTCATACAACGAGCGTTCCATCATGGCTTTGACAAGCATTTCCACGTAGCTCGTGGTACGTTCGATATGTCCGTCGGTGCGTGCGTCCCGGTTTCCGACGATGTCCGCCAAAGTGAGCACGATGCCGTTCTGCAACCGCACGAGTTGTGCGGCACGTTCGTAGAGCAATTCGTTGACATGCAGATGGTGCTCGATGCGGTTCAGCAACACTGGCACGGAAAACGGTTTCATGATGAAATCCAACACACCCAGTTGAAAACCGCGGACTTGCACGGCGGCGTCAACCATTCCGGTGAGGAATATGACCGGGACATTCGCCTGTAAAGGATTGCTTTTCAAACGTCGCAGTGCCTCAAATCCGTCCATTTCCGGCATTTCGATGTCCAATAAGATCAAGTCCGGCGTGATCTTTTCCATGAGGGCGAACATCTTTGCCGCCGACGGCAGGGTCATCACCCGGTATTGATTCTTTAACGCTTCCTTTGCCACCGTCAGGTTGATATCGTTGTCGTCCACTACGAAGACCGTTTTTTGCATAACCGCACACTCCCCCCTCTCTAAAAATTTGGCTGCTGTTCCGGGATTTGGAAGCTTCCCAAACGGCATAATATTCCCAGAAAACCCTCCTCGACAGTTAGTGTATCACATGAAACGTCCGCCGTCAAGATTCTGACAGGCAACCAAATCCCTTGACGCCCCACACAATTCTGAGAAAATAGTGAAAATTCTTCACATCCCACCCCCGTACCCACGCCCCGAATGTACATCTCTCTCGATTGGATTGCCGATTATGTTGACCTTTCCGGTCTTGACATCAAGGAAATCGTCCGCCGCCTGACGCTCGGAACCGCCGAAGTCGAAGGAACCGAAGAAATCCGACGCTCCGTCAACGGCGTCGTCATCGGCGAAGTCCTCTCCGTCGAAAAACTGGACGACAAACTGACCTTTTGTACCGTTGACTGCGGCAAGAAAAAATACTCGACCGTCTGCGGTGCGCCGAATGTTCACGTCGGTCTCAAGACTCCGTTCCGATACACCGAGGAAAAATTTAGCCGGTACTCCGGTGAAAAATTTAGCCGGTACTCCGGTAAACCCAGCGAAGGCTTTCTATGCAGTGCCGCTGAACTCGGCATGAGCGATTGGCACGAAATCGTCCTCGAATGTCCTGGCGATATCAAGAACGGTACGCCGCTGATCGACCTCGTTCCCGAAACGGACACGCTCATCGAAATCGATAACAAGAGTTTGACGCACCGGCCCGATCTCTGGGGACACTACGGCTTTGCAAGGGAATTCGCCGCGATTTTCGACCGGCCTCTGAAACCGCTGCCGCAACTTGACCTTGCC
>JGI24702J35022_10002503_pt1 | contig 11215 bp, 9 predicted proteins | sample TergutTh196P4_FD_35022 | JGI IMG/M metagenome (IMG submission 35022)
TGCATCGGCGGTTGTGCACCGTAGCCGGGAGCCTGCGCGGGTTGCTGCATCGGCGGTTGCATCGGTGGTTGCGCCGGCGGCTGCATCTGTGGTTGCGCACCATAGCCCGGTGCTTGCTGTTGCGGGTTGGGGGTTGGGAGCTGTTGTTGCGGATTGGGGCTTGGTACTTGCTGTTGTGGGTTGGGGGTTGGGGGCTGCTGTTGCGGGACGGGGCTTGGTGCTTGCTGCTGATTGTTGTTGTACTCTTGTTCTTTCCCTTGTTCGTTCACTTTTCTCTCCAATAGTCTAGTTTTTTCATATGCATAAATGCATCCTTATCAGCCCGATCAAGTCAGCGAACAAGCATGCATATAAGTTATATGTCATCAGAATTGTATCATGTAATCTCAGTACTCGTTTAAAGCTTTAACTTATTGTTAAAATCAGCTCTCATTAGTAATAACCTAGTCATCATAAGTTTAGTTTCAAGGCTTGGTGGCAGAAGGCAAACCCTTCAAAACATGACTTAGCTTTGTCAATGTGCGATCGGCAGAACAAGCTGGCAAGGCTAAAAGGCTGGCGACACAATGAGACTAGAACATCTAAGCGCCCGAAGGCCTAGCTGGGGCAAAAAGAACCTACGCAAGCTGGCTTAGAAAGTCAAGTCAACCAAAAAAAGACCAGTCTTGAGCCTTTAAAATAAAAGCCAAACCGGTCAATACAAACCGCTATAGACAAGCTTAATAATCACAGAGCCTATTTTTGCTGGTACACTCATTTGCCCGCCCCCGCTGGCCTATTATTCTTCAAGGCTTCCTGTTCCAACAGCAGTTCTTGGCTTTACGCCCACTCCCGCAGATACAAGGATCATTCCTGCCCACGCCCTTCCACCTGGCCTTTGCCATCTCCAACATCTGTGAGTCGATAGCAGCCGGAGCGACGCCGATCCGACGAAGCCGGTCTATCTCTTCAACCATCGGCCGGGCATAGGTAAAAAAGCGCTTCAAACCTTGACATAGGTAGTTTAGCCCTACTTCGCCTTCCTGTGTCATTAAAAACCGGTCTTTTGGGCAACCCCCGTTGCACACCGCCAAAGCTGCACAATCCAAGCATTGCTTTGGCAAGGCTTTGTACTTATCCGCACCAAAGCCTAACTGTTCTGGAGAGTCCGCCAAGTCGCCAAGGTGCGACTCGAGGATGCTGCCGATCCGGTGCTCGGGGAACACATAGTGGTCGCAACTGTAGACGCTGCCGTCGGCCTCGACGATCAAGGCGCGGCCGCAGGTCGGGGCCATCCAACACAATCCAGCGCTCCCACCTGCCCAAACGCGGGCCATCTCGGCGAACGCCTGAACAACCAAACGGCTGATGTCGTGCTGCACCCACTCGTCAAATACTGCACAGAGGAAGTCTGCATAGGCGACGTCGCTGACACTGTCGGGAGTCACATCGCCGCTTTGCCTGCGCCGAATGATCGGGATAAACTGGATCCATCCGGTGTTCAGCTCGCGCAGCGCCCGGTAGACTCCCAGCGGGTCAGCAGCCGTCGTCGAAGTCACCGTACAGAGCAGGTCGGGCCGGACCCCATGCGCAAGCAGGCGCTCAGCAGTCTGGACTACAGCCTGGTAAGTCTGGCCGCCGTCGGCATCCAGCCGGTAACGGTCATGGACCGCCTCCGTGCCATCGATGCTCAGGCCGACATCGAACTCTGCATCGGCTAGAAAGCTGCACCACTCGTCATCTAGCAAGATACCGTTCGTTTGCAGGTTGTTCCATGCCACCCAGCCTTCCGGAAGATACTGTTTTTGCAGCTCCACAGCCCGCTGGTAAAAACCAATACCCGCCAAAGACGGCTCCCCGCCATGCCACACAAAGCTTACCTCCGGGCCCACGCTGGCCTCGATGTACTGCCGCACAAAGCGCTCCAGGACCTCGTCGCTCATACGCGCACCAGTTGCAGGGCTATCAGTCATATCGGGAGAAGACCACGCGGGTTTCTCCCGATAATAACAATAGCTGCAGCGTAGGTTGCACTGCGAGCCGACCGGCTTGACCATCACCGAGAATGGAGACGGCTTCTGCTCGTCTGTCAGGGAGCCTTGCACAGGCTAGTCCTGGAGGTGCTGCTTGAAGAACTCGAGCGTGATGTCGAAGGACTCCATGGCTGCAACCGGGCGATAGGCCTCGCCTGTGTAGTACCAGAACCCGTGGCCGGCTCCGTCATAGCGGTAGAAAGTGTAGTCCTTGCCGTACTTTTTGAGCTCGGCCTCGTGGATGTCTACCTGATCGGCCGAGGGGAACATGTCGTCGTTGCCAAAGATGCCCAGCAAGGGGGCACTGAGTTGGCTCGTGAGGTCGATCGGGGCAACCGGGGTGGCCGGGCTCAGCTCTTCGGCTGACGCTACCACGCGTCCGCCCCAGCAGTCGACCACGGCGCTGAGGCCCTCGATGCGGCAGCCAGCCAGGAAGGCGTGGCGTCCGCCGGAGCACATGCCGATGACCCCGACCTTGCCGTTCGAGTTGGGCAGGGTGGTCAGGTATTCCAAGGCTCCCTCGACATCGCCCATTACACTGTCATCGGCCACTCCGCCTTGCTCGCGGGCCATGCCGGCGACCTCTTGGGGGAGGCCATGGCCTACGCGCTCGTAGATGTTCGGGCAGATTGTCGCATAGCCGTGGTGGGCGAACCGACGGGCATACTCGCGGCTGATCTCGTCCCAACCAGGCATGTGCGGGATCAAGATGACTCCCGGAAACGGCCCCTCGCCCAGCGGACGGGCGAAATAAGCGCGGATCCGGTCCCCATTGAATCCAGAAATAGTAATAGTCTCTGCTAGCATTGCTTCATAAGCATCGGTGCGAATTTGATTGTACATGTGGTACTCCTTACTCCTTCTCTCCTGCAATTTGCCATTGTTCAGGCAGCCTGAAAAGCCTTCCAGTCGCCTCAACGCGGCAAAACACCCTAACTAAAGTTCCATTGTGTTTTCTGCTCATTATCAATGAGGTTGATTTTAACCTGTTCTAGCGAGCTTGTCTTTTATGGAAGCGAATCAGCGTGACCGGCGCTGCCCAGCCCCTTTGGCTACCGCCTTGGCTACCGTGTCTCTAGAACCCGGATAGACTCCAAGTCAAGCACGTCGTCAACCAAGACCTCACGGGGCTTCGAACCGTTGGCAGGCCCGACTATGCCCTTCTGCTCCAGATTGTCCATTATCCGGCCTGCTCGAGCGTAGCCCACCTTCAACCTGCGCTGCAAAGTCGAAGTCGACCCCATTTGGGTGGTCACCACGATATCAGCCGCATCCCAAACGAGAGGGTCGTCACTGTCTGCCCCTCCGAAAAACCCTGCTGCCGGGTAGGCGGACGTTCCGCTCACAGCCGTCATCAATATCTCCTCATGGTAGGAAGGCTTGGCCTGGCCTCGCCAATGGTTGGTGACATCGTTGATCTCGGCTTCGGTGACATAGCATCCCTGAATACGGACCGGCTTGCCTAGCTCGGGTTTGGAGAAGAGCATGTCGCCGTTCCCTAACAGTGTCTCGGCTCCGGTCGAGTCCAGGATGACACGCGAGTCGATCCCACTGCCGACATTGAAGGCTATGCGGTTGACAATGTTTGCCTTGATGACGCCGGTTATAACGTTTGTCGATGGACGCTGGGTGGCAATGATCAGATGCATGCCTGCCGCACGGGCCAGCTGGGAGAGCCTTGTTACTGACGATTCCACGTCTTTACCTGCGACGATCATCAAGTCTGCCAACTCGTCGATCACGATCACAAACAACGGCAGCTCCTTTGGCAGGTCNTCAGGNAGCTCCAGTTCAGGCTCTTTTTGCTCAGCCTCGCTTTCGGACGCTGCCTGTTCGCTTCGGCCTAAGTAGCCTGCGTCGTCCTCAAGGTCCCAGTCCTCGTCGCTCCAGTCCTCGTCGCTCCAGTCCTCTATTGGCAGCTCGCTGGCCATGTCGAAGGGATCCGCACCGTCCTCGCTTGCAACTGCCGTGCCGGCTTGGCCGAGCTCGGCTAATGCAGCCTCAGCCTCAGCAGCCGCTGCTGCGGTCTTCTCCCGAGCCTTAATCAAAGCCTTCTCAGCCTGCCGAATGGCGACTTCGCGGGCCTTTTTGGCGTATTCGTTGTAAGCCGCAATGTTCTTCACGCCGGCTTCCATGAAAATCTTCAGCCGCTCTTCCATCTCGTGGACAGCCCAGTTCAGCGCTGATGCAGCCTTCGCCGCGTCTGTGACAACCGGCACATAAAGGTGCGGGATATCGTTGTAACGCGTCAGTTCGACCATCTTCGGGTCGATGAGGATCATTTGCACCTCGGCCGGGGTCGTGCGCATCAGCATGCTCATAATCATCGAGTTGATGGCAACCGACTTGCCCGAGCCGGTTGTACCGCCGATCAACAAATGCGGCATGCTCGAGACGTTGGCAACGATATTGGTCCCTTCGACGTCTTTGCCAACAGCGACCTGCAANGCCCCCTCAGGAGCGGCTGGCAGCACATCGCCGAGCAAAACGATCGACCGNTCGGAGTTTGGCACTTCGACCCCTACCAACGAGGTACCAGGTATTGGGGAGAAGACCCTGACGGAGCTGGCNGCCAGGGCTAGCGCGATGTCGTCGGCAAGCGACGTGATGCGGGCGACCCTTACCCCCTCGCCCAGCGCAAGCTTGAAGAGGGTGACGGTGGGGCCGGCTGTCCAACCGACTACTTGGGCATCGACCTGGAATTGTTGCAAGGTTGCCTGCAGCTCGGCTGCGACAGACCTGAGCTCTGCCTCACCGGACTTGGAGGCGGTTTTTGGCCGCGACACCTTTAACAGGCCCATATTGGGCAGTTCGTACTGTTGGCCAGTTGCGATATTTTCAAGATGCGAAACGCTGTCTTGGTCAATTGGCGTTGGCTCAGGCCTTTCGGCTTCAGCCTTGACAGCTGCCTCGTCAGCCGCCTCGGTAATTGAGGCGGCTTTTGTTGCGCGCAGTATTTGTCCTTCATCAAATAGCTGCTCCCTGCCTTGGATCCGTCGGGTCATGCCAAGGTCTGGGTCTGCAATGAGGCCTCTTCCTCCATAATTGGTTTCATCTTGGAATTGATTGTCATCAGAGTCAAAAGTGCCGAACTCATCGTCAATGTAGTTCTCCCATGAGCTTGGGCCTTGACTGGCCGCAGGGCTCTGGGGAAGGACGGTTGTTAGTACCTGGGACTGATCTTGGTACTTTGACCGTGCCCCTGCCTGCGTGTTTATTTGAGCCCTGGCATTAGCCAAGGATATTGGTTGCACACGTGATTGTGCTTTGCCTTGAGCATGCAACTGTTCGGCCTCTTCTGCTGCCAGCCTTGCGCTCTCCTCAGCTGCAATCCGCGCAGTCGGAGTCATCAGCGCAAAACCCTGCTGGTCATCTGCCTTGGCTGCTCCGCGTTTGCCTGCCCTGCCCCGTGGCTGTTCTTCTCCCAAATCGTAGGCACTTGCGCCTGCGGTTTCGTAGCTTTCCTGCCCACGTACAAAAAGCTTGTTTAGACGCTCTGCCAAAGACACCATGGAAAAGCCGATCAGCACGGCACCGATGATAATCGCACCGACGCTGACCACCATGGATATGGCATAGCCTAATAGCTTAAGCATCAGCCAAGCGAACGCTCCCCCGACATAGCCGCCATGGCTGATCAGGTTCTCGGTAATAAACACCCGTTCAGGGTCAGTGCTGGCACCGGTAGTGTTGACGGCGATCAAAGTCAGGGCTCCTACAAAAATCACAGACACCCCGATCAGAAGCCGCAAACGGGAGCTGGCTAACTGCTCGTGGAGAAAAAAGCTGGTGCCCCAAGCAGCTAGCAAAAAAGGCATGATCAAAGCCCCGACTCCGAACAGCATACGACAAAGCAAGGATATAGCTCCTGCTATCAAGGCCTCACCTGGAGCAACTACCGCAATAAACAGTGCGATCGCCGATATGATCAACAAGATTCCGAACACCTCGAACCGGATGTCGTTGGTCAGGATCTCTTGCTTTTTTGTCGAGCTGGCTTTATTGGCGCTGTTTTTGGCAGCACCAGACTTCGCTGATCCCGCCTTTGCCGAACCAGACTTATTGGCTTGAGCAGTGGCTTTTGTGGTTTTTGCTGCGTTGCTTTTGGCATTGCCGGAGCTACCGGACTTTTTCGCACTCAAATTTCCTCCTGCTATGTTTATGCTACGGTAAGGAGTACTCGTATAAACTCATGTGCTTGTATTGTACCTGAAAACCATCCCTTAAGACTAGCTTTATACAGGAAACAGCATATTGGGTTGCCCCCAGCCTGCGAGGTCAAGTTCACTAAAAATGACCAGTATGCATTTGTCTGAATGAATAACTATTACCGGTTTGTTCGCCTTTGACCTGGTAAGGCTCACATAATCAAAAAATGCTCAGCGGTGCTTGGCTATCTTGCTTGATAACAAACGGCAACTTTGGTGCAATTCTCAACGATAAANAAGCAAGCATCTCCTACACAATCCAATGCTACTTTTTGGTCAAGGGTATCAAGCGTTTGCATCAAGCCACGCAAAGCTATCTCAACTATTGAGCTAGAACCTTTGTTTGTGTTTATCAAGCAACTGATCAGAGCAGCAAACCCACATTCCATGCAACTGAGTGACTGCTATTATTTGCTTCCTTTCCCACTGCATTCCACACATTTGCCAGAACCATCGCATTCGATACACTTCGATGTGCCCGACCCATCTCCTATGACATTTCGTGGTGACGGATGTGGGTTTGATTTTATACGGCCTGTTCCATCACAATAAGGACAGACGCCTGTGCCCTTACAATAATCGCATCTTACTGCCATATACCCTCCATATCCGTATTTTGCTTTTTACTAAAAGAACCGAATTCTCTTGTTATCATAATAATGAGTTGCTGTTTATATTGTCTGTATATGTTCGTCAGCTGATTGCTACAAGCTCAGCATTATTTAAACGACTATCGTTAGGATGGACATATTCAATGGGTACCCCGGACTTTATTAGCATGTAATCGAATTCTTGCAGCTCTGGGCTAACGAATAGACGCTCAAAATTGTCAGTATTTAACGCAACAATAGTAGAGTCGACTAAAGGGTTAAATGGAACCGACAACTCAAACTTTCTATCCAAAATATCAGTTTCACGCAGGTTGAGCTCTGGCACTTTCAAAGATTCTTCATATTCGATCTTGCTTTGTTCGAGTTGTTTTTTTATCGCATATAGATCTGTTTCAGCTTTTTTATAGTCTTTTCTCTGTTTGTTTTGTAACTCGAAGCCAGACCACGAAGCAAGAACACCGTCAAGCACATAAATAAATATAAAGAGTAATGAAGACGCGACTACCTCATTGACTATATAAGCCTGTGCAAAAAAATACTGTGTTCGAACAAAGAACAGAGCGATTCCGATCACCACCCATATGAAAAATATCACAAAAGCCGATCGGTTTTTATTATCGCTATATAAAGAGCCACCAATAAACATAATCGCAGCAAGTACAATTGTCGCAGCTAGTGTAGGGATAAAAACACTGTTAGCTGGATAATTCGTTAAAAACGCAATTGCTGGCATTAGAAAGAACGCATCTACGGTTATTAATATAACAGTTATNGCTAATGCAAAACACGCTTGAACTCTGAAGTAGCTCTTCAACACGGATCCGACCAGCTCGTCACGCTGAAGATATTCAATCTCACTCGGTATCCTATAGGGTTGATGTTCATCCAATGTCTGATCATCATTTTGAGATAAATCACCTGAATCATTGCCTACGACTTCATTGGTATTAGCAAGGCTCCATAAACTATCAACGTTTGGCACTATATTATCGTCTATTTTAACTGCTAGCCTCTCATCGATATGAACTACGTTGATATCTTTAGGGTTTTTACTATAATTCCTTTTAGCATCATTGTACTGGTCTGTTACATCGATGTACTTTCTAAGAATATCGTTATACGATTCAGCAAGCTTGTTCGTTCTATTTATTTGTTGTTGAACATGGTTAGCAATTTCATTGTATCCCCATTGAAATGCCGCATGGATCTCTGTGTACATATTCTTTAGAGCTGTAAAGTAATTGCCACGAATAATACTAACAACCTCTTCTTGTCTTGCTGCTTGTTCAGGAGCCTGGTTAATATCATTAATTGCAGCTTCATGCATTTTANTTATAGGCTCGAATGAGTTAAGGCTTTTTAGGCATTTGAAAATATTAAAACTCTCCTGCCTGAACACCTTGCTATAGTCATCTTGAATTTCGGAATTGCTTGTTTGCATGCTTGTATCCATTGCCTANCCTTTCTATATGCTTGCTTCGTTTATATGTTTTAAATGCTCAATCTCTTCTTTCTTCGCTTCTGCTTTCTCTTTAAGAGACTTCCAATGATTGTTATCTTCATTTATTTTTATAAATATTGTTAGTCCATTTTCAATGGTTATTATTTGGATGTCTCTATTGTTGTTGTTATCAAAGCCCGTATGCCAGCTTTCAATTTCCGAGTTTAAAACTGGTAGATATTCATTGAGTCTTGGTAGCATTGACTCAAATAGCCTTTTTGCTGTATTGATAGATGACATCATTCGAATGATCAACACAAGCTTTTCATCTTGCTCACGAATGCACCTTGCGCACCAATATAGAACTGATTTATCTCCCTTGGTTCGTTCTAGGCCATTGGCAGTTTCAAATTCTTTTATATTGAAAGCAAGTAGCTCCAACTCTGTCTCAGAAATTAAAACATCGTTTACCTCAGAGTATATTGTTGCTAACGCACTGTCCCACCGTCTAATGATGGTTTCAATAGGTGACAATCCATCAATAATATTAATATTCGTCTTTAGGTATTCTTTAATAAAATCTCCTGCTAAAGGACATAAATCGAACCTTTCTATATACACCTCTGCTGTATCATATTTTTTATATGAGTCGTCAGTCATTTGTCTGCCCCACCGTTCCGGTGACAACAACAACGCGGTTCATGGCTGCAATACTGTTATCGTATACTCCATTAGGGAACTCGTCGACAAAATGTCCTGTACCTGCACCCCTCACCTCAACGATCTTCGAAGGATCAACTCCGAGATCATTTACTAGTATATTATATACTGTTTGTGCTCTCTTAGTTGTTAGTTCCGATGTATCGAGCTCCAACCGTTTCGCAGTGCTTGCTGAATATCCAATGATTGTTACTTGAATATTATCGTTTGCATTTATATCGTCAGCTGTTGGTCGGAGTGCTTCAATAGCTGCTTTCTTGTCTTCAGGTATCCAACTGTCCGGAGGAAAAGTCAGTGAGCCTTCTGTGAAATGCATATCGATAACTGTTCTTTGATCACATCCTGTATTCCAATCTATCGGAGAGTCTTCATAAAAAAGTACAGGGTTAACAATGTAACTAGTCTCTGGAGAGACGCTGTTTATGTATGTTGTCTTTTCAACAAATACATTATTTGCGCCTAAAGCCCATGCAAGCTCATCGTAAACCTCCCAAAGATTATTGCAGCTATTCACTCCTTCGAGCTCAAGGGCAGGTTGTGGTTGAACTGTGTTTCCAAGACCAAAGAAGTAGACATCATANTCAAGCAAAGTTTCTTTACTAACACCAGAGTTTGGGTCTGAGACAATCCAATTTGCAGTAGTCTTAGGATCTTGATTAATCAAATCCGGTGATGATGCAAAGTTTAGATAACCTACATCATTAAGACCTGAACCCATGACAATCATTAATTTGTTTCCCTCAATGCCTGATAAATACTTCACACCCTCTTTCATCGCACTAAAAAAATCAAGGTGGCTGGTAGTTGCTGGAGTACCTATAACCTCATTTATTACTCCGATGTTTTGTTTTGAGATGTTTTGGTTGCGTANCTCACTGCCATTAACCATAGCATCACTTAATTCTAAGCTAGCTATATCATATACTTCATGATTAGAATAGCCTGCAGCTGACACCAACACAAGCTTTGGTCTTGTTGTATTTGTACTAATACCATCAAACAGGAAGATCGAATTTAAATAGGGTATGACTTCTTGACTAACTGATGGGACAGGCTCATTTGCAGTGTTTCCTACTACAATTACATACCCGGAGTACTGTTTTTCTGGTATTGTCAGCCCAGACTCCTCTTTCGTCTCATAGAATAAGCCAGTGATTTCCGAAACTTTCACTGTTGATATAGCATTAGTTTCAACATTGGAACTGCAACCAATAACACATAAATTAATAAAGAATATGATACTTATACAGCACGAAATACACGCCTTTGACTTAGACATTCCCTCCTCCTTTATCAGCTCTCCCTATACAGCAAGAAAGCTCGTGCTTTTAATTGTTGCTAAATGAACTATATCACAAAATTGTCACNTATATCGTGTTGTGTTTTAAGTGACAAAAATAATCATGTAGGTAGGAGGTTTGCCTGCATGATATTAGACAACATACCAAAATTGATTGGGGTCAGAATCAAAGAGCTCCGGGCAGCTACTAACTTGAGCCAAGAGAGTTTCGCTCACAAAATCGGTATGGCAAGGACTTATTTCGCAGAAGTCGAGACAGGCAAACGAAATGTCTCAATAATCAATCTAGCAAAAATCATCAATGGACTTGAAGTCTCATTGGAAGAGTTTTTTAACTCAGAGCTGTTTGTATAACATTTTTCAGTATAAAATCTACGCCTTACTGTATCTGAAGTTGCGGCACTGTGGGTGATTATAAGCAATCAAAATTGCATACCAATTAATGCTTAACTAAGTCGATAGTAATGTGCAGTTATTTACTTGGTTCAACTAGCATAAACAGTTTGCTGACTATCAGGCTCATGACTAACAATTGATTTAATTACACTTCATCGGCAAAGTTAGAGAATGCCTTTCTGAAGAACTCTAAAAAGCAAAGCGCCGACACAACAACAACTATCAACCAAACATGGCTAGTCGCTGTTTCTCCTAGCCAAGAACACAATGGCTAGTCGGCTGACAATAGGACCTCTTTATCTTTGCCAAGATCGATTTTTCTATAAGCCAGCTNATCCGACACTCTCCAAAAGCTCTCAATGTATANGGTGGTTANACAATAAAAAGCCACGTCATAAAATGCTCATTTTTGTGAAAATGAGGGATACCATACGCTTTTGACAACCAAAAAGCCCCATTTTTAGGCTTTTTGGTTGTCAAAAGCGTATGGTATCCCTCATCCATGCGTCAAGAGGTCGAATGGCTTT
>JGI24702J35022_10002504_pt1 | contig 11212 bp, 11 predicted proteins | sample TergutTh196P4_FD_35022 | JGI IMG/M metagenome (IMG submission 35022)
AGGAGGTTGAGCATGCCAAAGAATGACTTTTTATATGTCGGCGACAAAATCGATTTGACTTTCAATGGACGCCGCTTCTATAAAACGATGATAGGCGATATATATAAGAGCGGGCTTGTATTGGTGAGCCCTCCTATATATAGAGGCGTGCAGATGAGCCTGGACATGCTGGCCGAAGTGTATCTTGTGTGCTACCGCGAGTCGGGCAGATACACAATATTGACCAGAGTGGTGGGATTTGAGGAAAAAAGCGGCATCAGATATACGATATTGGAGCGGCTGACCGAGCCTGAAAAGAACCAGCGCAGGGAATTCTATCGCCTGTCGGACAGCGTTGAAGCCGTGCTGTACGAGTACATCGCGGGCATCGAGCTGACGCTTGACGGCAGAACCGATGTGCCGGACGCGGTACAGCTGGCGGTTGGGCGGACGAAAGACATCAGCGCCATGGGAGCCGCGCTACTTTCAAAATGGGAATGCAGGCTTGGAGAGAGGTATCTGATCAAAATGCTGATGAAAGGCCCGCGCGATAGAACGGATCCCTTTATGGTGTGCGGCGAGGTAAGGCGTTCTGCGCTGACTTCAGAAAACGGCATATATTATGCGGGGATGCGTTTTTTTGGATTGACAAAAGAAAAGAACGAATATCTCCAAAAGTATATTTTAACCCAGCAGCAAAAGATTATCGCGCAAAAGAAACTCGTCGAGGGGGAATGAGAGAGGTTATGACCAACCGACGGATTTTTGCAACAATGATTNTAATCTGTTTGTCCGTCGATTGTTATATTCTTTGCAAAGCGGAACCGGGATGGTGATAGCATATGGGCGGAACCGGCGANGGCNCATCCGGACTATCCCCTGAAAGACTTGGGCAATTATGGAAGACTTATAAGGACGAGGGCGATATAGACGCCAAGAACGAAATATTGCTCAATTACGGATACCTCGTAAAGTGGATCGTCAGGCGGATGATGCCGAAATATAATAATTATAACGAATACGACGACCTTGTCAGTTGCGGCATGATAGGGCTTATTGATGCTGTCGATAAGTTTGACCTAAAACACGATGTCAAGTTTGAAACATATGCAGTCACCCGAATCCGCGGAGAGATACTGGATTATATGCGGTCGCAGGACTGGGCCTCGCCAAGCTTAAGAAAGAAGATCAGCGCCATCAACAGCGCATACGAGACTTTTGAAAACTTGCACCCCGGGCGGCCCGCAGACAAGGAAGTCGCCGCTTCGCTGGGGATGCCGCCTGAACAGGTGCAGAAAATCCTTGCGCAAGCTCATATGTTCAACCTTGTGAATTTTGAAGATACGCTCAGTTCCGGCAACCCGGAAGCGGAAATTAAAAGCAAGGATGAGAACACGCCGGAAGAAGAGCTGCTCGACAAGGAGAAGAAAAAGCTGCTCGCTGAAGTGATTGATGCTCTGCCTGATAAGGAGCGGCTGGTGATCACCCTTTATTATTACGAAGGTTTGCTGCTGAAGGAAATTGCGGAGATTCTACAAGTGACAGAGTCGCGTGTCTCGCAGATCCACTCGAAGGTTCTCGGGAAAATGCGGATGAAGCTGGAAAAAGTCATATAGGGCGCGGCTTCCCAGACGCGCCGATGTAGGGCGCGGCTTCCCAGACGCGCCGATGTAGGGCGCGGCTTCCCAGACGCGCCGATGTAGGGCGCGGCTTCCCGGATGCGCCGATGTAGGGCGCGATGCCCACGGCGCGCCGATGTAGGGCTGCTATTTGTATATCGGAGGACAAAACATGAAAACCCGATCAAGATATTTTAGCGCGGAAAACCGCGCAGCCGCAGAAACGATGGCCGAAGACTATTTCGTCACGAACATCGAAAGCCTTGTCACCGAAGACATCAGCGGTGGCGGAGACACAGGGATGCCGCTGCAGATAATTGCGTTCAATGGGAGAAAATCGGAATTTGACAACATGAAAGGCGATTTCTGCATAATATACGACAGCGACGGAGTCTATTTGGAGATATTCAAAGAAAGAGGCGCGGGCGAACCGCTTGACCGCGCGGCAGCTGCAGCGTATATCAGGAGAAAAAACATAACCGGGATAGATGACAACGCATATAAAACTGTGGTCGTCGGCAATGCCGGACGCACGAAAATAGCTCCCCCGCAGCAGGAATCATTCGTCGGGGAGGATATTTCGGTCGAGATTTCAAAGGACGAATCCGAGGCCAGAATCATGCTGTTGGCGCCCGAACCCGGAGGGGCCGCTATCGACATTGCAGCAGCGAAGCAAAAAATCATCGATGCGGGAGTCGTGCACGGGCTTGATGAACAGGCTTTGGAGGAGTTTCTCGCAAGAAGGGACTATAGGGACAGTTGCGTCGTCGCCACTGCGACACCTCCGATCGATGGAGCCGACGGCAAGCTGATATACCATTTCAATAAGGACGAAAGGACAGCAAGGCCAAAGGAGATAGACGGAGGCAGGGTAGATTATAAATCGCTCGACCTCTTTGAGCCTGTGAGCAAGGACCAGGTATTGGTCGAGAGGGTGCTTGCGACGGAGGGGACTCCCGGGACGACCGTCAAAGGCAGGCCGCTCAAGCAAAAGCATGGTAAAGATACCACGATGCCAAAGGGAAAGAATGTAAATATCAATGCCGAAAAGACTGAAATGAGCGCGATCAATTCCGGCATGGTCGAACTGATAAAGGGAATCGTCACCGTTTCAAATATGTATAATATCGAAGGCGATGTCGGCCCCGCCATCGGAAACATAGATTTTGACGGGAGTGTCAATGTTTCCGGAAATGTCATGGCAGGCTATAGCGTGAAGGCATCGGGAGGGGTCGTGATCGGCGGCGTTGTTGAAGCTGCGGAGGTCATTGCAGGCGGGAGCGTCGAAGTCAAGCGCGGCATGCAGGGGATGGACAAAGGCAGGATTGAAGCAGGCGGCGCAATTTCCATGCTGTATATCGAGCGGGGAACCGCGATCGCCGGAGGATCGGTGACAGTCGATGCTTGCATACACAGTGTGATTGAAGCCGGCGGCGGACTTTATGCCAAGGGCAAGCGCGGCGGCATCATCGGGGGCAGGGTAAGCGCCGCCACCGAAGTCATCGCCAACACGATCGGGTCTGTCTCGCAAACCCAGACGGAGGTCGAAGTGGGCGGAATGCCTCAAAAGCGTGAGCGCATTGCTTTCATCGAAAAGGATACTGAACGCCTGGATGGCGAATTGATTAAGCTCGACCAGCTTGATGCATATCTGCAAAAGACAAAGGAGAAACTAGATCCGGCCACTTGGGACAAACTTTATCTCTCCGGCATCGAGAACAGGCGCATCTACAAGGAGCTGCTGGAAGAATATGCTGTGGAGTCGGTGAGCCTGCAAAATGAGCTGGAGCATGCGACGGAAGGCAAGGTGCATGTGTTTGACACTGCTTACAGAGGGGCGCGCATCGTCATTTCTTCAGACACATACAGGGTGAACGACGACATCCAATATGCAACGTTCAAATACCGCGACGGACAGGTTGTCTATGTTCCATGCGAAATCAGGAAAAATGATTGAACAGGGTTTGATGCCGAATATCGATTGGGGGGATAGACAATGTCCATAAAAAGCATCGATACGCAAATAATGGTGGCCAGGACAGCCGACATGGCAAAGGACACCAGCGCGATTCAAAAAAAACCGGAAATCGCGCAGGAGTATCTGGCAGTCCGTGAAAAAATCAATGACGAGCAAGACCAGTCGAGGATTGCGAAAACGCTCGATACCAGATTGTCGGAACTGCGTCCGGACGAAGAGGGCGGCGGAAACGGCGGATATGACGGCCAAGGGTCCGACCCTGATGGCAGAAAAAGGAAAGATGATGCGGACCTGCTTGTCCCCGCAGATGATCACATAATTGATATAAAGGTGTAAGATGGGTATAGAATACTACTCTTTTGCATTGTTCATTGCAGCGCTCATTTGTTTGATCGCGATTTTGTTCAAAGTGCTCTTTGCAAATGTGAAGAGGCAGCATAAGTTGCTTGATGAAAAAGAAACAAAACTGCTGCAGTTATATAACAATGTCGAGAGCATCATGGATGAGTTCAACGATCAGATAAGAGCATCGATCGATGACATCAAGGAATATGAAAGCCGCGCTGTCGCTCATATGGCAGCTTCCGCCTTGCAACAGGCCCAGCAGCCGCAGCCGCAGCAATATGCGCAGGCGGCAAATGCGCCGTCCTCACAGCAACAGATCCAGACGCCGTCCCAGATTCCGGCTCGTGCCGATTCCTCCGGGCCTGCGTCCTCTTCTGCAGATAGCTCCCCGCCAAGGTCTATGACTGTCGATTCCAGCCGGATTAGAGCCGCCAGCGAAGTCCTGGAGAGGGCCGAGCGGATGGTGAAGAGCGGCGGAAAGAAGAGCAACGCGCCTGCTGCGAAGAAGGATGGCGGAGAGGTGATCCAAAGGCTTTTTGACGATGCTTCAAGCGAGCGCCTTTCGGAAAATGAGCGCGATGATTCATCCATAAAGAATGGCAGGAGGGAGTCGATTCTGGCGTTGGCGTCGAGCGGAAAGTCGCATGCGCAAATCGCTCAGGAGCTCGGCATCACGCAGAATGAAGTCATGCTGGTGATAGGCCTGAACGGCTCGCACTAGACGCATCGCATTAAAGGCGTGAACAGTCACCCGCAAATGCCGTCAAAGCGGTCTATCCTACACAATTAAATACACGATTTTTCTCTTAAAAATCATCGAATACTATTAAGTTTATGCGCAAAAGTACGATATCTTCTATATGAAAGATATTTCTATGCTTTTGCGTATAAACATATAACCGCCGAGCATCGCAAAACCACGCGAAACTATTGAAAATCCAAGGAGCGATCGCACATGGTTCGAGGGACATATATCGCGGGGACAGGCATGCTGCTGCAGCGCAGGCTGATGGAAAACATCACGAACAACATCGCCAATGCCGACACCACAGGGTATAAAAAAGAACATCTCGTTTCCCACAGCTTCGACGATGTCATGATAGAGCGCATCAAGGACACAAGAGTCATTGGCCAGCGCCCTCTTGTCGGCCCGCTCGATTGGGGCACTCAGATCGACCAGCTATATATTAACTTCGACACCGGCTCGCTGGAAGGCACGGAGCGCAGCACAGACATTGCGCTCATCGGCGATGTGTTTTTCGTGATGCAGACCGACGGCGGCGAGCGTTATACCAGGAGCGGCGCGTTCTACATCGACGAGCTGGGTTATCTTGTCGATGGCGAGGGGCATTTCCTGCTCGGCGAGAACGGGCCTATCCTTGTCGGCGGGCTGAACTTCTCCGTCGATGCCACGGGCGGGGTTTGGAACGGTGCGGAATACATCGACCGCATCCGCGTCGTCTCGTTTGCCGACAACGATTCTCTCAGAAAGCAGGGCAGCAACCTCTATTTCTCCATCGACGCCCCAGAGGCCGACACGAAGCAGCACAGGATGCTCCAAGGATTCCTGGAGACATCGAATGTCGATATTGGGCGCGAGATGGTCGATATGCTTACGGTTTTCCGCACATATGAGACTAACCAGCGCATGCTGACGATGATAGATGAGACAGTCGGCAAGGCCGTCAATGAGATCGGGAGATTGAGATAATGTACGAAGCAGTCTATATTGCCGCAACGGGGCTCACGAACCAGCAACGCAGACTGGATACTATCGCCAACAACGTCGCCAACATCAACTCGGCGGCGTATAAAAGCGCCAGGTTGGACTTTAAAGATGCGCTGTATACTGCGGGAATCGTTCCTGCGCTGCCGAGGACTCCTGAGGGCAACCAGCAAAAAGGCCATGGCGTCATGGTCGCCGGCATCACAAAGGATTTTTCGACGGGCAGTATGCAAAAGACCGAAAGGAAGCTCGATGTCGCCATTGAGGGCGAGGGTTTTCTCGAGCTGGAGGATTCCAACGGCAATCTTGTCTATTCGAGAAATGGTAGCTTAAACATCGGCAATGAGTTCGATGGTTTTTATCTCGTCAACGGCGATGGTTGTTACATCCACGATGTCAATGGCGAGAGGATCCGCGTTCCGGATTTTTTCGAGGATATGACGATCGATGAGAGGGGCGTCGTTACCTTCTCGCTCGGCGAGGACGACTATTCCGTCGCTCTTGGGCTTTATACATTCAGAAATATTACCGGTCTTTCATCCGTTGGCGACGGCAACTACTCCGAAACTGTCGCTTCCGGCGAAAAAATGACCGCCGAGTCTGCGGTCATCAGGCAGGGGACGCTCGAGATTTCCAATGTCAATCTTGCCGAAGAAATGACTCGCATGATCAGAACGCAAAGGACGTTCTCGCTTGCTTCCCGCGCTCTTACGACTGCGGACGAGATGGAAGGCATAGCCAACAACATGAGGCGATAATGCATCCTTGTTGCATCGCGGAGCTTGACGCACGACTTTTGTGAGGGGGTTGGGACTATGAACATCATTCAATGCAAAATGTGCAACAAACCTTTCCAGAGCCTCGGGAGCAGGACTTGCCCCGACTGCCTGGACAAAATTGATAGGGATTTCATCACTGTCAGGGATTATATATACGACAACCCGAATGCGAGTTCAAAAATCGATAAAGTGTCCGAGGAGACGGGCGTTGAGCGTGCGGTCATCCTGCATCTCTTAAGGGAGGGGCGGCTCATTCTTGATAACCCGGACAGCGATGGGCTGCTGTTTTGCGAATTATGCAAGACGCCTATCAACACAGGCCGCATGTGCAAGGACTGCAAAGGCAAGGTCGCTAATACCATGAGCAAAAGCTTGGAGGGCTCCAAACCTGCCCAGCCGTTGCCCAACGACAAGAAGGCCAGCAAGCATAATGCAAAGATGCATACGGACGGCATCAGACGTTAACAACTATTTCGGGCATATGTGCCCGGGGGGATAAAATGACCGACTGTTTAGTTTTCGTTTCCGTGGCAGCTATGAAATATCTGTTACGAACGAGATCGACAGGGGTCATTGGAAGGTGGACACTATGAAAATCAATCCGATTTCTAATCCGAATATCTTAAGGAGCTATCAAGCGTCCAAAGCCACGCCGATCAAAAACCGCGTTGCGAGCGGCCGCGATGAGGTCGTCTTTTCGGAAGAGGCGCTCAGCTTTGCCAAGGTTATGACAGAGGTTGAGACTCGCACCCAAGAAGAGCGGGCTCATATCGCCAGTGTTACCAACGCTGTCAGGCAGGGCGACTATAAGATCGATAGCGACAAAATCGCCGACAAGATTCTCGACAGCGTCTTGCGGCGCCCCTGACCATTGCTGCGAACGGGGCTTCTGTTCAAAGGAGGGTCATGGTGAGACAAGTGCTTTCGGATTTGTGCGGTCTTCTCACAGAGCAAAAGAGCGTTTTGGAAACAATGCTCGAGCTTTCGTGGGAAGAGCGCGGCATTATTATAAGCAGCGATGCAGTGTCATTGGAGGATGTCGTTCGCCGGCAGTTCCGGGAACTGTCTAAACTGAATTCTATCGAAAAAAAGCGTTTGGCGATGCACGATGACCTCGCGGAGGAGTTCGGGCTGCTTCCGGATGATGTGACGGTCAGCGCTATTGCAGATAAAGCCAAGCCGTATGAACGCGACGAGATCGTTAGGCTTCAAACGGAGCTTACGAAGCTGATCGGCGAACATACGGAGCTGAACATGGAGAACCGCGAGCTTATAAAGGCGCATATAGAATATTCCGATGCTATGTTGAATTTAATAGTAGATTCCGAGGATCCGCTCAATAATTTTTATGGAGGGGACGGCAGGGCGACCGAAGACAAGAAGAAGAATACGGGGTTTTTCGACGGCCATGCATAAATTACTAACGTGTGAGCTCCGTCCCCATAGCCCATCGGGACAGCTCGCTCACGGAAGCCTCGATGAACAATAACCATGAATTTCCAAAGGACTGATTAATGATATGAGAGCAACTTTTGCGGGAATAGAAATAGGCAGGACCGGGCTGAACATCGCTCAGCTTGGCCTTGATGTCACGGGTCACAATATCGCGAACGTTGAGACGGAGGGCTATACCCGCCAGCGCATCGTTCAGACCGCATATGATCCGTTTGCGACTATCGGCAGGGCCATACCTGTTTCCGAGGCGCTCGTCGGAGGCGGCGTCCGCGTCAAGATTCTGGACCAGATACGCAGCGCTTATCTCGACAGACGGTATAGGACTGAGAACACGATTAACGCTTATTGGCTCAAACGGACGGAAGGGCTCACGTATCTGGAGTCGTATTTTGACAATGTCGTCGAGGAGACGAGCTTGAACTTCAGCATCGGGCAGTTTTTCAAGGCTATCAAAGTCCTTGCGGAAGACCCCGTCGAAGGCTCACCGCGCAAGTTGCTGCAAACTGCCGGCAACGATTTGGCGCAGCAGCTTCATTCTATTTATGAAGGGCTCATAGACCTGCAGGATTCGCAAAACCAAGCCGTCAAGGTGACTGTCGAGGACATTAACAGGATTGCCAACGAGATCGTCGAGCTCAACAAGAGCATCTACGGTTTTGAAGTCACGGGTTACATCGCCAATGATTTGCGCGATAAACGAAACCTTTTGCTCGACGAGCTGTCAGCTCTTATCGATATCGAGTATAGGGAGGAGTCTGACGGTAAGGGCGGGCAAAAGTTGGTCGTTGAAATCGGCGGGCGCACCTTGCTGGACCACGACAAGCGCGACCTTCTCGATGTCGAGCTGCGGCCTAACTCCATCGCCGGCGAGGCCGATGTCTGGGCGCCTATATGGGCGAAAACAAAAGAGCCGGGCATGGATCCGGTATTAAATCAATATGTGCCGTATTTCAGAGGGCTTGATGGGTCATATACGCAGTTAATGCAATTGTACGCGTTTAACCCCGCAGCCGTTCCCCCGGATTATGAAAACGTCGATATGCAGGATCTGAAAGCCGTGCAGTCTTCCATCGACAGGATCAATGAAATCGCCGCAAGGTTCGCGAAAATCACGCCGAGATGGGAAGATGTGGAGGAGTATCAGAATCTTGTGATGTCAAGCCCGCTTATAGATCCTGAGGATATAGCAAGACTTGCGGAGCTGTCATCGATACTCGAAGAGCCGCTCAAGCTTTTCGACGAGCTTAATGAAATCGTCGGAGGCGGCGTTTCCGTATTTGAAATGGATGGTCCGCCGCCGGATTGGGACTGGTGCGTTCATACAGGGCTTGCAATTGGCGGCATTCCGTTCGTCTATGCTTGCAGCGACGACAAGAACGCCCAGAGCAATCGCGCGCGCGTCAGTATCGAGCCGCACAACGTCGATGTCCCTGCGGAGGACCTCATCGTCAAGGGTGGCGAATTAAAAGCTTATCTCGACATGCGCGACAATTATGAGGCAGGCACCGTCAACACGCCGACGCCCGGCATCCCATATTATATCGAAATGCTCAACAACCTCGCGCGGTCGCTTGTCCAGGAGGTCAACGCCGTCCATCGTGAGGGCTGGAACGACAACCCCAATGGCTCCGAGACAGGCATAAACTTCTTTGACGAATCCGTTGCATGGTTCAGGGAGAATGCCAGTCACGAAAGGCTTACAGCGAACGATTTGGGCCAATGGATCGACAAAGACGGCAATGTCGTTGCCGATCCGGACGGCGATGGGTTCACGACGATTGTCTATGACCTCTCGCAAGTCACGGCCAAAAACATCCGTCTGAGCAGGGAAGTCGCGGAAAGCGAATACAACATCGCATGCTCGACGAAAGAGATCGTCAAACACGGCGAGCCTGACGAACTGCAACGCGGCAACAACGAGAACATGAACCTGCTTTATGAGCTGTTCCTGAAAAAGGACATCAACATGTCGATAAACGGCAAAAGCATCGACATTGGCAGCTTTGACGGCTTCATCACGAGCATCCGCTTCGATGTCGCAAACACGCTCAGCTTCGCTAAGAAAACGACGGTCAATAGCACGACGCTGCTGATCGCCGCTGAGAATCAAAGGATATCGGTGTCCGGGGTCTCGCTCGACGAGGAAATGGTCAATATGGTCAAATATCAGCATGCATATTCCGGCGCGTCCCGCGTCATCACTGCGATGGACGAAGCGCTCGACAGGCTCATCAACAACACAGGCAGAGTCGGGCTGTAAATATAATGGCTGCTTATGCAGCAATGAATTCCGGGAGGCTATTATGCGCGTTACAAATTCAATGCTCGTCAACAATTTGATGAACAATCTCAATACGAACCTTGCAAGAATGGACAAGCTGGAGAGCCAGCTTGCCAGCGGCAGGAAATATGCGCACATCAGCGACGACCCTGTTGCTCTGATATATGCGCAGGCGGCTCGAAGCAGGCTCACCCGCCTTTCGCACTATCAAGCAACCATCGGAACTGCCCAAGATTGGCTGGCTTCCGTCGAGAGCGGGTTGATGGAGCTTCAAGGACGCGTTGCGGATGTGTATACTTCGGTCATCGATGCCGCAACGGACGTAAAGGGCGCCGCAGACAAAAACAACGTTGCGCAATTGATCGCGCAGCTTCGCGACCACTACCTCGATACGCTCAATGCCACATTCGGAGACAAGTACATGTTTGCCGGATATAACACCCCGGGGGATAACGCTGCGACCAAAAAGATCACAGGGCCGTTTACGCTCGACGATAACTGGAACCTGCATTATAACGGACACAATCTTTCGGACTTACTCGGGTTGACGGTAAATGGCAGCACTGTCTATTCCGGAGATGTCAGCGGGATTTTTGGGGGATTGAGGATCGATGCCTCCTCCGGCGCGGCAAAGGCAGCCGCCGATGCGCAGGCGGCGCTCGATGCAATCAACGGCACAATTCCCGGCGATGGGTTGCTATATAAAATCGCTGCGGTGAATACCGACATTGGGAATAAATCCGACGAAATCGGCCTGTTGGCTATCGAAATCACCACAATGGAGAACCAAATTGCGGGTATCGACAAGGAGATCATGGAGAAATATGGCGACCTTGATACGTTAAATGCCCTTAACGGGCAGAAGGAAGCGATACTCAATGGGCCGGGCGGGCTCAAAGAGCTGCGGTTGCTGGACTCTGAGAAGAACGCTGAGTTGACCGAAATGAAAGCAACGCGCGATAGTTTTCTTGCGGACTTAAACAATGTTGCGAACGTCGATGCGCAATATGACCCCTGCGGGCGAGTCGCGTTGTCGATAGGCGGCGTATC
>JGI24702J35022_10002505_pt1 | contig 11212 bp, 5 predicted proteins | sample TergutTh196P4_FD_35022 | JGI IMG/M metagenome (IMG submission 35022)
GGCGTCACAGGCGGCATATCCGGATTGAGCGCCAGCGGCTTTACAGGCGGCATACCCGAATTGAATGCCGCCGCCGCCGCAGGCATCGGTTCCGGTGTCGGTTTAGGACCGGAAGTTGCCGCCGTCACTCGCAGCATATCCGGATCGGGAGGCGCCGCCGGGTTCGGCGCATATTTGCCAATACCCAAAGTTATATACTTGATCATTATGAATATCCTTATCGGGTTGAAAGTTGCATGTAGCTTTTTTTCAATTTTCTATAGGTTCACCGCATTTGAAAGGAGATAAAAGAGGGTTTGGATATAGTGGAAATCTTCTGTGTTATCATGTTCTTTATCGGCTTTTACGGACTCGTCACTTGCAAAAGCATTTTGAAGTCAATTATCTCGATTGCTTTTGTAGAAACAGCGGTCATAATGTTTTTTCTGAGTCTAGGTTATACAGACGGCGTTTTACCACCGATTGGCCAGGATCTAAGTAACGTCGCCGATCCTGTGCCACAAGCTCTCATGATAACGGCAATAGTAATCGGAGTCGCAGTTACCGCAATCAACTTAATAATGTTGATTTCACTGTGTCGGCAATCACACTCTTCAGATTGGGATGCTGTAAAAAAGGAGAATACGAAGTAGACAAATGCTCATCTATTATGTGTTAGTCCCAATTCTAACAGCTGTTTTACTCTTTACCTTCCCTGTCGCAAAAGCGGGACGGCTTGTTGCCGTTGCTTTTCAAACTGTTCTGACCGGCGCCGCCGTATATCTCTTTATAAAGAGCAAGGAGGGAGTTATAACCACCAGTATTGGCGGGTTTCAGGGCGTTATGGGTATATCTCTCAGTTCGGATTCACTTTCGTCATTTTTCATTCTGCTCACGTCATTTATATTCCTGATCGTTGCTATATACAGCGTTCATGAGGATAACAATCGGTTGTTCCAATTCCTTCTTTTTATCTGGGAAGGGTTACTAATCGGTATTTTTCTCTCGCGCGACTTATTTAATATATTCATTCTGGTTGAAATTTCCACTGTTGTGGTCTCTGTTCTCATCATGTTTAAACGGGATAAGCGCTCGATGTATGACGGCATGTTTTATCTTATGGTAAATACCGTCGCTTTACAGTTTTATCTGTTTGGCATAGGGTATGTATATAAGTTAGCCGGCGCGTTTGATCTAAACGCGGTCGGAATGGCGTTAAGCAGGCTGGACAAATCTTCTCTGTTTTTACCTTACGCCCTTATTTTTACCGCCATATGCCTTAAATGCGCCTTTTTGCCACTATTTAGCTGGCTCCCGAGGGCTCACGGCACACCGGGCGCTCCTTCCGCAGTTTCGGCAATACTGTCCGGCTTGCACATAAAAAGTGGTATTTACCTTTTTATCCGCTGTACAGAACTCTTTTCGGATATCTCGGTTCCCGAGTTCTTCATAGTCGCTGGTATTGTTACGGGAATCGCCGGATTCATACTTGCCATCTCGCAGTCGGATATAAAACTTACGCTGGCTTACAGCACCATTTCTCAAGTTGGTTTAATTATGATTGGCCTGAATATTAACGATATCCATTCATACACAGGCAGCGTTTATCACATTTTCAATCACGCCATTTTCAAGTCGGCGCTATTCTTGTGCGCAGGTATAATAGCCGACGCCTATGGGACGCGTGATATAGACAAAATACGCGGTGTATTAAGAAGGTTCCCGCTTGTAGGGGCTGCGATACTTATGGCTATCTTGGGGATCACCGGCGCGCCTCTGTTCAATGGGAGCATATCGAAGTACTTTATTATGTCAGGGACAAACGTCGCAATAACGAGCGCCGTAATTTTAATCAATTTGGGGACAATAGTGACATTTATGAAGTATTCCAGAATGTTGTTCGGGCGTCCGTCGACTGAAGCCGACAGCAGTAGCGTGACCGGCAGCAGCGCCGACGGCAGTAGCGTGACCGGCAGCAGCGCCGACGTCAGTTTTGGCGTTGACGCCGGCGCCAAATACAACGCCTCAGTCAAGGCCGGCGCGATAAAGATTGATCTATACAAGCAGGCTACAATACTTGTCCTGGGCATTATGTGCCTTATCGGCGGCATATTCGGCGAGCAACTAATCGAGTTCTTGCTCGATGTCCGCGTCAGTTTGGATGCAGCCGGGTATTTGCAGAAAATTGCTCTCTATGCAGTCTGCCTGTTATTGGGTTTTTTTATAAACGGGTATTTCAAAAAAAATCATACTCTGCTTGACAGGATTCGGGGAATAGAGTTGAATTTTAGAGGCGCGTGCTCGGCAATAGGTTTGTTTTTTGCCGCTCTTCTAATAATCACCAGATTTGTCAGTTAATGAGCTTCCGCCCGCCGGATAGACAATTTTAACTATAGTGCCCTCCCCCGCCGCGCTTTCGGCGCCGATACTCCAATCATCGTTAAACAAATAGTTCAAGCGCATAATGATGTTTATTATACCGATGTTATCACTGGATAATACCATCTCCTTTGGCGGGTTAAAGTGGGTTGCTATCTTTTCGGCGGACATCCCCACGCCACTGTCTTTGATAGTTATCGCTATATAGCCGTTTTCCCTGTATGCTGAAATGACAATCTCCCCGGGTATAATCTCCCCTGATTCGTCCTTCTTTGTCAAAAGCCCGTGTAAAATTGCGTTTTCCACAAGAGGCTGCAAGACATTCTTTGGGATCTTTTGTAGCGTCAAACCGTCGCTGATATTCCAAATTAGTTTAATCGCGTCACTGTGCAAATAATTCTGGATGGTCATATACTGATTGATTACTTCAATTTCATTTGCGAGCAAATCGAATGATTCATACCCTTTGATTTTAAGACGATCCTTAAGCATGGTAATCAGCGCTCTATTGACGATAACGACGTCGTCCGGACGGTTTAGTTTAGCCAGATATGTGATGGTATTCAGCGTGTTATAAATAAAATGCGGGTCTATTTCGGAAATCAAAACGTTATACTGCATCTCTTTCTCATGCGTTTCGTGTTCGACAACCCGCTCCATCATGAGGTTAAACGCCTCGCCCAAAGCCTCAAATTCATCCGATGTCTTTATATTCATCCTTGCCGAATAGTCCCCATTCTGGATCTTCCGTATGTTGTGAGTGAGCACCTTTAGCTTGTTTAAACTGATTTTGGCGCTCAGGCATGAGAGAACGATAAACAGCGCCATTACCAACCCTATCACAAACTCCACGAACATAACCAGCGGCATGAACGGCGCCAACAATACGGAATTCGGGACGTGACACGCGAGTTTAGACCCTTCGTCCTGGGATGAAGCGAGCATCATGAAGTCAACGCCGTCACGATACGGAGTTACATAGACATAGTTTTGCGTAATCTCACCGATGTCATAGGTGGAATACTTTGGATCCTCTTCGTAAGCATACAGGATTTCGTTATCCGCCCCAAGAATCACAATGTCGAATATGTTTTGTTCTTTCAAAAGATCGAACGACGAGAGAAACCAGCCTGACTCCTGAAAAAACACAAAATCGTAAAGCTCCGTCTCAACAGCTCTGGAATTGATGCAGCTAAATACCGATGATCCGTCCGAAGCGGTGAATATTGGAGGGAAAATCCTCCGACCGTCTGTAGCTTGGTAGTTTTTATACCAGTCCATATTCATAAATGTCTCTAAATATGGCTCTATGCCTTCTCTGCAGAACACGTCGCCTCTTTGTGATATCACGGAAACACTGTCAAGACGCAGTTCATCAATCGACACCGCTCCAGGCAGCAGTAAAGATGGCGTCGAGAGAAGTTCCACTATACCTCTTTTGATTTCACGTTGGTTTTCCGGTTGTTTATAGTATTGTGACAACAACTCCAATAGGTTCTCGTCGAATTTCACGCGGTTAAGAATATTAGAGTGTTGAGCGTGCGCAAAGCCCATTTGCCTCGCAGCGTCCTTTACTAACATGGCTACCGGCTGAGTAATGTAGCCTTTCAATCTTTCAAAGACCACATTGGGCAACAGTAAGTGAATCGTCAGGAATATTATCAACCCGAGAGTAATGGTAAACATAGCGATTTTTCCAGTCACTGTCCTGATATGCAGCAGCTTATACAGTCTTTTAGTCATGAGCCGTTCCTCCTCAATTGCTTCCTCCTGTATGTTAAAGGCGTTATCCCGGTGACTTTTAGGAACACCCTGCTGAAATACTGGCTTGTCAGATATCCCACCTGATTGTGGATCTCACTGATCTTCGCGCCGCTTTCAATAAGCGTTTTCGATTTTTCGATCCTGTGTGAATTAAGGTATTCGCGCACCGACTGACCGGTATCCCTTTTGAATAAGATCCCGAGCCTGTCAGCGCTCATACCCAGGGATTCGGCGATGTCCGCGACGCTTAAATCGGCGTTGGCATAGTTCTCAATGATATGACGAATAGCCGATTTGACAGTGATTGAGTATGGATCGGTTTTGCAGCATTCAACATAATCAATCAAACTTATAAACTTTTCCCGGAAAAACTCCGCTACGCCTTTAGCGGTATACAGCCGGTCTATGTCTCCATCTGAAATCAGCCGGAATTGTTTGTCGTCAATCAGGCTATCTGTTGTCTCATATCCTTTCAAAACCCCGGTCAATGTCCTGGAAACAGCCAACAGCCCGTCAAAGTCACGACCTTTGAGCACAACTGAAAAGGCTGCGTCAACCAGCTTAAGAACGCCGTCGGCGTCTCCGGTTTTAATGGCGCTCACAAGTAAGTCGGTATCAATTGACGCGTCTGCACGAAGCCCGGCGGATTCAAAGAAAATAGAGTTCATCACGATTGAACGCTTGGAAAAAAACCTGCTGCAGAACATGTACTTGTACTTGTCGTACAAGCTGCCGCTATCGCCAATACGGGCGTTCTCGCTGACAATCAGCACAGAAAAGCTGTATCCAAAAGAAGCTTCAAGAGTCTTCTTCAAATTATATGCGAAGTCTTCGGCAGGCTCGTCTGACTGTGAAACCAGAGAAAGGAACCTGCCGTCTTCAATGCAGATGGTAGCTAATACCGATTTGCTGGTACTGTTACAGACTTTCTTTACCTGATTCATATCCGGCTTTGGCAACAACCAAATCTCACGCGTGATCAAGAGCGGCCGATCGCATTCAAACGCGATGAGCAGATAGCGCTCGTCATCTGGCTTCGCCGCGATCGGTGTATTGCCGCCCAGGCTTTCGACGAGCGCATTTTCAAACTTCAGCCTTAATACGCTGGCCTTTTCTTGAATGGCGTTTTTGGCTTTCGCTAAAACTTCTATCAGGGACTGCTCGCTTAACTCATGCTTGAGCAAATAGTCGCTGACGTCCAAATCTAACGCGCTCCTGGCGTAGTCGAATTCCTGATAGCTGGATAGAAAGACGATCCTTATGTCTTTATCGATCTCCCTGACGTTCCGAGCCAATTCGACTCCGGACATTATTGGCATCTGAATGTCGGTGATTATAAGTTGCGGACTCAGTTCTTTGAACCGTTTCAGGGCTACCTCGCCGTCCAACACAGCCGCGACCACCTTAAATCCATATCTTTCCCAGTCGATCAAGCTTTTCAGGTAACCAAGCGCGAGTTTGTTATCTTCCACAATAAGGACTTTGATCATATCTATCATTTCTATCGTTTCCATCATTACTATCGTTTCCTATCGTTTTCATCATTTCCATCATTTCCTATCGTCTCCATCATGACTATCGTTTCCTATCGTTTCCATCATTACTATCGTTTCCTGTTGTTTCCATCATTACTATCATTTCCCATTGTTTCCATCATTTCCGTCATTCGGATTCTTTTCTAAGTTATCACTTATGTCCGCGAATAGAAAATGCAATTTTTCGAATTTACTATGGCGAAATTGAACAAACATCGGTAAAGTATACACAAATGCATGATAAGTATAATTTTTATAGGATTTTTGCACTTATCAAAGGATTTTCATTCTGTTTTTGTAGGTTGTTGCGTGCTACTCTATATTTAAAATAAGAGTAAATTAATACATCGGTGGCGTCAATACGCTAAAGAGCGTAGTCCGGCACGCAATGCTTGTCTTTTTCAATTCAGACATCAACAATTCATATCCGGACATCATGGGTACATTTTAAGACATCATCAGTTTGTATTGAGACATTTTAAAGAATATGAGATTTGTATGGCATGATATGTGGTTTGGACTCAGAACTAATTTCAAATGGAAAACTGCAGGCGCCTTTTGATGAAAGAGCAACGCGCCTTTTGACGAATGAAAGAGCAAAGGGCTGAGTACAATTGTGCAAATAATAAAGCGAACGGGGGGTGTGGATAGGCTGAGCCAATTTGCACAAATTGTACAAGCACGAGCTTTTTTATATCATAATAAATATTAACGAAGGAAAGAAGGATTAATCATGACAAAACGCATTGTATCCTGTATCGTCCTGGCCTCTATGCTGATAAGCCTACTGGCCGGAGTCGGGACGCCGGCATTTGCGGCGCCCATGAGCACTTCCATCATCAACCTGAAAGTCAACAATTTAGAAGAACCATTAGGCGTTGACAACTATCCCCTCGAATTCAGCTGGAATATAACGTCAAACGTGGTCGGGCAGGCCCAAACCGCCTATCAGATCAAAATGTCCCGCGACAAGGCGTTTTCAAGTATTGTCTGGGATTCCGGCGTGGTGGCCTCCTCCGAGTCGGTGGGCATTCGGTACCCCGGTACGCCTAACCCTGAAACTGACTACTACTGGCGTGTCAGCGTGACCGACGCGTGGGGCGACGTAATTACCTCCGAAACCGCCCGGTTCTCCACCGGCCTTGCCAGCGCGACAGACCGCTCAGTCTGGGAAGGCGCGCAGTTTATCGGTCATACGGAGCCGATTCTTGGCGCGAATTTCATTCACACAAGCCGAGCTGACATCAACTTTACAATTAATGAAGGCAGTAATTTTTCCTTCATCTTCGCCGCCAACGACCTCCGCTTCACCGATTCGCTCATGAACCCGTTCAATTCGCCGGGCGGAGAGAACTTCGTCCGCGTTGAGATCGACGCCTCCCCCATCGCAAACAATACCGGGACCCAGGCGAACTTCGCCATTTACCGCGTGGGCTATGACGAATCCGACGCCATCAATGGCGACCCCAATGTATATCCGTACAAATGGGGCCAATTGCCCGCCACAGCTATCACTGCCGACAACCTGAGGAGTCCGCACACGATCTCGGTTTCGTTGTCCACCTCCTCCGTCACTCTCAATTTCGACGGCTCTGGCCTGCCAACAACGGCGTACTCAGAACAGATCGCGACGAACACATCCCAAATCGGTCAGTCGATCACGTCGCTCGGCCGCACACAGGGCAGGCGCCCCGGCGCGACTAACAACAACGTATCACCGTTGTTCACCGTAAGCGCCACCGGCGCGCTCGGCGGGCAAACCGGCGGCAACGCCAACGCCTATCCTAACATGTGCTCCGTCGGATTCCAGGTGAATAATGTGGGCGACAAGGCGACAATCAACAGCCTAAACATTTACGAGAGAAACAACACCAACCGCTTGTGCTTTGGCAACACGACGGGCGCTACGACCCAAATCTACGCCGACGTACCCGGCGCGACGGTTGACGCCGACGGCGTGATCACGATAATCGGCAACGCCGATAACGCCGGCAAACCGCAGTACAGAGACCCAAGCTCCAGCTCTCAGAAATATGTGCGCACCGAATTCGTAGCTGATAAACAAATTGCCGACGCCAAACTGTACGCCACCGCTATGGGCGGCTACGAGTTCTACATAAACGGCAGCCGCATCGGCGACGACTTGTTCAACCCCGGCCTTACCCAATACAGGGAATACCTGAATTACAACACCTATGACGTGACAGGCTTTGTTAAGCAAGGAAACAACGCAGTTGGCGCGCTTGTGATGTGCGGTTTCTGGCTGGGCCACATGGCCAACGGAAACTACAACACCTGGGGCGACAATCCCGGCGTGATGGCCAAGCTGGTTATAACTTACACAGACGGAACCAAAAAGACAGTTGTGACCAACACCACCGACTGGAAGGTCTGCAACTCTGGACCCGTGATCTACACCGACATCTACCATGGCGAAGCCTACAACGCGCTCAATGAGAAATATGTTGAAGGCTGGACCGAGTACGGCTTTGTTGATACCTACGGAAAATGGGTGACGCCTGAAGTCATCACAAGCAAGCACCCAGCGACAGGCGCCTTTACCTTCGACAACGTAAAGATCCTGGCCAGGCGAGATCAGCCTGTCCGCGTAGCCTATACGCTCGAGGCTACGCGAGTGTTGTCCAAACACTCCGCCAACGGCTTTACTTACGATTTTGGCACCTGCATGACTGGCGTGCCGTCGATAACCATCCCCGCCGGCACGCTAAAAGAAGGTGACCGCGTCACCATCCGCGCCGCCGAGGAAATATATCCGGGCGGTCCCGACAAGCTTGACTTTGACGGCAATGAGCTTGTGTACAAAAGGGCTCTTGCAACAGGGGCGAATGAGTACGCGTGGTCAGAGTTGTACGGCGACGCCGGCGGATACCACAAGAATGCCGCGGGCAAACTCCTGTACGACACCAACCGCGCCGCTTTCGACAGTGATTACTACATCGCCTGCGCGGAAGACGAGTTCAGGGACGTCGTCTTCGAGCCACGCTCCACTTTCCAAGGCTTCCGTTATCTGACAATCTCCATTCCCGGCAGAACAACCCCGCTGCCGCTGGCAAACGTAAGAGGCCAGGAGCTCTCGTCTCTCCCGGTTCCGAAGAATTACTTCGACGCCACAACAGCCGACGTCTCAGCTCAATACCCGGGCGGCCGGATTGCCGCGATGCAGAATCAGCTCTTCAAAAACACGCTGCAAAGCCAGTTCGGCAACTTCATCTCGATCCCGACCGACTGCCCGCAGCGCAACGAGCGCCAGGGCTGGACCGGCGACATCCAGGCCTATTCCCGCACGGCGACCTATCACTCCCTGCAGACCCAGAACTTCCTGAGCCAGTGGATGGATTCGGTTTCCGCCGACCTGAGCAACAACGGCGCCATGGGAACAACGTCACCGGCGTATTCATTCAGCAGGCCAGGCGACAGCGACTCCTCAATTGTCTGGGGCGGAGCGGTGATTCAGTGCCCGTGGCAGATCTACATGCAGTATAATGATGTAAAGGTTATCGAACAAAATTACGAATACTTGAAGCGGTATATCAACAACACAACAAGGGGGTACACGGCCGCCGACGCAGCCTATCCGCTCCTCACCACTGTTAACAACCTGTCCGACCACGTCGGCCTTGACTCCCCAACCGCCAGTGGAAACGGCAGCTGTCTCCTGCAGAACTGCCTCCTGATTTACCTCGTGGGCGCCATGGCGAAAATGGCTGACACAGTGGGCGATACGGCTTACGCCGATTCACTGCGCGCGCGCTATGACATAATGATGGACAGCTGGAACAGGCTATACGTTGAACCTACTACCGGTATGACTCTTAGCATGAACACCGCCGGCGTCCTTAGCACCAGTTCTCCTGTTACCAACGGCTATCTTGATTCGCAGTCCACCTACGCCTATGCGCTGTATCTGGGCGTTGTCAGCGACACGATGGTGATCACCGGCGACGGCCCCAACGCGGGAATGACCTATAAGGATTTCTTTGCACAGCGCCTGGCCCAGTTGATCGCTAACCCGGCGCTGACCGGCAGCGGCAGAGGCCCGACGCCCAACAGTACCTTTGCCATGAGCGGCGGCCCATACACGGCTTCCGGGAGGCCCTACACCATCACCAGCGGTTTTGCAGCCACGCCGGCCCTTCTGCCCGCGATGAGCGCAACCGGCAACAGCGAAACTGCCTACAGGATATTCGGCAACCCCGAATACGCCACCTGGCTCTACCCGGTAAGCCTGGGCGCAACCACCCAGTGGGAACTCTGGGACGGCTTTGACAGAGCGCTGGCATGGGGCGGTTCCAGTACCATGAACTCATACAACCACTTCGCTCTGGGTTCTGCAGCCTCATGGATGTATGAATATCAGATGGGCATCACCACCGGCGACGAACCCGGCTATCAGGACTTCATCCTGCAACCAATTGCAGGCGGCAACTACACTTCCCTGAGCGGCGGCTTTGAGTCAAACTATGGCGTCATCGAAAGCTCCTGGGCAGCCAAAGGAAACGGCGCGGTCGACGAAGCCACCGGCGAGACCATCCAAGCCAACGAGATGACCTCTTACAGCTGCGTAATTCCCGCAAACACCACGGTAACCCTCTATCTGCCTGTTGACGAGGCGGAACTGGACGGCTTCCATCAGATCCCCGGCGTAACATATCTTGGCATGGAAGAGCATAATGGCGTGGAATGCGCCAAATTCCACCTGCTTTCGGGCGGCTACAACTTCGAAGTAACGGCAAGCGGACTCGAGGCTTTGCACGGCGCCGGTTACGTCGCGCCCGTCCAAGCTGATATCAATTCTCCGGCGACAGTAACCGTTAATGCCCCGGTGTCCTACACAGTCTCATTGGAATACGCGATGGGAGCCGGAGTCGTAACGTTGGGATTTACAGCCGACAGCAGGTATCTGGATCTTCCAGGCGCAACCGCGCTGGGCGGCTTTTCAATCCTGGAACCGCTTACATGGGAATATATTGGCGGCCAGATGTGGAAGGGAACCGTGAAATTGTATAATCCCGGCTTTGTCCAAAGCAATGCTCCGCTGGATATTTTGGAAATCAGCGGCGCGACGCTCGGCCTCGTCGGCGACACAACGGTCACCCTTACCGACTTTGAGGTCACAGGCGATGTATCAGGATTCGCTAATAGCATACCTTGCGAGATAAGGAAGGCTGAGGCGGCAACTTCCATCGCGCAGGCGTATTCAAAGTACGACTTGAACCATGACGGCAGGATCGACGAGCTTGATCTGGCCATTGTAGTTTTCTACTACCTTGCGAATGACCTGGAAGCGGATTGGGATGTGGTGAAGTTTGACATTGCCTCAGCTAAAGACTGCGACGTGGCTGTCAACGGCAGGGTCGACTTAGCCGACATGATCGAGGTCATCGCAAACTACGCCGATTCGTACTAGCTGTAACTAATTGTCGCATAACTACGGTTCAACGGAAAACGTGTGAAAAGAGCGCCGTTTCCCTTTTGAACATACATCCTTCTTCTTTTTTTAAGAATGGAACCCGCGGCGGAAAACCCGCCGCGAG
>JGI24702J35022_10002506_pt1 | contig 11210 bp, 8 predicted proteins | sample TergutTh196P4_FD_35022 | JGI IMG/M metagenome (IMG submission 35022)
CCCTTTGAACTGGTTCGCATGGAGTTTCATGCATGTAAACTTTTTACAGGTCAGGATATTAGCGGAAAGGACAAAGACTATGATGACTTAAAACAAGCTTATCAGATAACAATATTGGATAAAAAGAGGTTTTTCCAAGATAAGGAATTTTCCCATAGTTTTGAATATTATGATCCAGCTCATGGAGTATCTTTAAACGGAAAAACCCGTATAATTACTATTGAACTTTCCAAGTTAGAAGAAATAGTAGAGAAACCCATAGATGAAATGAGCGTTCAGGAGCATTGGGCAATATATTTTAAATACTTGACAGACAAAAGCAAACGTAAGAAAATAAACAAAATAATAGAACTTGACGAAGGAATAGCAATGGCAAGCAAAGTGTTAAAAAATATCAGCAAAGACGAGATAGAACGTGTCCGTCTTATGAGCGAATACAAATATAAGCTTGATGCTCAGAGTACTCGGGTTGCTGCAAAACGTGCAGGTCTAAAAGAAGGAATGAAAAAAGGAATAAAAAAAGGCAGACAAGAAGGAGAACAAAAAATAATCAATCTGCTTAAAAGCGGAAAATCACCTGAAGAGATATTAAAGGAATATGATGAAACCCAATAGTAGTTTTACCACGGAGTTGCACGGAGTTTTTCACGGAGTAAGGAAATAGTTTATGAGAGATATTCCTCCCCAATCTTTCCTTACTCCATGTAACTCCTCCTCTAAAACTCTGCGCAACTCCGTGGTAATAAATAACAGTCCAAAAAACGCAAAAAAATCTTGACATTAGAATCATCAAGGTGGTCAAAAATTTTGACCACCTTGGTCCTTTCATCTTTATTAAGCGCCAAAACATATCCTTCCGGAAATTTTTCGAGGTTATTTTTTACAGCCTGATTTATTTCTTTTGTTTTCACTCCGTAAAGCTCTGCGATATCTCTATCCAGAATAACCTTTTGCCCTCTGATAGTTATTATTTTTTTAGTAGATGCACAGAGCATCTATCTTATCTATTGAAAATTGAAGTATATACACAGAGCCTCTATCTTCACCGAGCGATACATACTTACAGTACGATGTCCTTACAGGATGTGGGTGATATATGATATAAAATACAAAATACAATAAAAATGACTTTTTCAGCAGCCTCCGAAATTGGGCATACCTACCGTGAATCACCAAAAAGCATTGGCCACCGTCACCACCCGATTAATAGATTTGTTTGACGGGGATACAGGTTCATCCCCAACTCATGTGGTATTCGATTTGGCGTATGCCGCCCAAACCAAGAAATAGCAAAATATATATGCACAGTTAATCGGATATGATGATATATCTGAAAAATACGAGAGATTGCACATACTGCTTATAGAATATGTCTAATAATCTTTACTAATTTGCTAATACTACACAGGTCTGTTTGCAGGACTGCCTAAATTTTCTTCGCTAATTTACTAATCAGTTCAATGTGATAAGTACATGGAAACATATCGATTAAAGTTATTTCTTTAAGTTCATAGCCATTCTTAATAAAGTCCATAATATCTCTTGAGTATGTTGCAGGATTACATGAAACATAGACTATTATTTCAGGATTGATAGAGTTTATGGTCTTCCTACCTTTTTTTGATAAACCGCTTCTTGGCGGGTCAATTACAATTGTTTTAGGATTTACCCTATGAGGATTAATCTCCGATTCTGACAGAGCAAAGAATTTTAAATTTGAACATTTATTCATCTGTGCATTTATTTGTGCAAATTTAATGCTATCTTTATCAATATCATAGCCGATACCATGTGAGGCTATTTTAGAAAGCGGAATAGTAAAAAAACCGCAGCCTGAACATATATCTAAGAATTGATCGTTTTTAGTTAACTCGCTGTATTCACAGACTAAATTTAACATTCTATCTCTTAGGAACTTGTTACTCTGAAAAAAAGTTTTAACATCTCTTTTGTAAAAGCAACTGCCAACATTTTCAGTTAATACCTCGTTATTATCATAAAAAATTCCCCCTTCCCAATCTTCTGCAATCCTTAACTCATCGGAATAGTCACATATATTCAACGAATCTATATTTCTGATTAAATTTTCCGATATTAGTAAACATCCCGCATCAGTAAATTGAACAATATTATTACTTGCTCTTTCATAAAATCCATAAGACTTATTATTGCATTTAATATTACAATGACTTCTGTAATGGTATCTCTCATCAACGATTGTGTTAATAAACGGGTGTTCTATGATTGATGCAATTTTTTGTAAATTATTACTGAGGATTTTCTTCTTAAATTCAATTTCATCCGAATAGTTTAAATTTAAATAATTACATCCTCCGCAGAGTTCAAAATTAGGACATGGTGAAGATATTCTGTTTTCTGATGGATTGAGAATCCTGACAATTTTTCCGAAAGAGTATTTCTTTTTATCATTGTATTCTTGGATTTCTAAAACATCACCGGGGATAGCGCAATCAACAAAGAAAACTTTTCCGTCAATTCTGCCGACTCCGTATCCTCCATATACCATATCTTCGATAATTATTTTCATTGAATTTTCCATAAAAAATCTTATTGACTTTCTTCTATAATATGATTATATAAATAATCATACATAGAGGAATAATTATGAAGAACTATAAAAAGTCAATATTATTGATAATATTTGTTATCTCCTTTACATCTTGCAATAAAACAAAGATTTATGAAACAGAGCCTAATAATACATTTGAAACTGCTAATAAGATTGAAATAGGTAAGGAGATTATAGGTTATCTTGAAAGTGAAAATGATATTGATAATTTTTTATTAGACATTAATGAGACTCAAATTCTAAAGATTAATTTGAGCGGCGTGAAAGGAGTTAACCATGCCATATACATATATAGAAAAGAAAATGTTAATTTTAAATTAATCAAAATTATTGATGATAATAGAAAGTCGGCGCCTGAAACATTTGCAAATCTCTATGTAAGTCCTGGTCAATATATATTTTCAATAACTCATGGAGAGAGAGATGAAAAAAAAGGTAATACCGAAAATCCGTATATATTGAAAATAACATCAAGACCTTATTCCGGTGAAGAGAGAGAACCTAATGACACTCCACATGCGGCTAATGAGATATATTTTGATCAACCGATTATCGGTTATTTTTCTCCGGGACGAAATCCTTTAAATAAAGATCAAAAAAATCCTATGATAGAGACGGATTGGTATAAATTTGATATTTCCGTATCAATGATAACTCCTTTATTAATCGATGTAAGCTTATACGGAGTACTCGGGATTGACTCGGTTATATCGGTTTTTAATAGTTCCTTAGAGGAGATTGTTACTGTTGATAATGCAGGTACTGGTGAAGGGGAATATATTACTGACCTTGGATTAAAAGAATCAGGTACATATTATATTCGGGTTTTTGCAAAGAATTTTTCTTTCAATAATGAAACTCCCTATGAATTAAGGATAACATCTAAACCATACGATTCCGATTATGAACTGGAGCCTAATAATACCTTTGAACAGGCTAATATAATTATGAACAATTCTATTAGAGGTAAGATCAGCAGTGTATCCGATATGGATTGTTTTAAATTTTCTTCTCCTACAAAAAACAGATATTACAAAATTGATTGTGAGCTTAGCGCTGATTTTTCCCCCACATTGACTGCTTATGATAATAATAGAAATAAATTATTTGAAATAAATAATTTTGGCAGTGATCAGGATTTTATACCTCCGTTTTTTGTAAAAGATTCAATCTATATTTCGCTTTCTGCTTCTAAGATGCCTCCGAATGAATCTAACTACAAATTATCAATTGAGGAATATTATCCTGACGGTCAAATGGAGATGGAACCGAATAATTCAAAAGCTGCGGCAAATTTAATTACCGGCAGAATGAGCGGATTTATTAATAGTAAAAATGATGCAGATTATTATCTTTATAAATGCGAAGATAGAAAGAAAGTGCAAATCAGAGTTAGAGGTGTAAGGAACGGCAAAATTACATTCTCTACAACCGATCAGATGGGATTTATAATAAAAACAAAAGATGTCAACTCAGATGAGGAGGTATCTCATATTGAAGTATTTGACAAAAAAGGTTTTATAATTATTGAATCCGTAACTCCAAACTATGAGTACCCATATACAATTATTATTGAGGAGATATTATAGTTCCCGCCCACCGACCGCGGGCGTGACAATTCAATCATATATAGGAGATGTTATGAAAAATTTACAAAATTTATTTATAGTAACTATTTTAGTCTTTATCGGATGCGGTACGGTTGAAATAAAAGATGACGGATCAACCGATAGAAAAGATGACGGAAGAATTGCAAGAGAGAACAATCTTTATATTTATATAAATGACACGGATATAGTCAATACCGAAGATGACAGACAATGCTATTATACTATCTATATAAATGAAGTTGAATCAGGCAGAACTACAACAGGTCTTGAATCACAGGAAAAAATTTTTGAAGCTGCACTTACACCTGATAAACATTTAGTAAAAGTCGAAAAGTGGGTTTTGAATGAAAATTTAGGCCGCTATGTAAAAGTGAATAATATAGATCAACCCAAACCGGATTATATATATGTAGATATTAAAAAAAATGATATAATTAGGGTAAGATTAAAATCGTCAAAAACAGGCACGGCTACTTATAATATTGATGTAGAATGATTTTCATTGTAATACTCCTTGTATTAAAGATAAAAAAGTAATGTGTTTTTGAAGAAGCAACTAATCCTCTTTTGCGTATTTAACAAACAATTCATCCGCCAGATTCATTTCAGCCAAAAGAGTTCGTAAAAGTTGTAATTGCCAACAGTGCCACATTTTTATATAGAGATAATGCTCTGCATCCAATTGTATCGACGTAGGCTCTTTTTTAATCGGTTGCCAACCCTTTTCTAATCTGTCGTTTGCAGTCAGCAGTTTTTCTTTATTTTTTTTCCAAAGTTCCTGAATGATAATTGTATAAAGTTCTTTTATGTTAGTTACCTGAAATGAATTACCTTGAAATTCCGCTTGCGAGTACTTGAGTTCACTATACAGGTCAGCTATACCGCGAAAAGGTACTTCGAGTATTGGTATTAAAGCAGAGTCATTTTCATGATCTGGAACAGATGGCATTTTCCATTTATCCAGAAAAGCGTTGGTCAGTCTTTCTGCTCGAGCTTCGATGGCTTTGACATCCCAAATTTTTATATCAAATAATTCTTTATTGACCATTTCAAAGGAACTTTCTTTATAAAACTTCTTTTTATCAGGAAAAGAATGATTGCTGGCGTTGATGTTCAATTTTTTTTCAAGTGGTGCCCAGTTGCCGATATTATTCAATAATAACAACATTTGTTTAATCTCATCATCAGTGCATGGGCGCTCTCCATTGTTCCAATTGTTTTCCGGATGTTGCGGAAATATATGTTCTAATTCAATTCCTATACCCTCATTCGATTCTCTTTGTTTCTCTATTATTTTTTCGACTTTTTTGTGCGTGTTTATTTTTTTATCAAGTTTAATAAGAATTTCCGTTCCACGGCTTTTACATTCCGTCCATAATGCCTGGCGGACCAAATCATCAGATGGTGTGTCCAAGAAGAGTTTTTGTGAAAGTGTATCGAAATATCGTTGTGGATTTGTTTTATCCAGATTGTTGTACAACGCAGCCATTCTCATATCAATTTTCTTGTAATTAATTCCACAAACGGCATTGCGGAAATAAAATGACTCAAGTAACTGNAAAATTTGCATCAGAATTGAAAGGTCTAGTTTGTTCTTCATGTAATCGTTCAATACCGCNATCAAAAAAGGGTAGACTGATTCACCGAAGCTGGTTAGTGTGATAAGATATTCTTGTACATCTTCATCAGATACAGTTAAAGGATTGAGCAACATATAAAAACAGGCAGACAAATCTTTCCATTTTTCGCACCATTGCCGAAGAGTCGTTTCATTCTTTAAGTCTATATTGTTTCCTTTGAAAAATTCCTTGAAAGTAATAAAAACATTGTGTTCTTCATCTTGTTTTTTCTCCTCAACTTTCTTTCCTGTTTCTAGACTTAAATAATGGCGAAAGAAATCGTTCAGGTGGACCTCATCGTCTTTGGTAGTGTTTTTTTCAAAATGGTCGATCCAGTATTTTATTTCGATATCATCCTGAATGTTTCTTTCGTATCCTATGAGAATGTAATTGTTGATGAGTTCGGCATCGTCTAAGGGTTTGCCTGTGCTGTTCAAACTCTCAAAAACCTGTTGTGCTGTTTTGCCGTCATTAATTTTTATGTCGACACATTCTAATTTTTTCAATCCGTTCCAAATATCAGTAGGATTATTTTTAACTGCTTTTTTGAAATATTCAAAATTCTTATAAAATTGTGATTCGGTTTCAGAGGTTTCTTTTTCAAACACTATGGCTTTCATAATCGGCTCCCGTTCAATGAATGGGCGAACTTTCATTTCCCCTTGCCGGATCAGGATTTTCTCGATTTGTTCTTTATCAGGTACGTTCTCCGAATGTAGAAGAGCGGCAAGCAACAATGACACGGTAATCAGTCGTTGTTGACCATCGACAAGGGTGCGTTCAATCCCGTTTTCTGTTGAGAGGATTGAACCGATGAAGTGTGACTGCCCGTAATTTGCAGTGATTATGCTATCTAACAAGGCTTGGCAATTCGTCTTGTCCCAGCGGTAATTTCGTTGATAAGCAGGAATGGCAAATATCGTATCACCGGACATCCATTCTATAAGATTGACAGCTTTTGCAGAAACATTGGTTTCAATTTCATTTGACATGACTAAATTCCTCAAAATATTTAGTGAAAGGAACGAATAAAAATTTTTAGCATATAAAAAAAATACGGTCAATCTTTTTTTATTTATTTGCTAATGCATTATTTTTTTTCATCGTTTGCGTAATTCATTACGGTATATGGGAACAATTTTCTCATACACTTCCGCTACTTGATTGACATTCTTCATGACAGCATCAACAATTTTTTGCGGTGTTATATCATCAGTCTGATCGATCTCAAGCAGTTTGGCATAAATAGGCCATGAGCGGTAATAATCTGTATAGGTAAAGCCGCATTTTGATAGTACGTCATTAGTAAATGGTTTAAGGGAATATTTTTGCGCTTTTTGCAAAAAAAATATTTTATTGTCGTACCAGAAATTGATAAATAAAGGATGTTCCGGTTTAAGATTGCAAAAACGGATGTAATCTCCCAGATTCGGACCGAAATGGAAACGCCCGACCGGCGACTCAATATGGTGAAAATAACAATCTTTTCTTCTTCTGCCTGCCTTAAAACATTGTTTTAGACCGGAATTTTGTTTTAGCAGCAAAATATTTGCATCATAGGTTAATTCTTTGAAGTAGGGGAATTTTTTTTTGTAAATTTTCAGATTTTTAATAATATCACGCGGAAGGTCCGGTTTTGAAGGAAACATATAATCTTTCAATTCTTTGACTAAAAATTTCATGGTTGCTTTTTCCGGTTTAATAACGCTAAATCTCTCAAGGATTTGTTCCCAAGTGATGACTACAAAGTCAATGCCGTAATTGTCGGTATAGTAATTTTTTAGTGATGCTTCATCATAGGGGAGGCCTTTATGTTCGGCAGTAGCTGCGGCATATAAAAGAAACTCTTTATTCTTTTCAATCGTCAGCAGACATAAAATTTTTTTGTTAAAATTTTCTTCTTTTAGCGAAATTGCATAGCGTTTCAACTGGTCTCCTTCAGTGAAACCATGATTCAGACTTGAAAAATCCCAAGGCTTGTTTTCAATATAGATAGCATATTGATCCGAATCGTTCAGTAATACCAGATCAACATAACCATAATTATCTTTTTGGTAGATAGGGTATTCATCCAGAAAATCAAAATTTTCATGATTAGCGGAACAGTTAAGCATAGCTAAGAATTCGTAATGACAGGAAGGAAATTTTTCCAACATGTACTTTAATATTCTGGATGTTGTAATTTCCGACCGACGTTCCTTTGTAAGATCTAATAATAGATTCAGATATGACATGGATAATCTTATCTATGGATTTTTTGCTAAAGAGTTATTTTTTTCATAAAAGTTTTTTACTACTTGCAGAGGAATAGTGTACTCCTGTCTGGCATTCCATAGCAGATATCCCTTTACCTCAGCATCATGTGTTGCCTTAAGCTGATCAGCTATATATTTTTCAAAAGGGATGTCATATAGTTTCATTTTAAATGCCTGTATCCATGTTACAATCTCTGCATTTTTAGTACGCTCTTTTGCTTTTTTTGATGTTTGATATACTGTCAGGTATGGATTTGTTTGAAGTTTCTTACTCCATGTATAGTGAGACGGATATGCCATGGGACAGATTATATCAACAACTTTATCCATGCTCTCCATCTTTTGACCTATTATGTCATTATCATTTAAGGGTATACGGCCGAATATATCGGCAGCAATGATGACATTATATTTTTTAACTCTCTCTCTTACACGCATTATAAAATTTTCTATAAATTCATATCTCTGTTTTACAGTCAGATGTCTGTTTGCGCTTGAATCATTAAATCTTATATAATCAAGTTGTATTTCAGTGAAACCGTTTATACATGCACTTTCCGCAATATCAAGTTTATCCTTAATATAGCTTTCCGTAACAGGCCATTTACTCAATCCATCGGGAAATATTACTATTCGTGCAATCGGATGTATTCCATTATCTTTACAGTATTGAACATTTTCTATAGGGATTATACATTTTTCTAACTTAGCGCTCTGTACATCTAAGACGAAAGAATTGATGTTTGATGCTTTTGCTTTCTCTACAAAGGATTTTAATTTTTCCATATTATTTGCAGAATTAACAGTTAAATATATACCTCTATAGAATTCAGGGTATTTATAATCTTTATTATATTCATTAGAGTCTTTTGTTTCACTATTTTCATTTATCAGTGTTGATGTGCTTTCAATATTATTGTTTTTTGCAATTATATAGTTCATAGTGAATGCACCTGTTGCAAAGAAGACAACAACTGATAAAAATATAAATATTCTTGTCATTTTAACCTCTATTAGCTTTAATGTTTGTTTTATCGACAATTAAGGAGATACTGCATATAAGCAGTATCCCCATACTATTCGCTTTAATGTTTATTTTATCGACATTTTTAAGGATTTGTTGAAATTTATTATAAATTTGTCAAAATTTATTTCCAAATATTGACATATAATATTATGTTTTCTAAAATAATTATATAAATACTCATTCATAATGTCTTTTTTATAGAGAAATATTTTACTTTTTTTAACATCATATCTCCTATAACAACAGATTATCTAACGGTAATAAATTTGTATGTTAGAACAAAACATTATAGATAAAATACGTAATAGCGTGAGGCTGGAAGATATAGCAGCCAGATATATTCCTTCATTGAAAAAAACGGGGAAGAATTACAAAGGACTATGCCCTTTTCATAAAGAAAAAACCCCTTCATTCACAATAACACCTGATAAACAGCTTTTTTACTGTTTTGGATGTAATGTTTCCGGTAATATTTTTACATTTATATCTAAAATAGAAAATATTGGATTTATGGAAAGTGTTAAAAAAGTTGCAGATATTGCAGGGATAGACATTAAAATAGAGAATGATGAATCCTCAGAGAGAAATACGATTAGAAGAATAAATAAATATGCAATGAATTTTTATCAATCCTATCTATTATCTAACAATGGTTTATCAGGAAAACAATATCTCATTGAAAGAGGTATAACTGAAGAGTCTATTGATTTATTCAAACTCGGTTTTTCTCCAAATTCATGGGACAGGTTGGCGGCAAATTTAATAAAAAATAATGCGGATATCGATTTATCAATAAAAATAGGTTTAATAGGTAGATCGGAAAAATATAAAAGGAGTTATTTTGATAAATTTAGAAATAGAGTAATTTTCCCAATATTTGATAGAAGCAACAATGTTATAGCATTCGGTGCGCGTGTAATTTCGGATGCAGATAAACCCAAGTATCTCAATTCTTCGGAATCTGAAATTTTTAAAAAAAGAGATGTCCTGTATGGATTAAATTTTGCGCAGAATAGCATAAGGGAACTCGATAGAGCAATAGTCGTAGAGGGATATTTAGATGTAATAGGGTGTCATAAATACGGCATTACTAATACGGTTGCTCCGCTTGGTACGGCATTGACTGAAAATCATATTAAGATTTTATCTCAATTATGTAATGAATTAGTCTTTCTCTTTGATCCTGATTCTGCAGGTATAAATGCAGCTTTAAGATCAATAGATACATCAAAATTATTTAATGTAAAAGTTAAAATAGCAACTCTCCCGCATGATGATCCCTTTGATTTTATTAAAAAACATGGACCAAGGGAGTTTATGGCAATAATTGATTCCGCTGAAAAACCGGTAGATTTTAAAATCCGCAATGTTCTGAAAAGAAACAGTAACAGGGATAAGATAGACATCTTAAAAGAACTTTTTGTAATTATTAAAAATATCTCCTATAGCGAAGATGAAAATAGACCAATAGAGGCAGAACAGGGCGCTTATCTTATAAAGATCAGCCAAATGCTGAATATTGATGAAGAGGCAATAAGATCGGATTATAAGAGATTTATTAAAGGTGAAAAAAACAATGTCGAAGAAAAGAGTCAAAATAATGAAGCAATAGATTATGAAACAAGAGCATATAGGGATTTAATCCATTTAATAGTACATTATCCTGAGATTATAGATGATGTTTTAATAGATTTTTCTTTTGGAGAGATAAAAGATGACTTAACAAAGAGTGTTCTTTCTGCGATATTAAAACTATATAATTCGGAAAATGAACTTAGAATAGATAAAATATTTGACTTTTTGTCCAAAGATATGGAAATGGATTTTTTAAATAGAACAATTCAAAGAGAAGCATCGGTTGAAGATCCAAAAGCCGCATATACTGAAATTTATGTTAACTTAAGATTACATAACATTGATAAAAAGATAAATGAATATATTAATATGGTAAAAAAATCCGGAAATGAAAGAGTAGATTATCTTACAGATATTGAAGTTTTAAGACGAGAAAAAGAGAAATTATCAACTTATCTGTATAATAGATAATCAGAATGTGTATTGCCCCGCCGCCTGCAGCGGCATGACAATATTGTAGTCCCGCCCGCCGAA
>JGI24702J35022_10002507_pt1 | contig 11210 bp, 9 predicted proteins | sample TergutTh196P4_FD_35022 | JGI IMG/M metagenome (IMG submission 35022)
AAAAANGNTTAAAAACAAGTGGTTCAGAATTATCACTTTCGGACTGGACAATCGAAATGTGTTGAAAACCGCATTTATCAGCAGGCAAGTGATGTTTTGTGGCCTTTATTTTATAGGGTCTAATCTCTAAATAGCCTCTGAGTGACTGCCCCCGGATATTGGGAATTTTGCGCAAAGTTGCACTTCGTTTGCGGAAAATTGTAGTTGACAAGCGTTTCGTCATCTGGATAATGGACACTGATTTTACATTGCACTCGCTCAGTGATCCATTTGAACCATGAAAACGAACACGCTTAACGACCATTTTCTCGGTCTGGTGTCGAAGTATGCCGTGCCGGTTCCGCAACGATGGAAACTCGCCGCACAAATCGAAAACGACGTTTCCCTTTGGGGTTTCCGAAACATTACCGACGGATTCACGCCGCTCTTTTCCTGGCGCTGCGAACGCCGATTCGTCGAACTGCGCCGGATCGTCGAAACGAAAACGCTCGAAGACGTCGTGCTATGCCGATTCTCCAATGTTACCGACGGCACTTCGGACCTGAATCGGATTTTGTATCAGGAATTCGATCTCTTGGAATGGATCGTCGGTTCGCCGATTGTTTCCGTTTCCGGCAGTTTGAACGGTAGTCGCTTTGCGAACGTCCTGGCTCGGCTCGAAAACGGAACGATTGCCAGCGTCGAAGCGGGAACGACGCTTCCGAAAGGAACGGCAGCGCTCGATCGACACGAACTGATCGCCCGGCGCGGCGTCGCTTCGGATCGCGTCGTCGATACGCATATTCCGCAGCAGTCCGTTTATCTGTTCGCTCAAGACGGCGTACAAAGTTGGACGGACACCGACGCCGAACTCTTCGGCTTGGAAAACGAACAGATCAACACCGTCCGCGCCGCCTTTGAATTGGCACGAAATCCGGATGTTATCGCGTCAAATATTTCGCAACATAAGCATTTGCTCGAACTCGTTCACACTCTCACGTCCCCATGAAACCGATCAAAATTGCCATTCTGTCGTTGACACACGGTCATACCCGGAAATACTACCAAACGCTTCGGGACTCGCCGAAACTCGATTGGGTTGCCGCCTGCGGTGAAAACGCGGACGTTCGAGCCTTGTTCGCCCGCAGCGTCGAAGGCGTGCCCTGTTATTCGGACGAAAACGAAATGTTCGACAAGCATCCCGACATTGAGGCCGTCGTCCTGGCATCGGGAAACAGCGAACATCTGCGGCAAACACGGCTCTGTGCCGAGCGCGGCGTTCACGTTCTGTCGATGAAGATTCCGACCTTCGATCCGACGGAGTACGACGAAATGATCCGGCTGGTGGACAAATCCGGCATCGTGTATCAGATCGAATTGGAGATGCACTACAATCCGGTGATTTATCGTATCAAGAAACTCGTCGAGGAAGACGCACTCGGCAAGATCGTTGCGTTCCAGGCGACGAACATTACGCTTTCGCCGGTCTGGGCTTTCCCCTGGCAGGGCGTGCCGGAATTAAGTTATGGGAAGCGTGTTCCTCTTGCGGCAGGAGATCATCGGCATCGCGGCGGAGCGCTTTGCGATCATCCGCACATTTTCGATATGATCCGTTGGTTGACGAACAGCGATTTTGATTTCGTTCGCGCCGAAGTCGGACCGAACATCCGCACCGATCTCGAAGTCGAAGACGTCATTCTTGTAACGGGAAAAATGAAGGACGGTACGACGTTCCTGTTGGATCCGTCGTGGTCGCGGCTCGAAGAGCGGCTCAAGGTTCCCGGACCGGGCTGGGAGATTTTTCCCAAACGCATGGAAGTCAACATCACGCTGCACGGCGAAAAAGGCGTTTTGTCTTCGGACTGTTTCGGGCCGAATGTTTATCACAACGGAGTGCCGAACGATCGCTATACCGTCCAGTACACCTATTTCGACGAGTGGATCGGTATGGTCGACGAGTTTGTCGATTGCATTCGCAACGGCAAAACGCCGAAGATCAATCTGCGTTGGCACCGTCAAAGCGTCGACGCGATGAACGCCTGTTACGAAAGCGTGGCGACACGGAAGTCCGTTTCCATCACCGGTTGAACGTCGTTCAACGATGCTTTAGAGCGCATTAAAAATTGCTTTGGACCGAACGAGCGCAATGACGGAGCCCCCACAAACCCATTTTTAATACGCTCTAGTTTCCGGCGAAAGCCTTATTCCTCGATTCGAACGTTACGGTATGAGGCTTCACTCGGCGAACCACTGTGAATTTGCAGACCGATAAAGCCGCGCGCCGGAATGTCAGCATCCGTTTCCGTGTAATCGACCGTCAACGTTCCGTTGAGGAACAGTTTGACGTTGTTGCCTCGGCAGACGATTTTGTACTCATTCCAATCGTTCGGACGGAAGATAGATTCGATCAGTTCCGATTTTGGTTCGGCAACGAAACGATTGCGCCGGGATTCATCGTAAATCGCTCCCCAATAAGCGGCGGTGTCGGTCATATCGGCCTGGTAACCGATCATCTCGCTGGAATGACGACTATCTGTGGGTGTGCGAATCGAGCGGAACTGAATGCCGCCGTTGCAACCGTTGCCGACGGCTTTACATTCTGCATGGAGCGTAAAGTCGCCGTATTCTTTTTTCGATGCGAGAAATTCATTATGCGGAATCGGCTCCTTCAGCGATCCGCCGACAATTGCGCCGTCTTCAATGCGGAACCATTTTTCGTTACCTCGAAATTCCCAGCCGTCGAAGGTCTTGCCGTCGAAAATCGGCGTGCCCTTCATCATCTTTTGGAAGCGGTCCAACGTTTCTCTGGCCCGTTGTTTGTCGGCATCGCGGACGGCAACGGCAAGAGCCTTTTCCGCCATGCGAACCTTTTGGCCCACGGAAAGGCCCATCTGCTGAATCACACGCAGATAACCGCTCAACGCACGAACTCGGTAGCGTTCGACCGGATGCTTTTCCGCAATAAGAATCAGATGCGGCGCGACATCCGGTGTGAGCCAAAGACCGAGAAGTTTCGTTGCCTTGTCGGTGAGAGCGTCGTCGATACCCATTGCCACCGAAGCGAGGGCCGCCGACGCCTTGTCTCCGCCGACTTGGAACAAACAATCGAGATAAAAACTTCCCGTTTGCGAATCGGCCGTTTGGAGAGCCTCCGCAAAGAGATTGACCACGTTTTCCCGATCCGCCGTTTTGCGGCACAGAATCAGGATCGCTTCCCGAACGGCGTCTTGGGCGCCTTCCGATTTTGGGGCGATTAGTGTACGAATATCCGCCGCCGTTGCCGTTGCGGATAGAGCAAAAGCCTTGTACGCCGCCGCACGGATTTCCGTATCGGAATTGGCGAAGAGGGCTTTGACCTTATCGGTAGCGACGGCGATTTGGCGTGCGCCGATGACATTGAGAGCAACCAAGCGTAGCTTTTTGTCGGCGTTATCGAGCAGGGCAACGATTTTCGTATCGAATTCATCGCCTTGGAAGAGTCGGAGACTTTCCGTCGCCGTTTTGGCAAGTTCGGCGTTCTCGCTTGCGGCGGCTAAAAGGAGGAGGTCAACGGCACGGAGATCACCGATTTCGCCGAGGGCTTCCACGGCTGCCAATTGCAATTCCACCCTGTCGCCTTGGGCGAGTTCTATCAAACGGGGAACGATGACCGTGTCCTTTCTCGCTCCGAGATTGCGAACCAACGCCGCTTGTTTCTCAACTGGAAGATTGCCCATGTTGTCGAGAACAACGGTACCCGTATCTTCCGATTTCGATTCGAGAACGACACGCAGGGTAATTTTGAAAGGAACTTCGCAGTCTTTTCTGAGCATACCGAACAAAAAAGGATCCTGATTCTCACGAGGAAGCAGAAACCAGGCTAGCAGGATGGAATCGGTCGTCAGTCTTTTAGCCCTGAACAGCGTCAATGAATCTAGTTCAGGTTCCGGCGCCGGCTGTATGTTGGCCAGAGCTGTTTTTGTAACGGTAACGAGGCGTTCGTCGTCGAGCAGTTGTTTCAGCACTGGTACTGCGTCTTCCGTTCCGGTGCGGGTCAGGAAAAGGCAAGCCATATAGACGCCGTGCAGGACTTCCACATCGTCCGTCTTGCTGTCCAAGAAAGACCGAATGGTCGCCACGTCATCCGCCTTCACGGCGGTAACGGCGTGGAATAGGAAAAGGAAGGGGAGAATGAGTAAGTATTTGTTCATAGTTTATGTCCTTTTTAAGAAAGGGCTTGTTGGTCAAAACACAGGCATTTCTGGATGTTGTCTGGAGTATTCCAGATTTTTGCGATAACTTTCTTCGTGCCGCAACCAGTTGTCTCTGGGAATCCGCGTTGCCTTTTCCAATTTTTCGGCAATCTCCCGTGTTACGGCAATCTCCACTTTCAGCACATTCCGAATCGTCTCGACTGGTAATCCACTACGTACCGCAAGTTCGTCGATGCCAAGTTCCATTTCGGAAAGTTTCTCCTCAAGAATTTCGCCCGGCGGCAAGAGCGTAACGTAATTTGGCGTATGCGGATAGGTACGCTTTTTCGTTATCGTGGACATTGTTTATGTTCTCCTTTGATCAGTGATAATCGGTAATTTCGATGACTTCAACGATGGTAACGCAAGTCCAATCCAAACCGTCATCCGGTTTGAGAGGCCGCGGATCATGCCCGGGTTCGAGTATTAACCGCATCGGCCCGTTCAAACTACACGCCAATTGTCCCCACCGATCCCCCGTGAGTTCGTGCCAATGCCCCGGTTCAAACCGTAACGGTTCAAGATTTTCAAACCGTTTGATCTGCTCAAGGCGATTCGTCAAAATTTTCGCACCGATTGGGCCGAGTTCCTTGTGCATCGCCTTTTCGTCCGTGCAAATCTTGCGAATCCGATTGTTGGCGTAAGTAATCTCCATTGCGTCAAGGGGTGTCCAACAGAACTGGTTTCATTACATATACTCCGCGAAATCTTCCAAGGGGGCGTCGAAGTCATCGCTCATCCAAAACTGTCCTTTTGCGCAACCAAAAACGGGCCGTTGGGAATCCATACTTGCGGGTTCCCTTTCTTCGGGCAACATGATCGTAATGAGTTTCAATGAATCCAATTCCCGAAGCAGATTCATTGCTCGCGGATGGACAATGCCAATTTGAAGCGTTTCCATTTTTCACCTGCATTGTTTTAGAACATTCCAATTCCTAACTCCTAACTCCTTCCCTCACACGCTCCACGGTTCGCGCCATTGTCGGGTTCGCATTCGGTTGGCTTCGTCGTCGGCGAATTTGGCCTTGATCGGATCGAAGGCCAATTCTCGTTTCAATATCCAGGAAAGAGCCGAGGCGTGGCAAACGAGGTGCGAACTGCAAATCACGTCGGCGTTGCATACCGGTTGGCGGCGGGTCTTGACGCAATCGAAAAAGTTGCGAACGTGTGGGAAAGGATCCTCGCCATGAGACAGGTTGTCCATTTTCCCGTGCACGCCTAAATCCTGTGCAAGTTCCTTACGGAGCGAATCGGGCGCAACAAGCATCCGCCCGCTGTCGCCGGTTTCGACCCAACCCTCGTTGCCTTCAAATCGGACGGGACACGTACCGAGTCCCAGCCATCCGTCGGGGCGCATCACGAGTTTGACGCCGTTTTTGTACGTTGCGTACATCGTGTCGCCTTCGGCCCAATACCGGGTAGGACCATCGCCGTCGGCGCCCAGCGCCCATTGGCAAAGATCAACGGTGTGCGCTCCCCAATCGTGATGTTTGGCCCCGGAGTCGAAATCGTAATGGCCACGCCATCGGCCCATCACGTAATCCTTGTTGTACGGACGCCACGGAGCGGGGCCGAGCCAGAGGTCCCAATCAATCTCTTCTCGGTCGGGAAGCGGTTGAGCGGGATACCAATCGTAGCGGCACTGCAAATAATAGATGGAAGCGTGAACCGTGTGAATCTTTCCAAGTTTTCCGCTCCGAGCCAAATCGACGGCAAGGCGGAAATTACCGAGACTTCGCCGCTGGGTTCCCCCTTGGAAGACGGTGCCGCAACGTTTCATCGTTTCCGCCAGTTTTTGACACAGGTCAATGGTAAGGGCACAAGGTTTCTCCGAATACACGTCTTTTCCTGCTCTTGCCGCATAGATGGAGGCGTGGGCGTGCCAATGGTCTCCGGTGGCAATGAGGACGGTATCGATGTCTTTGCGTTCCAACAGTTCGCGGAAATCACGGTAAGTCGAGCAGTCGGAATTGCCATAGAGCGTATCGACCTGTTCTTTGACGGCCTTTCGACGGTCGGCGCGGACATCGCAAACGGAAAGGAACCGGACATCGGGCTGGGCGAGCATCCGTTTGAGCACGTATCCGCCGCGAGAGTTGATGCCGATGCCGCCGAGCGTGATTTGGCTGTTTGGAGCAACGCCGTCCCGGCCGAGAACCACTGCCGGAAGAACGAGCGGCGAAAGGACGGACGCCTTCAAAAAATTTCTTCGGGAAAACCCTCGTTGCGATTGGGTCGGCATAGGAAACTCCTAGAGTTGAAGCCTTGGACGAACGAACGGTCATTGTATTGGATCGTCAACCGGGAATCAATCCCACGGAGCGTGTCGCGTTATCGACCACAAAGGCAATCGCAGCCCCCCTTCATCGTTCGGGCAAGGAATAAATCCGATTGTCGATCAGCCGCGTGTCGCCGAATTTTACGGCAAGGAGGACCGCAACCTCCGGTGTTAGGATCGGACCAATATCTTGCAGCGGCCACAGCGTTTGCGGGTCGACGACGTCGACATAATCAATTTTTGCGTCAGGTGCTGTCGCAATCGTCTGGAGGAGATGATACAAAATCATTTCGGCTTCGCAATGCGGTTCGGAAACAAACAGTTCGTCCGCTTTGTCGAGGCTCCGTGAAAGCACGAGGGCCTGTTCCCGTTGGTTTGGCGTAAGATAGCGGTTGCGACTGCTCATCGCCAAACCGTCGGCTTCACGGACGATGGGACAGACGACGATTTCAATGGGAACATTCAGGTCGGCAACCATTTTTTCGACGACGCGGACCTGTTGGAGGTCTTTCTGTCCGAAAAAGGCGACATCGGCGCCGCTCATCAGAAAGAGTTTCAGTACGACGGTCGCCACGCCGTCGAAATGCGTCGGACGTGAGATCCCCTCCCACAGTTCCGTGATGCCGTCGATGTGAACGGTTGTCCCGAAACCGCTCGGGCACATTTCCGTTGCACTCGGTACGAAAACCTCCGGCGAGCCGACCGTTTGCAGGAGCTTGAGGTCCTGTTCCAAGGAACGCGGATATTTTGCAAAGTCTTCGTTTGCTCCGAACTGCGTCGGATTGACAAAGATCGAAACGAGCGTTACGTCGCAGCGTTCATTGGCCGCTCGCACCAGACTCAGATGGCCTTCGTGCAGCGCTCCCATCGTCGGTACAAAACCGACGCGTTTCCCGGCGTCGTGCTGCTGGCGCGACCAGCAGCGTAATTCGTCGACGGTGGAAATCAAACCATCTTTATCACCGATGGGCGGCGCAGTCAAGAAGTCAATTGTTCCGTCACGGATGGTGTATTCCCGTGACCGCTTCCCATTTTCATCATAGGTGTACGCAATCTGGTTATCCATATTCCCCATTCCCCGTCGTATCGTAAGAAGCTATCGACTCCTGCCAAGGGATTGTACTGTTCCGGTCGCGTTTGGCAACCTGTTCCCGCCCAAACCCGGTAGGGAAAAACGACATTTTTAGAACGTATTAAAAATGGGTTTGGATTTTGGGGGGCTCTGTCATTGCGCTGCGCTCCATTCCGGCTTTTGTTTTTGCGGTACATTTTGTAACGGTCGGAATGGAGCGCAGCGCAATGGCGACTTGTTTGGTCCAAAGCAATTTTTAATACGTTCTATAACGAAGATAATTCCTGCTGTTGGACTCTGATTATCGTGCGTCGGCGAGAAAGATTTGCATGGAGTGCGGCTGGAACTTGATCGGTACTTTAAGGTCCGGTTTTGGTCCGTCGTGAGCGGGAAAAATGTCGTTCGGAACGGCTGCCGCCGTGTCGACGAACAGCCGCCACGAAAAATTCTGACAGACCGCCGGAAAAACGAACTCCCGAGTTTCCCAACCGCCGTGGAACATCATTAGGACGTGGTACAGCGACCCTTCAAGTTCCCGTGTCGGCGTCACGGCGGACAGCAGGCAGGTCAAGCTCCGTTCCAAGGCGTGATTCCACGGAACGTTACCGCCTTGAGCACTGTACCAACTGATATCCGGCAGCGCTCCCGGGTGACGCGGCTGCCCCGTCAGGAAATAGGGTTGTCGCACTGCAGACTGTTTTTTGCGAAACGTAATCAGTTCTTTCACGAATCGATAGATATCCTCATGTTTCCTTACGAACTGCCAGTCGATCCATGAAACCTTATTGTCCTGACAGTAAGCGTTGTTGTTGCCTTTCTGTGTTCGGCGCATTTCGTCTCCGGCGACAAGCATCGGAACGCCTTGGCTGAGCAGCAACGTCGCAAGAATGTTCTTGACCTGCCGATTTCGGGTCGCTTCGATCTCCCGATTGGTCGTCGGGCCCTCGGCGCCGTAATTGCAGCTGCAATTGTTGTTTTCGCCGTCCCGGTTCTGCTCGCCGTTGTCATCGTTGTGCTTCCCGTTGTACGAAACAAGATCGTTCATCGTGAAGCCGTCGTGAGCCGTGACGAAATTGATGCTGTTTTGCGGTCCGCGCCCACTGTGAGAGTATAAGTCTGCGGAACCGGACAACCGCGTTGCCAAGGCGCCGGTCATCCACTGATCGCCGCGCCAAAAACGACGAATGTCGTCGCGGTACTTACCGTTCCACTCCGCCCAGCGTTGGGAGCCGAAGCCGAACGAACCGAACGAACCGACTTGATACGCTCCGGCCGCATCCCAGGCTTCCGCAATGATCTTTGTGTCGGCCAAGAGCGGATCCTCCGAAATCGTTTCGACTAACGGCGGATTCGCCTGCAAATTGCCGCCCTGGTCGCGGCTCAAGATCGACGCCAAGTCAAACCGGAAACCGTCAATGTGGTAATTATGCACCCAATGGCGTAAGCAGTTGAAGATCAACTCGCGAACAATCGGATGGTTGCCGTTGACCGTGTTTCCGCAACCGCTGTAGTTTTTGTAATACTGACCGCGATCAAGCATATAATAGATCGCGTTGTCGAGCCCCTTGAAACTCAAGGTCGGACCATGTTCGTTGCCCTCGCAGGTATGATTGAAGACAACATCGAGAATCACCTCGATTCCCGCTTGGTGAAAGGCACGAACCATTTCCTTGAACTCCCGGGCTTGGGCGCCGGGTTCGCTGCCGTAAGCGTAACCTCGATGCGGCGCGAAGAACGCCATGGGATCGTAACCCCAATAGTTCTTGATTGGCTGCTCTTTGCCGTCGGTGCCGAGGATCGGAAATTCGTGGATCGGCATCAACTCGACCGCCGTGACGCCGAGGTCCTGGAGATACGGAATCTTTTCGATGAGACCGAGGTATGTTCCTGGGCGTTTCACTTCGCTGGTCGGTGAGTTCGTAAAACCCTTGACGTGCAGTTCGTAAATCACCGATCTCGAAAGATCGTGCCGTAAATGCTGGTCGCCGCGCCAGTCAAAATCGTCGTCGTCGATGACGACACATTTCGCCGGCCTGACGATTCCATCCGACGATGGCTGAAAAGTACCGGCAAGGGCCTTGGCGTAGGGGTCGATCAGTCGGGCGCGACCGTCGAAACGGTGGCCCTTTTCCGGTTCAAACGGACCGTCGGCCTGAAAATGGTAAAGCTGCTTCGCCTTGATTCCCTTGACGAAGAGGCTCCAAACGTGTCCCCAACGGTTCTCTTCCCGATTGAAATGAATGACTTCCGACGGTTCCATGTCGGCAACCTTATCATAAAGGAGAAGTTTCATCGCTCGAGCATGGCGGCTGACGACGACGAACTGGACGCCGTTGTCGTGTAGAATGGCACCGAACGGAAGCGGATGCGTGAACCGCATCACGGGAGGAGGATCGATCATATTCGCCTGCGCAAAGGGAGACTGCGGAATCGGAAAAAGCCGGGCGGCTCGTAAAAAACCGTTCGGTCTGCCTGTTAAAATTGGAATCATCGGAGTTCTGTAGTATAGTCGTTAAACTCGAAATTGGTAGGCATGTGGTGTTGGACAACCGACTGCCGGGCTAAATGGTAGGCAGCCGACCGCCGGGCGACTGCGTGCGGGACTCCGCACAAAATACGGCGAATGGCTCGGTTACCCCAACCCTGTCGGCTGTCGCCGACGTTGCCGCCCGGCGGGCGGCGACCTACCCTCTTCGGCAACCTATCTTTTCTGTCGACGTTCCCACCGCAAAAATCGACGGGAATTGGCTCAGGGCGAACAATCCTACCACGTCAACCGAAAATCGCGGTAAATAAGGCCGAAAAAATTTTTTCACCCCTTGACGGTCCATTCGCTGACCGATAGAATAATATTAGTAATCAGTAAATTTTTATCGGTAAATCCGAGCTGGATTATCGGCGAGAACTCCAGTCCCCTCCCCCACCAGGAGAGGGGACGATGATTGTCGGCGTACCGGCTAAATATAATGAAAGGGCCAAACAATGAAAATGCACAATCCTGACAATAGAGAGAAGCCGGAGAACCCTGATGTTTCCCGACGGTCGTTCATTAAAATGGCCAGTCTCGGCCTCGGATTGGCTGCCGGAGCCACCGGTTGTGACGGTAAACCGTCCGGCGGCGGCGGCTGGATGCCCGCCCAGTATGAGAGCAAAGGTCATTTTCCGCCTCAAGTCCGGGGCCGAGTGCCGATTGATCCACGGAATGCGTCGATCTGCCGCGATAATTCGAAGTGCATCCTCTGCGGCCTGTGCTCCGAGGTCTGCGAAAAGATCGAAGCCGTTCACGGACACTATGTTCTGCCGGTTGTCAACGATTCGCCGTGTATTCATTGTGGGCAGTGCACGCTGTGGTGTCCGACCAGCTCGATTACGGAAACTTCCGGCGTCGAGGCGATGCTGAAGGCGCTCGAAGACCCAGATGTCCACGTTGTCGTCCAAACGGCTCCGTCGACTCGGGTCGGACTCGGCGAAGAGTTCGGAATGCCCATCGGCACCAACGTTGAAGGTCTGCAGGTCGCCGGTTTGCGGGCGGTTGGCGTCAATACCGTGTTCGACACCAACTTCACCGCCGACATGACGATTATGGAGGAAGCGACCGAATTGGTCGGACGGATCACCGGAAAGATCAAGGCACCGCTTCCGATGTTCA
>JGI24702J35022_10002508_pt1 | contig 11207 bp, 6 predicted proteins | sample TergutTh196P4_FD_35022 | JGI IMG/M metagenome (IMG submission 35022)
CATTAATCGTAGGTAACGCTTTAATGGCAGCAAGACCGAAACATCCCTATATGCTTGCAATTATTGAAGACATGAAAGCCAATTTTTCGGTTGATTATAAAAAAGAAGACTCTATCCAAGTTATGGAGTCAACCGGACCTTTTATGGTGACAAGAGTATATGAACAGCTAAAGAGAAAAAAAGCAGTCGCCTTATTACCGGCAGACTGTGTAACACCGTTGACACTGTGGGAAGTCTCAATGTTGCGTGCTGGTAAAAGGAATCCGGATGTTATTGAAAAAGTAGAAAAAGCGTTTGCCATTCATTACTTTTTCGGTTCATGGGAGCCTCAAACATCCAGGATGAAAACAATACAGAAGATGTCGGAATAACTGTTAATAGTTAATAGTTAATAGTTAATAATTAATAATTATGCAAATAGCCTTTACAATCTGTTCTCTAAATTATTTTGCTCAGGCGCTGTCCTTGGGAGAAAGTTTGAGTAAAACCAATCCGCATTATAAATTTATAATAGGTTTGGTTGATAAATTAGAAGGTTTATATAAAAACGGAGATAAAGAACTTATTTCCTTGGTAGAGAAAAGCGCCATTATTGAGATCGATAAACTTGGAATTCCAAATTTTAACTCGTTTTGCTCGAAATACAACATAACGGAACTCAACACTGCCGTGAAACCTTATTATTTTGACTATTTTTTTCAAAATATGGAAGATTTGGATTCTGTTATTTATTTCGACCCCGATATCATAGTCTATTCCGGTTTGGAGGAATTAGATAAACAATTGGAAAACAATAATTTTGTAGTAACTCCTCATACTTTATCTCCCATCGATGACGATGGCTTGGATTTAGATGAAAAACAAATTAATAGAACCGGATTGTATAATTTAGGATTTATTGCCATCAAAAACACAAATCAATCCCGACGATTTATCGACTGGTGGAAAGCTCGTTTATATAAATATTGTTATGTTGATTNTAATGAAGGTCTGTTTGTAGATCAGATATGGGTCAACTTTTTGCCGCTATATTTTAAANATGTATGGATAGAACGAGATTTGGGATACAATGTAGCCTATTGGAATCTACACGAACGATTTGTCTCGGTAAAAAATAACCACTACACGATAAATAATGAAACCGGCATGAAATTTTATCATTTTAGTGGATTTCAGCCGGATGAGCCGGCTGTTATTTCAAAATACCAAAACAGATTTACTTTTGAACAAAGAAAAGATATAAAACAACTCTTTGATGATTATAGCAGGTTATTGAATGATTATTCATACGGTAAATTTGCCAAAATAGAATGCTTTTATGGAAAGAACTATAAACCATATTCCAACACTCCGGTTTTATTTATTGTATTTAAAAATCTCGTAAACATGGAACAGGTTTTTAAAAAAATAAAAAAAACTGAACCTCGAAAATTATATGTTGCATCTTACATTACCCTGTCTCAATTTCCTGACATTTACTACATGGAAACAGCAAAAATGCTGTTGCAGGTAGATTGGGATTGCAACGTACGTACTTTGTACTTACATAACAATTCAGAATATTTCAAAGACCCTGTATCATGGTTTTTCCATCACGAAGAAGAAGGTATTATTTTGAATGACGATTTTCTACCCGACGACAGTTTTTTTGAATATTGCACGGAAATATTAAATAAATACAGGGATGATAATCGGGTCGGACATATTTCGGGTATGAATCTTTCACCGAAAGAAGATGAATCGTGTTCCTTTCATTTTTCCTCATTGGTAAATTTATCGGCTTGGGCTACATGGCGGCGTGTGTGGCAAACAATTGATTTTAATATGCGATCGGTTAGCCGCTTTGTAAGTTCAAACAGTATTGAAAGTAATCGGTCATACGGCAAATATAGAAATCATTGGAATGGCGTTTTTATAAATCGCGAAATGAATGATTGGACTATTCCATACACTTATCATAATCTTATCAACAATTATTTGTCTGTTGTTCCGAATAATAATTTGATTGAATATATCGGCGACACAAACAGTGTAGAAAAGAACAACATTCCTTTTGTGAAAGTTCCCATACAATCGCTAACAAAACTTCAAAAACCGGAATTTGTCATTTGCAATCATCGCGCTGATTGGGCGGAACAAGAAGTGATGTTGGGAGCTAAAAATAAAACCGACCGTTGCGAAGATTTAAAAGATGGATATACTTTTATCAAAGATCGTTTTGTAGAGCTGTCGAAGCAAAACGAAAAAATGAAAATTCCCCGTATTATTCACCAAATATACGAAGACCCCGCAGGGCCTTCTTCCGGCTTATCGGCACTTGCCGAAACATGGAAAGAACAGCACCCCGATTGGGAGTATCGTTTCTGGAACAGGAAAACTATTGAGGGTTTTCTCGAAGCGGAATTTCCCGATTTTGTTTCCACATACAGGACCTATCCGTACGACGTGCAGCGTTGGCATTCTATCCGTTATTTGATACTTTACAGAATCGGCGGTTTGTATGTCGATATGGATTATGAATGTTTAGTATCCATGGACAGTTTACTTAACGGATCGCTTTGCTGTATGGGAATGGAACCGGCAATGAATGCTGTTGTTTACGACAAACCCGTTGTTGTGGGTAATGCCTTGATGGCTTCTGTNCCCAATCACCCTTATTTTGAATCTATGATTAAAGATATGATGAACGGCGAAAAATATACTGCATTATCAAAATCCGGGCAAATAATGGAAACGACCGGTTCTTTTATGACCACCCGCCTGTATGAACGTTATCTGAATAAAGATGAAATCACCCTCTTACCTGCCGATTTGGTGATGCCGTTTACAGCTGACGAAGTACGGGAAATGGCAGCCGGATTGGAAACGCCCGAAATTGAAGACAGAATAGAAAAATGCTTTGCTATTCATTATTTTTTTGGCAGTTGGATTAAACAAATGAAATAAATTACTATANAGATGAAAAGCGCTATTGGAATGTGTGCAAAAAATGAACATAAATACATTCAGGAGTGTATTTGTTTTAATTATCTACAGGGATGGGACAAGATTATTATTTGCCTTCATGATGTGCCGGACGAAGCGGAACCGGACTTAACGAAAGAAATGATATACAAACTTCCTAGCGCAGTTTTAGAAAAAGTTGAACTGTTTGATTTGGAAGAAGAACCGGGGTGGGGGTATCAGCACAAAGGGTATCATTTTATACACCANCGAGCGATGGATTATGACTGGTTAGCTCTGTTTGATNTAGATGAATATCTCTACGACAGTAAAAAAAGACCTGTTAATGATCTGTTGGCTACTGTCTCCGATGATGTNGGGCAAGTTCTTGTTCCCTGGTTGGAATTTGGTCACAATAATCGTATTTTGTCTGCCACATCACAAGAGACGCGATTGTCTGCTTTTACAAAATGTTCAGGCACACTCCCGCGCGCTAATTACAAAGCTATTATACGACCTCATAATGTCGTACAAAAGCCTGAAAAACATCTCAGCTATTGGTACCATACTCATCAGATGATTGTAAAAGGTAGAACTGTGGATTTTTTTAATCGAGACCTGATTTCATCCGACTTTGATTTTGACGCTGAAGATATGTTTAGGCGTTTCTTTTTTTCACGGAAAGATTTTACTGTTTTTGATCTGTGTCTCGCCCATTATTACACCGGCAGCATGGAAGATTGGGTGATACGAACAAAACGTACTGCCTTAACCAGCGCAGTTAATCTGCCTCGCACATTTCAATCATTTTTTGATATGAAATATAATAAAGAAGATTTAAGAATGTCTATATATGCTGATGAATTAAGGGAATTGTTATCACGATGTAAACCATGAAAAAAACTATAGTAACAGATTTAATGACATACACATAAATCAATGAAAAAAATANTAATAACAGGCGGTTCCGGATTTATCGGTTCTCATTTATGTGAAAGGCTTTTAAAAGAAGGAAATGAAATCCTTTGCATGGATAATTTTTTCACCGGATCAAAACAAAATATTGTGCATCTGATAGATAATCCTTTTTTTGAATTGATTCGTCATGATATTACGATGCCTTTTTCGGTAGAAGTCGATGAAATATATAATTTAGCTTGTCCTGCTTCTCCGATCCATTACCAATTCGATGCCATTCAAACAGTAAAAACATCTGTCATGGGAGCAATCAATGTGCTGGGTCTTGCAAAAAGGGTCAAAGCAAAAGTTTTACAGGCATCCACCAGTGAAGTGTATGGTGATCCCCACATACATCCTCAGCAGGAAGACTATTGGGGAAACGCTAATCCGGTAGGTATCCGGTCGTGCTACGATGAAGGAAAACGTTGCGCCGAAACTTTATTCATGGATTATCATCGCATGAATGGTGTCAAAATAAAGATTATTCGTATATTCAACACTTATGGACCTCGGATGCATTTGAATGATGGAAGAGTCGTATCCAATTTCATTATTCANGCGCTTCGAAATGAAGATATTACTATATATGGTACCGGAAAACAAACTCGCAGTTTTCAATACATTGACGACCTGATTGAAGGGATGATTCGATTCATGAATACAGACGATTCATTTATCGGGCCTATCAACATTGGTAATCCTGAAGAATATTCAATAATTGAATTAGCAGAGAAGATAATGCAATTGACCCGGTCCGAATCAAAAATAAAATTTTGTCCTTTACCGCAAGATGATCCTGTTCAACGTTGTCCGGATATAAATAGGGCTAAGAAAATGTTTAATTGGGAACCAAAGGTACAATTGGAAGATGGATTAATGAAAACTATTCAATATTTCAAATCAATTGTCTCAATTGAGAGAACGCATTTACAGTAATAATGAAATCTTTCCCCCTCTATCAGCAATTAGACTCAATGGACTGCGGCCCTACCTGCCTGCGTATGATCGCTAAGCATTACGGACGCAGCTACACCTTGCAGAACCTGCGGGAAAAGAGTTTTATCACTCGAGAAGGAGTAAGTATGCTGGGCATCAGCGATGCTGCCGAAAGTATCGGCATGCATACACAGGGAGTAAGAATAACGCTTGAGCAGTTAATAGAGGATGTTCCCTTGCCTTGCATTTTACACTGGAACCAGAATCACTTTGTCGTACTGTATGACATAAAAGGGAAGAAAAGAGGATGGAGGAACAAGTCTGCAAATTCTCAATTCTCAATTCTCAATTCTCAATTTTTCATTGCCGATCCCGCCGGACAAAAATACGGGATGAACCGGGATGAATTCTGCCGTTGCTGGCACAGTTCTAAAAAAGATGAAAAAGATACCGGAACGGCATTGATATTGCAGCCTTCACCCGAATTTTACGACTACGAAGACGATAAGGAAAAGCAGGAAAGGAATTTGGGTTACTTCTTCCGTTACCTGCTTCCCTTCAAGTCGCAATTTGCTCAAATTATTGTCGGAATGATACTGGGAAGTATCCTTGCTCTGATTTTTCCTTTCCTCACCCAAGCGGTCGTAGATCAGGGGATCGGTAACAACAACCTGAATTTCATCTCTTTGATTTTGATTGCCCAATTGGTACTAACCGCCACCCAGATGGGCATGGGTTTTATCCAGAACTGGATAACCCTGCATACCAACACCCGTATCAGCATTTCACTGATTTCCGATTTCCTGGCTAAACTGATGAAATTGCCGATCCGCTTTTTCGATGCCAAAAACATCGGCGACATCATGCAGCGTATCGGCGACCACGGGAGGATTCAAAACTTCCTGTCGGGAACCACCCTTACTACCCTGTTTTCTTTTTTCAATTTTTTTGTTTTCGCTTTTATCCTGGCTTATTATAATCTAACTATCTTAACTGTTTTCCTTGCAGGAAACGCTATGTACATGACCTGGATTCTCTTTTTCATGCGCTACCGGCGTAAATTGGACTACAAGCGTTTTACACAGTCTTCCGCCAACCAGAGTAATTTGGTGCAACTCATTACCGGAATGCAGGAAATCAAACTCAATAACTGCGAAAAACAGCAACGTTGGAAATGGGAACGCATCCAGGTGAAACTGTTCAGGATCAGTATTCAGGGAATGGCCTTGGGACAGTATCAACAGATGGGTTCTATCTTTTTCAGTCAAACCACTTCTTTATTAATCTCTTTCCTGTCGGCTAAAGCGGTCGTGGAAGGAAATATTACCTTAGGTATGATGATGGCGATCAGTTACATCATTGGGCAACTTTCCGGCCCTATCGGGCAGGTGATCGGTTTTGCCCAGTCGCTACAAGACGCCAAAATTAGTTTAGAGCGTCTGAACGAAATCCATAACCGGGAAGACGAAGAGCAGACCGTTGAAAACAAGATAAATACTTTGCCCGAACACCGTAACATCGAAATGCAAAACGTCTGTTTCAGCTACGACGGCGCCGAACGAGATTACGTCTTAGAAGATTTAAGCCTGAAGATTCCGCAAAACAAGGTAACGGCCATTGTTGGCGCCAGCGGAAGCGGAAAGACTACGATTATCAAACTTCTGTTAGGCTTTTATTTACCCCTGAAAGGTAAAATTAATATAGGCGGAACACCCTTAGTAGAAATCAATCCGCACCTGTGGCGGCAAAAAACGGGAGCTGTGATGCAGGACGGTTTTATTTTTTCGGATACGATTGCAGCCAATATAGCCGTCGGAGTGGAAGAAGTTGATAAAGATCGTTTGCAACATGCAGTCGAAACGGCCAATATCAAAGATTTTATTGAAGAACTTCCGTTGAAATACAATACGAAAATCGGAATGGAAGGTAAAGGCGTCAGTCAGGGACAAAGGCAACGGTTGCTGATCGCCCGTGCAGTATACAAAAATCCGGAGTTCCTGTTTTTCGACGAGGCTACCAATTCGTTGGACGCCAATAATGAACGGGCAATCATGGATAATCTTGCGAAGTTTTACGAAGGGAAGACGGTAGTTGTTGTCGCCCACCGTCTGAGTACGGTTCAACATGCCGGTAACATCATCGTGCTGGATAAAGGTAAAATTGTGGAAGAAGGAACACATGCGGAACTGACGGCGAAACGGGGAGCTTATTATGAGTTGGTGAAGAATCAGTTGGAACTGGGGATATAGAATTAAGAATTAGGAATTAAGAATTAAGAATTAGGAATTAAGAGAATATTATAAATGGGCTGAAAGCCCAAAATATATCAAAGCAGGGCAGCGCCCTGTTATTCAGGTATATACATGGAACCGAAGCCCTGAAAGGGCGGCATCTTTATAACAATGAGCGAAGAAAATAAAATAGAACTGCGCAGCGAAGAGTTTCAGGAAGTACTCGGCAGCATACCGCATTGGATCTTACGGTGGGGAATCACCGTATTGGCTTTCGTCGTTATTCTTTTGCTGATAGGCAGTGCTATTATCAAATATCCCGATGTGATTCCGGCGAGAATTGTGTTGACCGGATCGGTTCCTCCGGCAACTGTGGCTGCTCGCGCTTCGGGTAAACTGAAGGAGTTGTTTGTAACCGACAATCAAGAAGTCAAGACCGGAGCATACCTTGCCGTTATTAATAATCCGGCCCGGACGGAAGATATCTTATACTTAAAGAATTACCTGTCTGAGTTTCAAGTTTCGAGTTCCGAATTCCAAATCCCGAATTTTCAACTTTCAACTTTCAATTTTCAACTCGGCAATTTGCAATCCCTCTATTCTTCCTTTTCCTCCACCCTGTTTGATTATTCGGAATACCTAAGGCTGAAATATTACCCGCAAAAGATTGAAATCACGAAAGAGCGTATCATTCAATACGAAAAACAATATCAAAACTTATTAGCTCAGCAAAAAATCATTACCGAACAGTCGGAATTGGCAATGAGACAATATCAGCGGGATTCTTTGTTATATACCAAAGGTACAATATCGAACGAAGAAATTGAACAGTCCCGGAGTCGCTATCTTCAAAACCGGCTGACGGATGAAAACATGCTGTCGTCGTTGCGAAACATGCAAATCCAGATTGCCCAATTGAAAGAATCGCTCTTGGATATGGGACAGCAGGATACGGAAAAACTCAACAGTTTGCAGTCGCAACTGCGTTCGCAGGTTTCTCAATTGAAAACGGAGATTCAGGCTTGGGAACTGAACTATGCCCTGATAGCGCCGGTGGACGGTACCATCACATTCACGAATTACTGGACGGTCAATCAGAATGTGAACGCAGGCGAAGAAGCATTCACGGTAATTCCTAACCTTTACGAAGTTATCGGTAAGGCTTTGCTTCCGGTCGCCCGTTCGGGAAAGGTGAAAACGGGACAAAAAGTCAATATCCGTTTGGAGAATTTCCCTGATAATGAATATGGTATCCTGCGGGGACGGGTAGAGAACATTTCGTTGGTTCCGTCCACCACCAATCAGGTATTGAGTTATTCGGTGGAGATCAGCCTGCCCGACGGTTTGATAACCACCTACCGGAAAGAATTGCCTTTCCTCCCTAACATGCAGGGGCAGGCGGAAATCGTCACGGAGGATCTTTCGCTGTTGGAACGATTTATTTTGCCGTTGAAGAAAATTTTAAAAGAAAGCATTTGAATTATGAATGATAAAACAACCTTCGACAGATATCCATTGCTTCTGCGAATCGCCCGTTATTTGATGTTGCACGGGAGTTTTTGTGACAGCCTCGGCTTATTGACCGGAAAAACCGGCATTGCGATTTTCTTTTACCATTATGCAAGGTATACGGGAAAACGTATTTATAACGATTTTGCAGGGGAGTTAATCGAAGAAATCTACAAAGAAATCAATGTAAACACACCGCTTAATTTCAAGGATGGACTTTGCGGCATTGCCTGGTGCATCGAATATCTGATACAAAACGGTTTTGTAGATGCTGATCCGGATGAGGTACTCGAAGATTTGGACAAACGGATTATGGAATGGGACGTCCGGCGAATTACCGATTATTCACTTGAAACCGGTTTGGCAGGAATTGCATGTTACGTTATCAGCCGGATAGAAAACAGAGAAAAGGAGCATGCGATTATTCGCCCGGATTATATTTGCAACTTGATTGAAGCGCTGAAAAGAAAAAAAGAAAATGTAGATCCGGCATTGATGGATGCCATGGAATACATTGAATCCCGTCATTGCGAGGAGCGGAGCGACAAAGCAATCTATTCTTACAACCCTGTTTTCGAAATCGTTGACAAAATCAGATATAATGCAAAAACAGTTTTTGACAAGTCGAAATCATTGGGTATAGATAAGGCAGGGCATGCAGGAATTGGATTACTTTTAATGGAAATCAACAAGCAATGAAAAAAAAGGAATTATATATATTCAATAGCATAACTTCCCGTGCTGCCGTATATGGAATAGGCACTTACATTAATCAATTAATAAGGGCGTTAAAAAATACGGAATGGAAACTAAATATGGTATATCTATACACAGAGGGGGATGAAGTAGAGATGATAGAAAGTGAAGGATACCGGCGGATAAACATTCCTTTTCCATCCGAGAAACCTCAAAATATCAACTTGTATTATGCAAAAGTTATTGCTTACATTCTTAAAGATTTTACTCTGCAAAATAGAAAAACCGAGTATATCTTTCATCTGAACTTTATGATTGACAAGTATCTTGCAAAATACTTGAAAAAACACTTTCGCTGTAAGATTATTTTAGTCTCTCATTATACCGATTGGAGTTTTCAACTGTTAGGTGATGTAAATAAGCTGAAAAAATTGTTACAAAAACCGAAAAAAGAATTGAAAGATCCAAAAGAAAAATCAATCGTTGAGGGATTTAAAGAAGACGTAAAAATGATTAAGCAAGTTGATCGATTAGTTTGCGTTGCCCATCATACTTGGAAAGTTTTTCATCACATAGGAGCTATTCCGGACGGAAAAACCGAGATTATCCAAAATGCATTAGAAGATATTTATTTCCCTGATGTCGTAGAAATCACATTGGTAAGGAGGAAAGATATTTGTGAGAATGATATACTTAAAGAGCCAATATCATATCCTGTAGCCGGATTGGATTACCCCAATAATCCAGCGTATAAGGATTATCCTTTGAGATTCTATTTTACTAATTCTACAAAAAAAAGTATTGAAACAATGATAACCAATAACAAACAAGCGCCCATACTTATTATTGCTATTGCACCGATAGAGACCATGACATTACTTTTCGACCGGTTGAAACAGNTTGAACCACAACGGCTATATTTGGTTTGCGACCGGAAAGAATNAAATGAAATTGATGATTATTTTCAACAAATAAAACAATTGATGGTTGGCTGTGATTGGCATTGCCGGATAAAAACCCTGTACAATAAACGGCATTTGGGATATGAACAAACCCGGCGAAAAGCGATTCTCTGGTTTTTCCGCCATGAACCGGAAGGAATTATTCTTGACGGATACATAACCCCTTCTCCCGGTGTTTTGGCTTTTTATTCTACCTTGTTGGAAAAATACCGCAACGATGAACGCATCGGGCATATTGCCGGCTGGAATTTTCTGAATGAAAACCCCATATCAAATAACGATTCTTATTATTTTTCAAAGCTATTCAATATCACAGGTTGCTGGGCAAGTTGGCGCCGCGTTTGGAAGGATTTTGATACGCAGTTGAAAACGCTTTCTGCGTTCAAAAAGCAAGGAACAATAGATCATATTCCTACTCATCAACCTTTCAACTTTCCTTTGTTTCTGAAACATTCATTGGAAACGCAACTTGAATATGTTAATCTAATTAATAATCGCTTGTCGGTGGTTCCCAATATCCGTTACAATCAAATAATCAGCGATTCCTACGAGTTGAATAAAATTAACCATCCGCTATTTATTACCAATAATCATACGATTGACCTGAAGTATCAGGAATTGAAATACAGCATACCTGCTATTACTAAAAATGTGCCGGATGGATTTCATTATATTAAAGACCAACTGTTGTCTACGAATAATCCGGAAAAATGCAAAATGAAAATTCCACGCATCATTCACCAGATTTATGAAGACCCGGCAGGCCCTCCCGAATTACTATCATCTCTGGCTGAAACATGGAAAGGATGTCATCCGGAATGGGAATACCGTTTCTGGAACAAACAAATGATGTATGATTTTTTGGATACGGTCTGTCCGGACTTCAAGCCTATCTATTATTCTTATCCTTTCAACGTCCAGCGTTGGGATGCCATCCGCTACCTTATTTTGTATCATATTGGAGGATTGT
>JGI24702J35022_10002509_pt1 | contig 11207 bp, 6 predicted proteins | sample TergutTh196P4_FD_35022 | JGI IMG/M metagenome (IMG submission 35022)
AAGTCCGCGCAATAGAGACCACCGACAACAACGACTCCGCTTGGTCATCAAGCCTTTCCGTTACAACCGACAAGATTCAACTGACCTCTATTACTCCTTCGACGAATTCGCCGCAGGTGGGCACGGCCATCATCACGACGCTTGCGCCGAGTGGTGCCACGGTAACGTACCAGTGGTATCGCGGCACGACATCAAGCACTGTTACGACCGTTATTTCCGGTGCCACTTCCGATTCCTACACACCGACCGTCACTGACATCGGGTATTACCTGCGAGTCGAGGCCACCGGAGCGGAAAATTACACCGGTACGGTCGACAGCACGTTGACCAATGCAGTGACGGCACTGTTGATCTCCATTACTCCTTCGACGAATTCGCCTCAGGTGGGCACGGCCATCACCACGACGCTTGCGCCGAGTGGTGCCACGGTAACGTACCAGTGGTATCGCGGCACGACATCAAGCACTGTTACGACCGCCATTTCCGGTGCCACTTCCGATTCCTACACGCCGACCGCCACAGACATCGGATATTACCTGCGAGTCGAGGCCACCGGAGCGGAAAATTACACCGGTAGGGTCGGAAGCACGTTGACCGTTCCTGTAGAAGTTATCCGCGATGCCTACGAAAACAGCCTCGTCCAAAGCCAAGGACTTGACGCCTATGCAACGTGGACAAATTTCGACGGTACGGCCCATCTTACGGCCATTGACGCTGTCGGAGTCGGACTTTCCAGCAGTTTGTACCTCTCCGACTGTACGTATCTCCAGACACTATACTGCAACGACAACCAACTGACGGCGTTGAACGTGTCCGGTTGCACGGCCCTAAGGGAACTGCACTGCTACTCCAATCCACTGGGGACGTTGGATGTATCAACAAATACCGAGCTGACCAATCTGCTCTGTTTCTCCAGCCAACTGACGGCGTTGGACGTGTCCGATTGCTCAAAGCTGATTATTCTGTGGTGTTTCGACAATCAGTTGACGACGCTGGACGTTCCCCCAAGTTCGGCAATGATTTCTCTGTACTGCCACTCCAACCAACTGACGTCGTTGAACTTGTTCGGTACGCCGATTGCCGATTTTGCGTCGGCAACCAAAACGGAATATTCGACCTATGATCAATACTCCTACGCCTCCTTGCTGTTTCCTATCCTGAGTGTCGATAACACCGTAACTCTATTTAGCAGCAGCAATCCTGCAATCCCACAAGTGACCGTGACGAACCAAGCCGACAGCGTTCGGCTGGACTGGACCTTCGTGCCCGGCGCCGACCGTTACGAAATTCTGCGACAGAATTCCGACGGCTCGTGGACGACGCTTGATTACACAACGGCGTTACAATATGTCGATTCGACCGTAACTCCAAATGTTGCAACGGGCTATATCGTCCGGGCTTGCCAAGGTTCGACGGTCTCCGCCTTCAACATCGTTTACGGAAAAGCACTGCTCCCGATCACCGCGCCGCAAGTTATTGTAACAAACCAACCCGGCAGCGTGAAACTGACATGGGGCGTCATCGCCGGGGCCGATCGGTATGAAATTCTGCGACAAAATTCCGACGGCTCGTGGATGGAAATGGGCTTCACAACAGCGTTACAATATATCGATGCAACCGCAACTCCAAACGTTGCAACGAGCTATATCGTCCGAGCTTGCCAAGGTTCGACGGTCTCCGCCTTCAACATCGTTTACGGAAGAGCACTGCCCCCGATCACCGCGCCGCAAGTTATTGTAACAAACCAACCCGGCAGCGTGAAGCTGAACTGGACCGCCGTCGGCGGTGCCGAAGGTTACGAAATTCTGCGACAAAATTCCGACGGCTCCTGGGCGACACTTGCCGCCGCACAGTCGTTACAATATGTCGATACGAGCGCAACTCCTAACGTCGCCGCGGGTTATATTGTTCGTGCTTATGCCGGCACGGTAGTGTCCGGCTTCACCATCGTCTACGGCAAAGCGCAACCCAATCTCGGAATTCCTCAAGTTGCCGTTACCAATCAGCCGGGAAGCGTGAAGCTGGACTGGGTCGCCGTCGACGGTGCCGAAGATTACGAAATTCTGCGACAGAATTCCGACGGCTCCTGGACGTCACTCGCCACCGTACAGACGTTACAATATATCGATACGACCACAACTCCCGACGTTGCAACGAGCTATATCGTCCGAGCCCGCCAGGGTTCGATGGTCTCCGGCTTCAACATCGTTTACGGAAAAGCGCAGCCGACGATCACCGCGCCGCAAGTTGTTGTAACAAACCAACCGGGAAGCGTGAAGTTGGACTGGACCAAGATCGACGGCGCCGACCGTTACGAAATTTTGCGGCAGAATTCCGACGGCTCGTGGACGTCGCTTGCCTACACAAAGGCGCTACAACATGTCGACACGACTGCAACTCTCGGTATGGCAGCAGGTTATATCGTTCGAGCTTGTGCGGGGACGTCGGTTTCCGGCTTCATTATCGTTTATGGCAAAGCACAACTCGCCGCTCCTCAAGTTATCGTAACAAATCAGCCTGGCGGTGTGAAGTTGGACTGGACCAGGATCGACGGCGCCGACCGTTACGAAATTCTGCGACAGAATTCCGACGGCTCCTGGACGTCGCTTGCCTATACAACGACGTTACAACATATCGATACGGCTGCAATTCCCAACGTTGCAACAAGTTATATCGTTCGAGCTTGTGCGGGAACCTCGGTTTCCGGCTTCACCATCGTCTACGGCAAAGCGCAACCCAATCTCGGAATTCCTCAAGTTGCCGTTACCAATCAACCGGGAAGCGTGAAGCTGGGCTGGGCCGCCGTCGACGGTGCCGAAGGTTACGAAATTCTGCGACAAAATTCCGACGGCTCCTGGACGTCACTCGCCACCGTACAGACGTTACAATATGTCGATACGGCTGCAATTCCCAACGTTGCAACGAGTTATATCGTCCGAGCCCGCCAAGGTTCGATGGTCTCCGGCTTCACCATCGTTTATGGCAAAGCCTTGCCCGGCGCCCCCTCCGCCTCATTCTTTGCTTTGAGCGAAGCCGAGGTCGACGAGTTGTTCCTTCTGCCGATTGCCTGAATGGTATCGGAACACTGACCGTCGAGTTTTAACGGGAAATAAAAGGGGATTTTCGATGTCATTCCCCTGACTGGTCGAAGCGGAACGCATCGGATATAATTGCCGGAATGTTGCGTTCCGTTTTCGTTTTTGTCCCCGTTGTTCCATGGCAAACACTCTCGACGATCTGATTCAAAAATCCCTTTCCGTCGGCGTGCTGACACAGGAACAGGTCAATGACATCATGACGGTTGTCGGTTCCCGATCAACCAACGTCGACCTGTTTCTGACAACGGCATTGCGTCGCGGTCTGCTGACAAACTACCAGATCGACCGCTTAAAGAGTCCGGATACATTCGGATTTCTCTTCGGCGACTACAAGGCCCTTTATATGGTCGGTGCCGGAACCTTTGCCCGGGTGTTTCGAGCGGAACATCGTTACACCGGTCAAGTCGCGGCGGTCAAAGTCCTTCGGGCCCGTTTCAGTGACAACCGAACGTTCATCAACCATTTTATGACGGAAGCGAAAATCGTTTCCGACTTGAAACATCCGAATATCGTTCCGGTGTTCGAAGCCGCTTCCAAGGGCTTCCTCCATTACATGGCAATGGAATTCGTCGAAGGCCAGACGCTTCGGGAGTTCCTGCGAATCCGAAAAAAGGTCGACGCTCGGACCGTAATGCAGATTGCCGTCGACGTTTGTAGTGGTTTGGAACACGCCATGCGAAAAAAGGTTCCGCACCGCGACCTTAAATTGAGCAATATTCTCCTTTCGTCGACCGGTGAGGCAAAAATCGTCGATTTCGGCTTGGCGTCGATCATCCAGTCCGGCGCCGGAGCGGATATTCCGTTTTTGAAGAACCAACAGTCGGTCGACTACATTGCTTTGGAAAAAGCGGCGGGAACCAAGCGGATGGACGACCGTAGCGACCTTTATTTTCTCGGTTGTGTCATTTATCACCTTCTTTGCGGCGAGTCGCCGTTTCTCGAAACGAAAGACCGAACCAAGCGGATGGATCGGAACCGTTTTTTCAACGTCAAGCCGGTTCTGCACGTCGAATCGAGTATTCCGCACTCCGCCGCGTTTCTCGTCAACAAGGCGATGACGGTGAACGCCGAGCAACGTTACCAGACGGCATCCGAGATGCTGATCGACTTGCGTGGGGTACTTCAGCGTCTCGAATCCGGTCGGGCCGATGAAACCGCCGCAACGCTCCGTTTCGACGGCGTTCAGGCGCTTCAGTCCGACAGGGCCGATCGCGTCCGACAGCTTGCAACGCCGACGATAATGATCGTCGATTCGAATCCCAAGATGCAAAAGGGCCTTGCCAACCTGATGGTCAAGTCCGGCTACAAAACCCTGGCCGTTGACGACCCCGATCAGGCCATTGAGACGCTCGTCGACGATGATTTGGCGGCCCAGTGTGTCGTGTTCAACGGCCAGTCCCTTGGAATGCGAGCGGTACGCGGATTCAACGATTTCTCGCAAAAACGGCAAATCAAGGACATTCCGGCCCTTCTGATTCTCGATCAAGGACAAGCCGACTGGGCGAAAAACGTCAAGGAGCAACCGCATCGACCGGTGCTCGTGATGCCGGTCACGGTTCGGCAACTGCGAGATACGATCGACGGACTTTTGAAACCGGAAGAGTAGTGCAAGGCCGATGGAGTGATCCACCGAAAGAGAGAAAAATGTTAATCACCGATTTGTCGGAAAGGAAACCGCTTTTTGAATTGGGGGATCTTCCTTTTGTGCGAGTTCGGCGGGAAGGGGAAGTTGCGGTCGTCAGCGTTGATCGCCCGGAAAAAGGTAATGCCCTGAACCCCATGACCTTGATCAGTCTTCGTCGGACGGTCGATTGGATTCTCGGCGATCCGAACATTGCGGGAATCGTCTTGACCGGCACGGAACCGGGATTCGTCCAAGGAGCGGAAATCGATTTCATGATTCAAGGCATCCGAGAAAACCGATTCGATCGTCTTCATCGTTACACGGACCTCGGCAACGACTGTTTCGACGCAATTGCCCAAGCATCGAAACCGATCGTCGCCGTCGTCAACGGACCGGCTGTCGGTGGAGGCTTCGAATTAGCCCTCGCCTGCTCTGCTCGCTTCGCCGTTCCGGGAACGTCGTTTTCGCTTCCCGAAACCGGTCTCGGTATTTGTCCACTATGGGGAGCGATTCCGAGGTTGATTCGCCTCGTCGGTAAGGGCTTGGCAAAATGGTTGGTTTATTCGGGAAAGCCGCTCAAAGCCTCGGAAGCACTCGAATTGGGGCTACTTCAGGAAGTGTTGCCGTCGCAACAAGCATGGGAAGCGGCGGTTCGGTCCGCCAAAGGAGGGGCAGTCGATACGGCAAAGAATGCTGCCGTTTCGTCCGAATGGGCAAAAGTTGCCGACCTTTTCGGATCACAGGAGGTCCGGCAACTGTTTCACGGTTCGCTTCCGCCTCGGGAGGAAAAGCAGTTGTTCACTTCGCTTCGGCGTGTTCAACAAAACAGTTTTCTGGCTCTACAGCATGCGGAAAGGATGTTCGAATTCGAAAACTCGCCGTCACCGCAACGGACGGCGTACTATCGAGAGGTTGTCGAGTCGCTGTACCGATCGGAAGACACAATATTGGGACTGGAGTGGAGAAAAACCGGAAAAATCGCCCCGCCGCCGTTTCCTTCCAATCGCTGATTTTCTGCGAGGAGATTTTAGAGCGTATTAAAAATGAGTGTGGATTTTCAGACGCTCCGTCATTGCGCTACGCTCCATTCCGGCTTTTGTTTTATCCACAATTTTAGGGTAGTAGAGGATATTTGGTTTGACGGGGCGCCAAGCTGCCGACAAAAGCAAGAAAACCGCGGAGTGTGGCTTTACTTTTATTTTTAATATGCCATAATCACACTAAATCACTCAAACAACCCATTTTGGCAACATTGTTTCGACCCTCCCCCCGTTTGAGATTCTTATGTTGATGAATCCCGTTGTCGGCAGTAGCCGAAGTCTCGCTCCCAGCCGTGTCGCTCCTAAAAAAGTTCTTCTGCTTGGTGACGTTTTACTGACACCTGATCGTCTTTGGACCTTTGCTGCGCGCGCAAACGCTCTCGATGAGTCGTTTTCGATCAAGCTCGGTAGCGAAGCGGTTCTTGCCGTTACCAAAGCAGAGCTGTTTCTCGAAAAGATCGTTTTGTCCGGTGAGCCGTTTTACGGTATCAACACCGGTTTCGGATACTTCGCCGACCGTAATATCAGTGAGGATCAGTTACAGGAACTCCAGACGAACATCATTCGATCTCACTGCTGTAACGTCGGCGTACCGCTTTCGCGCGATTTGGTCATGGGAATGTGGATCGTCACCCTGAACAAGCTCGCGCAGGGACACAGCGGAATTCGGCTGGAAACGATGAACCGAATTATGGAGGTTCTGAATCGAGGAATTCTCGCCGTGGTGCCGTCACGGGGAAGCGTCGGTGCCTCTGGAGACCTCTCGCCGTCAGCTCACGCCGCTCGAATCCTCTTGGGCGAAGGAATGTGTACGCTCGGATCGGAAGACGGATTTATTACCATTCCCGCAGCGGAAGCACTCTCAATGTTCGGTGTTGAGCCAATCGAACTCGGACCGAAAGAGGGCCTGAGCCTGGTCAATGGAACGGCTCTGAGTACCATTCTCGCCGTGAAAGCCTGGAGCGAAGGGCGGCGATTGCTCAAGGTGGCCAACGCCGCCGCATCGTTCGCCATTGAAGTGCTCGGAGCTTCCAACAAAGTGGTTAACGCCACGGTCTTGGCCGCCCATCGACATCGTGGAACGAGCGAAATCGGCAGGGAGATGGAACACTACCTCACCGATACCATTTCGGAACTCCGCATGCAACACCGCGAAAACGAGTGGATTCAGGATCCGTACTCCTTCCGCTGCGTGCCGCAGGTTCACGGAGCCGTTTGGGACGAACTCCGTCACAGTGAAGAGATTTTGCAGGACGAAATCAACGCGGCGACGGATAATCCGTTGGTTTTTCCGGACGAAATGGCCGTTTACAACTGCGGGCACTTTCATGCGATTTATCCGGCACGGGTCAGTGACAAACTGGCGACGGCTCTGACCACGCTCGGCAGCATTTCGGAACGGCGCATCAACCATGCGATGTGCGCCAAGCGCAAGCACTTGCCGACCTTTCTCATTGAGGACGGCGGCGTCAACTCCGGCTTCATGATGGCCCACGTCACGGCGGCGGCGCTGGTCAGCGAATGTCAGACGCTTTCGTTTCCCGCAGGCGTTACGTCCATTCCGACGAATATCCAGCAGGAGGACCACGTCTCCATGGGACCGACCGCAGGATTTAAGGCCATCCAGATCGTCGATCACGTCCGTAATATTCTGGCCATTGAACTGCTTTGTATGGCGCAAGCTCTGGACCTCCAGCGTCCGCGAACGACCACGCCGCCGTTGGAGGAACTCTGGAGCCGGATTCGAGACATCGTTCCGAAACTGGAACGCGATCGGTCGCTGTCCGAAGACATTCAAGCCGTCTCCGAAGCCATCGCGGAAGGACGAATCGTCGATTTCGATTGACGGAAAGCATATCAGCCGACACGAATTGCCATGCACGCCGATTTTCCTTTGGAAGACAACGGTCCGGAACGGTTTTTGGACGCTTTGGACGATTATCAAGGGCGCATTTACGATCTGGATTGCGGTGAGGTAATCGCCCCTGCGGCCTTGCAAGACGGATGGAAAAAGCTCGTTCGACGGTTCGGCGAATTCGGTCTTTGTCCCGGCGACCGAATTGTCGTTGCGGTCTCGAATGGTCCGCTGTTCATCGCTGTTTGGGGAGCGATTCTCGTTTGCGGCGGCTCGCCGATTCCCGTTCATTTTGAGACGCCGCCGACGGAACTGAACCGTATCGCCTGCCGCTTTCACGCCGCGACGATCGTTACCGACCAACATCGGGAAACCGCGATGGAAACGGCGGAGTCCCATGCGTACTCGCTGGAATGTTCGTCCTGGGGGCGCTTGGTCTGGACGGACGTGTACGTCGACGGACGGAATCCCGGCGTCGACGCCGTTCTGCAATTGCCGGGCGTTCCGTTACATCCGACTTCGGGAACGACAGGAGACCCGAAGCTAGCCGTGCGTCCGATGCGAACGGCCATTGCGGAAATCGACAACTACGTCAACACCTTCGGTATCGACGCCGACGACACGATTCTCGGAATGACGCCGATGAGCCATGCGTTTGCGCACGGATTTTGCGTGCTCGGTCCGATTATGACCGGCGCCGACCTTGCGATCATGAAGAAATTTCGTCCGGAGTTGATCGCCAAGGCTTGTTCGGAATTGAACGTTACGATCATTGCCGCCGTGGCCGGTGTTTTGGACACCTTGCTGTTCATCGGCGGAGCCGCGTTGAAGACGTCGCCGCGAAAAATCTTTTCCGGCGGCGGTCCGCTGTCGGAGCGGACGGCAAGGCAGTTCCAAAAAGTCGCCGGTATCGTTCCCCGACCGCTTTATGGAGCCACGGAAACCGGCGGTATCGCCGTTGCCGGGGAGGGGGAACTCTGTGTTGACGGGCGTATCGGCCAACCCTTCGACGGCGTGACCGTTGAACTCGTCGACGGTGATCCGTCGCCGGAAAACGGCAACGGAAAAATGTCGATGATCCGTGTTCGGGCGAAATCGCTTATGGTCGGCTATCTGATCGGTGAGGAAATCGATACGAGTTCCATCCACGACGGTTGGTATGAAACCGGCGACCTGGGCTATCGAAATTCCGACGGCTCCCTCTATCTCTGTGGACGTGAAGCGGAGGTCGTCAACGTCTCCGGAATGAAAGTCCTGCCTCGGGAAGTCGAAGAAGTCATTCTGGGACTCCGCAATGTACGTGAGGTCAAAGTTTTTGGACATCGTAATCAAGCCGGCGCGTACCAAATCCGCGCCGCCGTGGTGGGTGAGGGACTTGCCATCGAAGACATCCACCGACATTGCCGTGAACAGTTGGTCTATTACAAAAGACCGGCGAAGATTATCATTTTGGGAGCGTTGCCGAAAAATGCCAACGGAAAGGTAATCCTTTCCGAACTGATCGAACAGGTCCGAGGAGAGTTGTCATGAAAATCGGACGCTGGCAACTGGACCCTTTGCACGGCGGAGCGTTTTCCATTGACGGCGGCGCCGCATTCGGCGTCGTGCCTAAAACCGTTTGGCAAAAAGTCCATCCTGCCGACGAACTCAACCGGGTGCGGATGACCTGTAACTGCCTTCTCGCGCGGGACGGAAACCATAGCGTTTTGATCGATACCGGTTACGGCGGTAAATATCCTCCTATGGACCGCAAAGCGTACAATATGGAAGAAGGCAATCCTATTCTCGACGCACTGGCCCGGCTGGCGGTCCGTGCCGAGGATGTTAATGTCGTTCTGTTTACCCATCTGCATTTCGATCACGCGGGCGGAGCGACCCGTCGAACGGCGGATCGTCGATTGGAGCCGACGTTTCCGAACGCCCGGTATTGCGTCTATCAAAAGGAATGGGAAGACGCCGTTTCTCAATCTCCGGAACTGTTGGCCGCCTATCCGCAGAACAATCTTGAGCCGTTGGAACGAGCGGGAAAAATCGACTGCTTCGAAGGAACAACCGAACTGTTACCGGGACTAAAGCCGCTACGAACCGGCGGTCACACACGGGGCCACACGGCGTTTCTGTTCGAGTCGTCGACGGAATCGGCGCTGTTCATCGGCGATATTTGTCCGACTCAGGCTCATATAAAAACGCTTTGGAACATGTCTTACGACACGTTCCTTTTGGAGACACGGCGAAAAAAGCGGAAGCTGCTCGCAACCGCCGCCGAACGGGGCTGGTGGGTCTTTCTGCCGCACGACCCGTTGGTGTTCGCCTGCCGCGTCGCCGCGCATCCCGCCAAGGAATTCGTCACAACGGACGTCATTAACCGCATCGTTTAGCCGTCTCACCCTGTGAGCCGCCTTACCCTGTGAGGTGCTCGAAAGGCAAGTACATTTATGGCTCCCAAACGTCATTTAGCGAGGTTTTTCAGTAACCTCTACTGGTTTCTTATTCAAGGACGCACCGGACTGAAAGAGTCGTTCGAGGACGTTTACAGCGTCGAACACTACGGTCCGACCTTCAGACAGATTTACGCCGACACGTTCGGAGACGAGTACGCCGAAGAAGTCGATGCCTGTGGATTTACCACGAAAACGGACTTGGAGAACCTCAAGGACCGCCTCGAACTCAAGCAAGACGAACTTCTGGGCGACTTGGCCTGTGGGCGCGGCGGAAACGGACTGTACATTGCACGAGAACTCGGCGTTCGGCTGAAAGGTCTTGATCTGAGTGAAAAAGCCGTTGCAACCGCTCAAAAACGGATTGATTCCTTCGGGATGCAACATCGGGCCGAGTTTGTTTCCGGCGACATTCGGGAACTTCCGTACAAAAACGATGAGTTCGACGCCGCACTCTGTGTCGATACCTTGTATATGGTGCCGGACAAACGAGCCGCCTTGCACGAGATCGCCCGGATCGTGAAGCCGAACCGGGTATTCGCCGTTCTTACTTGGGAAATGCACATTCCGTTCGCGGTCAAGGATTATCGTCCTCTTTTCGAAGAATGCGGCTTCAAGGTCGATTCCTACGATGAAATTCCCGGTTGGTATGAACGGCAAAAAGGAATTTTCGAGGGTTTCCTGAAGCATCGGAACACCCTGATCGAGGAAATGGGAGCGAAAACAGCTGCCGTCTGGATCAACTGCGCGAAAACGGAACTTCCCAAACTCGACAAAATGCGTCGAGTGTTTATCGTAGCGCGACCGCGTTGAACGTCGTCACGGGTCGACGACGGCAACCGCCAAGACGTGCCCGTCGTGCAGACGAGTGTGGACGACAACAGGTTCTGCGTTGGCAAACTCGGCGGATCGACAAAGAAAGGTGTTGTTTTCCGAACGCCGAACGATCCAATGGAGCGGCGAAAATGGTCGATCACGGCAGGTCGCTTTGTAGACGGCTTCCTTGACGGCCCAAAGATGGTCTGCGACGGAACGATCTTCGGAGATCGCTTCGAGTTCTTCCGGATGAAAAACGAACCGATTGGTTCGTTCGGAGAAACTGCCGAGAGGAACGAGGTCGCAACCGATACGTCGGTTTCTCTTTTTCGACAC